>Magnolia_p2__coassemble_854_pt1 | contig 29687 bp, 15 predicted proteins | sample Magnolia_p2__metabat2_low_PE_025 | metagenome-assembled genome bin Magnolia_p2
AGCATCATCAGAGTGTGAGGCAATGGTTTTAATAGCTGACTCGATGTCATTGTCAGAGGCTTCAGGATTAGTAAGACGCTCTAAGGTCTCTAAATCAAGATCGTCAATGTCGATATCAGTGGTATCTACTGAGTGCTCCTGTGAAGGGGAGGTATTAACAGACTCATCAGCCACATTAGACTCACTAGCATCTTTTGCATAAGACGCTTTTTCATCTGAGGAGGCTAAGTCCTGTTTGGAGCTATCGATATTTGAGTTGCTCTGATCTTCAAACATTTCTACGTCCTGAAAACTCTAATGCTATGAGACTTACAAGTGCTCACAGCAAGGACTCTTCTTTTGCGCATCAAAGCTTTATTGGCCTAATAAAGCCATCATTTAGAGCTTTCTTAGGCTCATAATTTTTGAGCATGATGCAATGACGGTGTGTAGGTTTTAAGGGTAACTACTCATAAGATAGGCACATCTTAACTCGAGCATTCACGCAGGGTGTTAGATGCTAAATACCATACACACTAAGCTACTACCAAGGTTCTAGCTGCAAAGACACTTTTAGCATTGGCATCAAATAAACATAGGCAACAAAGGTCACGCTTGTTGCTATGAAATAAGGGTCACAGATACAACTGATGCTGAAACTTACAGTGCTTTGCTGAAAACTAAGGGAGGTCACAGTAAAGTTTAACTCTAGCGATGCTTTTGCACTTCCGTCGCTAGGTCAGAGGCTTTTATGTGGCGTAAAGATGCGGTGACTCACTCAAGAGTCGGTACAAGAAAGCAAAGTCTATAGGTAGCTAGGCCTGATAGACCCGCAGCACTTAAACGGTAGAGTGCAGATCATATGGGCAAAAAAGCCATTTGTATCGCATTGCACGCTAAGTCTAAGGCAAAAGGGTGACATTAGATGTCTAAACTAGGCTATCTAAACAAACTACATATGCTGTGACCTGCATGCATTTTAGCATCAAACTAAGGCAAAACGCGCTAAAGCCTAATACTTATGCCCTCAAAGTAAACAATACTTACATCAAAATGAACGCCCACACTCATGCAATCGATACGCATATTTTTGTGAAAAGTCGATATATTTGCCGTTTATAGCAATGGCAATGAGGCCTTTTATCCTCAAGATCAGCGTTAAGAGTATTTTCAAAATTTTTCAAATTAAAGACCATCACTTTGGCCAATGTGCATAGTAAAGTGGCATGTTTCTTAGCAAAAACAGCTAAAGAGACAACTATTTGATCTAACCACAGTGCAGCATAGTGGCATTGTTCTTAAACAATGTCGGACGCTCAGTGACCAGATTGTAATTGCGTGCGGTGCTCAATTTATGTGCATGGCTATTTGCCATGACGCTATGGCAATGGATATGGCAACGCCTCGGCCATTGCATTGGCTATGGCTATATCCACAGCCATTGCCATGGGATCTGGCGTCTATTGCGCTGCTAAGAGTCTTGTTTTTATGCAATCTGTTGGGAATTTGCATGGTGGATGATGGTGGAGATGTGTTTCGCTCATTGAGGCTGGATATGGGAAGATTGGCTTAAGCGATAGCTAAGCGTGGCAGAACGCACTATAAAAAACATAACGGGCTAAATTGCTAGTTATATGGCGCTAAATTGTGATGTTCATCTAATCTTATGATAAAATGGCATCCCCCTAAGAATTAAAGAAAAACGGCCTCTGTAAGCTGTTTTTAGGCAGTGGTGCTCACGTTAATGAGTAGTTCTTACTGACCTTTTGATGCTCTTGTGCTGATGCAAGTGCCTAAGTGCTCAGCTAGATTAGCTTTTTGAGCCTCATGGCGCACGCTACATACTCAAGATAGAGGCTAAAACTACTAGTTCCTAGAAGTGTTTTCTTAGGCTAGTTGTTCACAGATTACGCTCCTAGTAAGATTCAAGAAAGATTGGCTCTTAGTTAGGATTATGACAGCAGCTATGGTGCTTTTAGTTGAGTATGAACGATGCTCAAAATCAGCACGCAAAGTGTTAACACTGTTTTTAGCATCTGAACATGCTCTTAAGCGTGGTAAAAAGAAACAAGTTAGATATTGTGGTGCTAGCTTCTGTCAGGCACGATGTTAAATTTTTTGCACAGGAAGAGTTCTTAAAGTGATTGAGCTTAAGAATATCGAGAAGGTGTACAACGCGGGTACTCCAAAAGAGGTACGTGCGCTCAAGGGTATTACACTTTCGATTGAGCGTGGCGAGATCTTCGGTGTGATCGGCCTATCTGGCGCAGGTAAGTCCACACTGATCCGTCATATCAATATGCTCGAGCGTCCAAGCTCTGGTCAGGTGATCGTTGATGGTCAAGATCTGACTGCCATGAGCGAGGGCAAGTTACGTCATGCACGTAGCCAGATTGGTATGATTTTCCAGAGCTTCAATCTGCTCTCCTCTGCCACTGTGGCCGATAACGTAGCTTTCCCACTGACTTTAGAGGGCAATCACTCTAAAGAAGAGATCGCCTCTCGCGTTAAAGAGCTTTTAGACTTAGTAGAGCTTGGTGATAAGGCTGATATGTATCCAGCACAGCTCTCAGGCGGTCAAAAGCAGCGTGTTGGTATCGCTAGAGCTTTAGCTAGCAATCCAAAGGTTTTACTTTGCGATGAGGCTACCTCAGCTTTAGATCCAAAGACCACCATGTCCATCTTAAAGCTGTTACAGCAACTGCGTGACAAGCTCAACTTAACCATCGTGATCATTACTCACCAGATGGAAGTTATCAAAGAGTGCTGTGACCGTGTAGCTGTGATTGATGGTGGTGTCATCTCCGAGATGGGAACAACCTTAGATCTCTTTACCGATCCAAAGGAGAAACTGACTAAGCGTTTAGTTTCTGCTGCAGTACGTCGTGGTCTGCCTGAACTCTTACGTCACACTGAGATTGTCTCTGAGTACTCAGAAGGTGCCAAGGCTGTTATCGAGCTGCTCTTCTTAGGTCCAAAGGCAGATGCCCCAGTGATCGTGGAAGTTGCCATGCTCTGCAAGGTTAAGATTTCCATTCTAGGCGGCAGTATTGACCACATTAAGAGCGAGCCATTTGGCCTGATGGTGGTTGAAGTATGCGGCTCTCGTGCTGAGATCGAGCACGCCATGGATGAGCTTAAGGCTCGTGTTCACAAGGTTGAGGTTTTAGGTTATGACACTCGTAAGCAGCTTGCTGACATCGCTTAATTTAGGTCAGTACTCCAAGATGGCTGACCTGTTAACTAATGCCACCTTGGAAACTTTATACATGGTAGGCGCATCGTCTGCTATCTCCATTATCTTTGGTGTGCCTTTAGGCGTGTTGCTGCTCATCACCTCCAAAGGCTACTTTTTCGAGAATTTAGTCTTTTACCGTATTCTCGGCACCATTGTTAATGCACTGCGTTCTATTCCATTCATCATTTTGATGGTGGCTATTACTCCAATCACCAAGTTTATCGTGGGCACCTCCATCGGTACCACTGCGGTGATTGTGCCACTGGTGATCGGTACTATTCCTTTTACAGGTCGTTTAGTTGAGACCTCTTTAAGAACTGTATCAACTGGCCTTATCGAGGCTGCTACCTCCATGGGCGCAACCCCTCGTCAGATCGTAACTCGAGTGTTACTGCCTGAGGCGCTACCAGAGCTTATCCAAAACTTCACCATTACCGTAATTGTAATCATTGGCTGTTCTGCAATGGCAGGTGCCATTGGTGGTGGTGGTCTTGGTGACGTGGCCATTCGTTACGGTTACATGCGTTTCCGCCTAGATATGATGATCTCCACCGTGCTCATCTTGATTGTCATGGTGCAGTTAGTGCAGTTCATCGGCGACTATCTGACTCGCAAGGTCGATCACCGCTAAGCTAAGCGCCACAACGCAAGCACAAAACATCAAATGCTGCAGCTAGCAACCAACACGCGCTGCAGCTAGGAACAAGTGCTGACTGCAGATATAGCGCTCACCTTACAGCGCCAAAATGCCCCGTCATTACTTAATAATGGCGGGGCATTTTTGTATCTGCAATATGAAAAAAGCCTGACCAAGATAACTCTTAGTCAGGCTTTGAAATAAATACGTTTAGGTTATTGTATGAGCTAGTAAGTGTGCGTTAACTGATAGCCTTTGCGTTGAGAAAAAGAATGCTGTTAGCTATCAGTCCTTAGCTTTGATTAGCCAAGCTTGCTTAAATCGCGTACGCCGCCCTTGTCAGCTGAGGAGGCTAAGGAAGCGTAGGTCTTAAGAGCGGTGGTGACTTCACGGACACGAGATTGTGGCTTAAATGCTTGAGCACCACGCTCCTTTTCTTGAGCACGGCGCTTTTCAAGCTCAGCTTCATCAAGGCTTACAGAAATCTCACGACCTGGAATATCAATCTTTACCATGTCACCATTACGGATGAGGGCAATGTTACCGCCATTGGCAGCCTCTGGAGAGACGTGACCAATGGACAGGCCTGAGGTACCGCCTGAGAAGCGACCATCAGTAATTAAGGCACAAGACTTACCAAGACCCATGGACTTTAAGTAAGAGGTTGGGTAGAGCATCTCTTGCATGCCAGGGCCGCCCTTTGGACCCTCGTAACGAATGATAACGACATGGCCGGCCTTAACCTCACCGCCTAAAATGCCTTCAACAGCATCTTCTTGTGACTCATAGACGATAGCTGGGCCTACAAACTTCAATGCAGAGCTATCCACGCCTGCAGTCTTTACGATACAGCCATCTAAAGCTAAGTTACCGTATAACACCGCAAGACCACCGTCTTGTGAGTAGGCATGTTCTTTATCGCGGATACAGCCAGAGGCACGATCGCTATCAGAGTCTTGATAGTAGTTATCCTGTGAGAAAGCCTTAATAGTGCGCTTGCCCCCAGGAGCGGCTAAGAAGAACTTCTTAACCTCATCAGAGGCGTTGTTTTCTACGCAGTAGGACTCAAGCTCCTCACCTAAACTCATCTGCAGTACATTGCGACAATCTAGGTGCAGTAAGTCAGCCTTTTTGAGCTGATTTAAGATGGCCATAATGCCGCCAGCGCGGTGCACATCTTCAATATGGTATTCGTGAGTAGATGGAGCTACCTTACAGATATGAGGAACCTTGCGGCTTAAGCGGTCGATATCCTGCATGGTGAAGTCAACACCAGCCTCACAAGCTACAGCAAGTAAGTGCAGTACAGTGTTAGTTGAACCACCCATGGCGATATCTAAGGTCATGGCGTTTTCAAAGGCAGCCTTGGTAGCGATAGAGCGTGGCAGTACCTTATCATCCTCGCCCTCGTAGTAGCGCTTAGCCAGATCAACGATGATCTTACCAGCCTTTAAGAAGAGCTCTTTACGCTGTGCATGGGTTGCGACGATAGTGCCGTTACCAGGGAGAGCTAAACCTAAAGCCTCGGTTAAGCAGTTCATGGAGTTAGCGGTAAACATACCTGAGCAAGAGCCGCAAGTTGGGCAGGCAACGCTCTCAACTTCCTGAATCTCTTCATCAGATACATTTGGATCAGCTGATACCACCATGGCATCAACGAGATCAAGTTTATGCTTGCCCTCGATCTTGCCAGCTTCCATTGGGCCGCCGGTGACAAAGATGGTTGGGATATTAAGACGCATGGCAGCCATGAGCATGCCAGGGGTAACCTTGTCGCAGTTGGAGATACAGATAAGCGCATCGGCCTTGTGTGCATTACACATGTACTCAACGCTATCGGCGATGATCTCACGGCTTGGCAGGGAGTAGAGCATGCCAGAGTGACCCATAGCAATACCATCGTCCACTGCAATGGTATTAAACTCACGAGCAATACCACCGGCCTCATAAACAGCCTGAGCTACCATCTGGCCAATATCTTTTAAGTGTACGTGGCCAGGAACAAACTGAGTAAAAGAGTTAGCAATAGCCACGATAGGCTTGCCAAAGTCCTCATCCTTCATACCAGTGGCTTTCCACAGTGCACGGGCACCGGCCATCTTCTTGGTCTTGTAAGTAACTGAGGAACGTAATTCCGCCATGGATTTCATCTCCTTGCAGTGCCGAAATATCAAACACCATCAGCACTGAACTTAGCAGGACAGATCTTTTGCTGCTAAGGTAAATAAACGTTAAAGGGGCTAATAGCCCCTGCAAACAGAATCTAACCACCTAAAAACGCAGCTCATAAGCTGCATATACTCAAAACTCTTACGTGCTATAAACCGATCGCCTTTCAATTGCATAGGAGTGCAACATATATGGTTATAAACCTCACGCCACTGAATGGTTTGCGTGAGGTTATAAATAAGCGACGAAGCTTAAGTTTGGTAGAACGCGTCTAGTGGTGGTTTGTATGACGCCTTTTAGGACTTAACTGGAGTGAGCCAGCCGTACTTGTCCTCAGACTCGCCCTTAACTAAGGCAAAGAATGCGTCCTGAATCTGCTTGGTGATTGGACCACGGTGACCTGGGCCAACGTCGATACCATCAATAGATGCAATTGGAGTGATTTCAGCTGCAGTACCGGTGAAGAAAGCTTCATCAGCTAAGTAGCACATCTCACGCTGCATCTTCTGCTCATAAACAGGGATACCTAAATCCTTGGCAATGGTGATGATGGAGTGACGGGTAATACCTGGGAGCAGGCCATTGGTGAATGGGGCGGTGAATAATGCGCCGTTCTTTACAAAGAATACGTTTTCACCTGAGCCTTCGGAGATAAAGCCATCAGTATCTAAAGCAATTGCCTCAACATAGCCGTTTTGGTGAGCCTCGTTGGAGATGAGAACAGAGCTTAAGTAGTTACCTGCAGCCTTAGCCTCTGTTGGAATGGTGTTGGCTGCTAAACGGTTCCAAGAAGAAACGCCTACCTTAACACCCTTTTGTAAACCCTCTTCGCCTAAGTATGCGCCCCATGGCATTGCTGCAACCATAGCTGAGGCTACGGCACCCTCAGGAATGCGAACGCCCAGACCAATCTCGCCTAAGAAAACTAATGGGCGAATGTAGCCAGACTCAAGGCCGTTATCGGTAATTACAGAGCAGCAAGCCTGCTTGATTTCTTCTTTGGTGTAAGGAATTGGGAAGCGATAGATCTTGGCGCTGTTAAAGAGACGATCAATGTGCTCGTCAAGACGGAAAATGCATGGGCCCTTTGGAGTAGAGTAAGCTCTAATACCCTCAAACACGGCAGTGCCGTAGTGCAGGGCATGGGTCAGAACATGAACTTTAGCATCAGCATGCTCAACTAATTTGCCATTAAACCAGATGTATTTGGTTGGGGTGTTATTTAAACTCATTATCTACTCCAAGAAACCTGAAAGTCCCAAGGCAACTTTAGCGTTAGTACACACCTAACAAAGATTTACAGCGCCAAGGCAAATAACAATGCCATCTTCATGCGCTTAGTTTTGTCTAAGTTGATGCTAACGCCTTGTTGTCTTATCCATCCTAGTAACTTAAGGACAGTGACATTTCTGCGGTTTGCAATTTAATAAAAATCTGTCATGAGCCACCTCAAAGCCCCACGGCTTATGAGTGCTATGTGACTAAGCTTGGCTCTTTGAGAACTATAAGCTTTAGTCTAAAAGGGCAGAGTGCCTTCTTATGCATTGTGCTAAGAGCACTAAGTGGCTGCAAAAAATCTGTACATACGGCCAAGGCATGGGCCTTGGCTAAAAATATAACTTGTATAAACGCGCTGCGCCATGATCTTTTATGACTGCAGCAGAGCGATGTTACTCGCTTTAACACTGTATATCGCGGTTGGTGCTCTACGATTTAAAGCACCGGGCTTAATTAAGGCTGTAGCCTCTTAAGCGGATGTTAACGCTGTTCGTTGGCAGTAAAAAGTAATTAAGGCCCAGCATCAAATCAAGTCTGAGAGCTGGCAAAAACTGTGTTGCCAATGCCATGCTCAAAGTTAATGCTGTTGAACATAAAGCTATAGAGTTTAGAGAATGTCGTTGTGCTCTGTTAGGCCATGCATGATGGTATATGTATGCATAGCCATGCTCTATATCTTAGATGGGGTAGTGGCTGTTTACTTCTTATTGCTATGAATTGGTACTCTTAACGCTTAACTATAAGTACGCTTGGGGCTTAGGTTTAAGCACGCTTGGGTACTTGATGACGGTAATCAAATAAGACCTTAAAAAGAAGCAAGGCAAACCTTAAAACTCGGGTAGAGCAAAAGCTAGAGCCTTGAAAGGTATTTCTTCAAAAGGTGCGTCAGAGCCTAAATAACGAAACACTTGGTAAGTTGCGTTGAGCTTAATGGCGGTTACCATCAAGCTAATGCGGTATGGAATGTAAAGCATCAGTAACATCGCTTTGATTGAGTATTTGCACTATTAAATGCAAAGAACCTGTAGAACTCTCTAGCCATAAATTTATGGGCATGAGGTCCATCGCGATGCGCTAGAAGACAAAGCTTGCATCTATATAAGCCGGCATAGCTTGTATATGGCTATGGCCTCAAGATCGAGCGATTTCTTTTGAGGTTAAGCATGCGCTGATCTTGAATGCTTTCAAGCATTACTGCATACATTAGGCAGCTTGCTTGGTGCAGCTTTGGCTTTGTTTGCTTACTTCCGTGAGTGTTAATTAGGCGTTTGATACCTCAGTTAAGTTAGCGCTGTTGTTTGATTGTTCTTGAGTCTTGTTAGAGCTCTTAGCTTGCTTTTCATCCTCATCTGCCATATTGGCAAAGATGGTTGCCAAGATTGGGCCTGAAATGTTGTGCCATACTGAGAAGATGGCTGAAGGCACTGCAGATAAAGGATTGAAATGAGCCATGGCTAAAGCTACACCCAAGGCTGAGTTTTGCATACCGACTTCAATAGACATAGCCTTGCTCTTCTTTAAATCCATCTTAAAGAGCTTGGCCAGGCCATAGCCTAATGCAAGACCTAAAACATTGTGCAGCACTACGACTGCGAAAATGATAAGACCAGTTCTAGCGATTTGATCGTGGCTTACAGCAACCACTGAGCAAACGATAGCGACAATAGCAAATACTGAGATCAATGGCAGAGCTGGCAGTGCGCTTTGCACGTGTTTGCCAAAGAAGGTGTTAACTAAAACACCGGCGACAATAGGCAGCACCATCATCTTAACGATGGTCATGAACATTGCCATTGGGTCTACGGTAACCCACTGATCTGCAAAGAAGTAAATGAGTGTTGGGGTGACCACCGGAGCAAGCACTGTGGTGCAAGCAGAGATGGTTACAGATAAAGGAACATCACCACGGCTTAAGAAAGTCATGACGTTTGAGGCAGTACCGCCTGGGCAGCAGCCAACTAATATGACACCAACGGAGACCTCAGGAGAGAGGTTTAAAATGATGCATAAGGCATAAGCTAAAAGAGGCATAATCGCAAACTGACCTACAATGCCAATAATGACATCAATAGGACGCTTAATCACTTCTGAGAAGTCTTTTGCACGAAGGGTAAGACCCATGCCAAACATTACAATACCGAGCAGAATGCTAATGTATGGAGCAAGAATCTTGAAGTTCTCTGGGAAGTAGAAAGCAATAATTGCGGCGGCAATTACCCAAAAAGCAAAGGTTTTGCCGAAAAATGCGCTCAATTTAGCTAACTTATGCATAGAAGCCTCCAAACTGCTCCTGCATATGCTTCGCTTGCATCTGACCTTTATTGCGATAACACATCCATTCTTTAAATGTGCGATGCATTCGCTTGGTCTGATGCAAGGCTGCTTTAGTGCAGGAGGCGAAATTAGTATTTGTCATATAAGCCTCGGCCTTGCGGCGGGTTGTAGTTGAAAATCAACGCTCAAACGAAATGTCTTAAGCTCTTTACTGTCCTAAAACTAAATCTCTTTGCATAAGGTCTATGCAGCAAGATTAACCAAAGCTAGCGATATGGTTCAGTCTCTAGCTTCAATCACTACCACTAAAAGAAAATTAAATTAAGTAGTGATTAGTTAAATAGTTTTAAGTTCAGTGTGGGTAAAAGGAGCTGAGCAGTCATAGCAAGAGGTATAGATAGCTTCGCTTAGGAAGACCTTAAAGCATCTACAGCTATGAACTTTTGCTCAGAGCGTGTTTTGATTGTAGTAACAAAAATGAAGCGAAAAGCACTCATGCTCTATAAAGATGCGTCAAAATTTACTTTCACAAAAATGAACCTGCCTTTGCATCTATTTTGTGCACTATACATACACAAAAACTAAAATTGTCTCCACCAACGCCCAAACAAGTCATCACAGCGCACCAATTTATGATGGTTTTGCACGCATAAAGCAGCCGTACTGCAATAAAAAAAAACATGCAGTAACAACCAAAACTGCAGCACTCCCATCTTCCACACTGCAGCAAGCTTGCTTTTGTCTCTTGCACATGGTCATCGCATCGCCATTGAAATAGCACTAGCAACACTAATTGGCCGCCCCACTGTAATTGCTCCTTACGAAAATAAGATAAGAGTGCTGTTTTGAAATCTCATAACATTTGAAAGTAAGCTCTATACAGGCAGCATGATCTTGCGAGCGGGCGAAGGTCAATATAAGCGCAAGTGACGATGGACAAAACAAGCGCAAAAGGGGATGGACAATATAAGCGCTAGCGGGTATGGACAATATTAGCGCTAGTTGGTGAATGGCACGATGAGCGCGAGCGGCAGTCAAGTAGGTTTTGTAGTGGTCTAGAACGACAAAAGGCAGCGTAATGCTGCCTTTTTAAAAGTTAGGAGCCGTGTTAGCGGCAAAAGTACGGGCCTAAAGAGTAAGCGTTGGCTGTATCAATCTTAGTTAAATAAGGACTTAACGTCATGGCCGCTGATGCCATCGGCGCGAGTAGGCTGCTGTGGAGCTGGCTCTAACATGTCCTCTTCTGTAACTGGCTTTGGCATAGCCTCAAGCTCTTCAAGAGAAATGGTGCCGACTTTCTTGATGCTCTCCATGGCAAAGAAGCGCTTGAACCATTTGTTTGGATCAAGACGGATGGAGTCGTGGCTGTAGTAAAGGTGCTCAGCAAAGTTATTCATAAAGCGATTGTCAATCGAGGTATTGGCGGTTAAGAAGCCATAGAGTTTACCTGCAGGATCAATAATAGCTGGTGGATTTGAGGAGTACTTATTCCAAGGACTGATCTTTGAGACAATGGAGCCGTACTCAGTGGTACTATTCCAAATGCTGATATGACCAGTTGGAGAGCCAAATGGACTTTCAGTATTCCAAATAGAAATATAGTAGTCAGGAGTACAGTTGAGACAGCCTAAGAAGCGAGTTAACTTCTGATCGCCATAGAGCAGCATAGGATTTTTGTTGGCAGCTAATAAAGCTTTGATCTCATCAGCCTCCTTTTCCTTAGCTGTCTTTTCAATATCGCTAATCTTTACTTCTTCTTGAGCCTTTATTTCTTCAGCTTGTTGTTTCTTTTCAAGATCACGCTCAGATACACCTGAGTAACGTGGGCCACCAAGAGAATAGGCTGAAGATACATTAAAAGCGCTACCAAGCAGTAATACAGTAGTGATAGCTACACCGCTTAGTGCCTTCTTTGATAAAGCTTGCTGAATAAGGCTCATAAAAGTAGTTCCTGTAGATAGAACTAAATACTTAGCACCAAAGAGGCTATGTTTAATTGCAAAGCCACGCACATGGTATGTGAATAGAAGCTAGGAGCCGTGATTAACTGCTCGCATCAAGTAATCATCGGAGCTAAGTAAAGTGCATAAATGTTTAGCCAGATCACTAAGTGATAGGCTAGCTTGGTAATTGTAATGCACTTTGTAGATACAACATGGCGAAATAAATGAATTTATGTCCAAAATAGAGGCATTGATCGTGTTATTTTTTGTTTTTTGTTTCACATCAGTGCACTAAATTGCCTCTTGAGACTATAGATGGACACTCATGGAGCGCATCATAGACCCAATTTCAACATCTCAAGACCTTGCACACATGACACAGTAGCACCTCACAGCGATCGAACTAAGCACAGCTAGCTGTCTGTGCACAGCTAGCACCTAACCGCGATTGATCTAAGCACTGCTAGCTGTCTGTGCACAGCTAGCTCTTTGCAGCTAGTGGATCAGGGCCAAATCCAATTGGTACGAGATGATTGTGCCTGCAACAGAGGCCACGTCTTACAGTCAATGCGAGGAGATGGGGAGCTACTTAATGCACATCAGAATGATGACCTGTTAATTGCTCAAATTTCTCCGATTGGCTGTGATCTTATGAAATGGCTAATGAATACTTCAAGGTGCGGCGCGAGACGGCGCGATTAGTAAAATCATGCTGGCATATAGGCGATATGCATGTGGTGCAGATAACAGTTGTCACTGGGCATAATTGCTTTGTTGTTTGCGGTGATCTCTTGCTAGTTGGAGGCGATGAAATTCTTAAGGATATTGATGTGGTTGTTGAAGTTCTTGTAAGCTTGATTGGGGAATTTTTTAGTACTTTAGCTAGATACAAAGTTATAAATCAAAGGCAAGGATCAAGTATCATATGCATGATCAGGATCCTAATTTGCCAAATTTCTTTGATCTTTAGGAAAACTTATGCCTAAAGTGCAGTCTAAGGAATAGGCACAGTTTGAAGCTAGGTATTTCCTACTAAGCTGCCTTAGTCTTGATCTTGAGGCATTTGGCTACATATAAAAGACTCTTAAGAAGGTTGGCGTCCAATCTTTTTAGCTTGCTGTTTGTAAAGCCAATGTCTGTGCTTTTGGTAGAACATTTGCCAATGTACATTAGCATTTACAAGCTTGTACTCAATGGCAAATGCAATCGACCCGTGCTTGGAATTTTAGTTGTCTTGCTTTTTGATCTGTCGCTTAGACGCTGTTAGTTAATAGCGCTACAGAGGATGGAGCATGCAGGTAGCTCGTCGTTTTTCAGCTTGGGTTTATTTATTTTGTAGCATGCTTTATTCATCACTGTTTTAAGGTTGACAATGGGTAAGTTACGAATTGCCGTAATTGGCACTGGCAACATTGCTAGGCAACACGTTGAGGCTATCTTAGCCTGTGGACAAGAGCTAGCTGGTGTATGTAACCACAACATCGAAAAGGCTATGCTCTTTTTAAGCTCCTTTAGCGGACGTGAGGGAGTTGCGCCGGCGGTGTTAGAAGAGACCGTATTTGATAGCGTTCCTGCTATGTTAGATACGGTAAAGCCTGATCTGGTCTATATCACTACTCCACACAAGACTCACGTTGATAATGCCTTCCACGCTGTACAGCGCGGCATTCACTGCATTATCGAAAAGCCAATTGATATTTCTCTTGCAAAGGCAGCTTATTTAAAAGAAGAGTCTGAGCGTTCTGGTGCTTTAGTTTCAGTTATCTCTCAAAGCCGTTTCTTCCGTCCGTGCGAGCGTATTCGTAATGCTATTGAAGATGGCCGTATTGAGCCAGCCTTTGGTATTGTAAATGTGCAAGCCTGGCGTGATGAGGCGTACTATCGTTCCAATGAGTGGCGTGGTACTTGGGCAGAAGAAGGCGGTGGCGTGTTAGTGAACCAAGCTGTACATGAGCTTGACTTGCTTAGCTACTTCATGGGTCGTGTTGAGAGCGTCTACGGTATTTGGCGTAACGTTAACCATCCATATATTGAGGTAGATGATACTGCTCAGGGTATTGTGACTTTCGAGTCTGGTGCTACTGCAACTATCTTAGTCTCTAACAGTGTTAACCCAGCTCAGTCAGCCTATGTACATATTGTAGGCACTAATGGTCATACCTTAGGCATTCAGACTCATGGCGGTGTTGAAATTAACCCTGGTATCAAGCCAAGTTCATTCCGTGCTGTAAATGATGTCTTTACCTTAGAAAGCCCAGAGACCATGGCACGTTATGCTCAAAATGATTATGAGGGTGTTACCGATGATAACTACTCATACTTCTACTTCATCGAGCATTTAAAGGAAATGATCCATGCCATCAAAAACCAAAAAGATGGTATGAATGTCCGACTGCGCAACAATATCGACTCATCTTTATGCTGTATGTTGATTGCTCAGGGCATTTACTTAAGTAATAAGTTAGGTCGTCCTGTTACTCGCAAGGAAATCATCGACGACTCCATGCTTAAGCTGACCAACCCAAGCGCAGCAGAGTAGTGGCTACTTAATCATCAAATTCACTAAGCGCTCTTATTTAGGTTAGGCGCTTGTTATAGAGGGCGAACGCAAAGCAAGATAAGTCTTGTAATGCGCTCGCCTTTCTTTTTATGCCTTGCATGGGGTTAAGGCGCAATTGACAGAAGGGTGACTATTGCAATTTTCTTAGTGACAATGAGGTCAAAAAGGTTTTTGTGGATTACTTTTGTGTGTCGGAGCGGTGCAAAGTTGTGGCTGTTTAAGTGCAAGCAGTACAAATCATGTTTCTAAAGTGTGCAAACTGCGTATTTGACAAGTAAGAGGATTGAGCTTGCCAAAATGGTCAGGTTAAACTCAATCCATCAATCAATTACAAAAAGTGGTTAAGGCCATCTAGATAAGAATATTAAGCACAGCCTTTATGAGCATGTAGCATAAAAGGCAGTAGTTCTTCAAAAGCGGATTTCTCAAAGAAGCGTGCTTAGTTTCATTAAGGTGAGCACTTAACTAAAAGGTGTAGACATGATCGCAATCATTTCCCTAATTCGACTTATTCTACTTAAGTTGCCAGGCTTCTGAGTGACTCGATCTGTCATACCTTTTTAAAACAAAAGAGGGGCCTGGTAGTAAAAAAACTAGGCCCCTTTTTTATTCCCATTAACCACAATATACACACCACCAACTCAAGAGACACTGCGGTAAAAATAAGCGTTTAGCGCGTCGAGCGCGTTGATTGTGTAACACGTTGAGCTTTAACGCGTTGTGCGTTTAGTGCGTTTAGTGCGTTGCAATCGATGGCAGCGGCCTTGTTTAGGTCGCTTAGTTGTCAAGATATGAGTTGGTTTAGATAAGTAGCAATCAGGCATCCAAGGAAAGCTTATGGATAAGGTCGATAACAATCGAGTGATTATTTTTGACACCACCTTAAGAGATGGCGAACAAGCCCTGCAGCAGTCATTAAATGAGCGTCAGAAGCTGCAGATTGCTCTTATGCTTGAGCAGTTAGGTGTTGATGTCATTGAAGCAGGTTTTCCTGTGTCATCCCCAGGTGACTTCTCCTCGGTTAAGCTTATCGGCCAAAACCTCAAAAACGCTATTCCATGCGGTCTTTCTCGTGCGGTAGAGCGTGATATTGATGCTGTGAAGGAGGCATTAAGCTCTTGTGAGCGTTTTAGAATCCATACCTTCATTGCAACTTCTGATGTACATGTGCAAGACAAGTTACGTAAGAGCTTTGATGACATCTTAGGCATGGCTGAGCATGCCATTAAACATGCGCGTCAATACACCGATGATGTGGAGTTCTCTTGTGAGGATGCAGGTCGTACTCCGATAGACAATCTCTGCCGTATGGTCGAACACGCCATTAAAGCAGGTGCAAAAACCGTAAATATCCCTGATACCGTGGGCTATACCATACCAAGCGAGTTTGGCAACATCATCGCTACTTTGTTTAACCGCGTACCGAATATCGATCAGGCGGTCATCTCAGTGCACTGCCATAACGATTTAGGTATGGCCACTGGCAATAGCTTAGTTGCCGTGCAAAACGGTGCTCGTCAGGTTGAGGTATGTGTTAACGGCTTAGGCGAGAGAGCAGGTAACTGCAGCTTAGAGGAAGTGGCCATGGCGCTGCGTACTCGTAAGACTCTGTTTAACGGCCTGTACACCAATATTGTGCCAACTAACATTGCACGCGCCTCTCAAATGGTTGCAGGTATTTGCAATGAGAAGGTTCCGCCACACAAGGCTATCGTGGGCTCTAATGCCTTTGCGCATAGCTCCGGCATTCACCAAGATGGCGTGTTAAAAAATCGCAGCACTTACGAAATCATCACCCCAGAGAGCGTGGGCTTTAAAGAGAACAATCTGCACATGACAGCCCGCTCTGGTCGACACATGATTAAGTCACGCTTAAATGCGCTTGGTTATGCAGATGATAGCTTTAACTTAGATGATGTATATAGCCGCTTCTTAGAGCTTGCGGATAAGAAAGGTGAGGTTTTTGATTACGACTTAGAGTCCTTACTGTTCTTTAGCCAGACTATGGAGGACAAGACTCAGTTTACTCTTGAAAACCTCAACGTAATTTGTGGCGGCTCTGGCACCATCCCAACTGCTTCAGTACGTATGAAGATTGGTGATGAGTACTTTATCGATTCTGGTACTGGAGATGGTCCTGTCGATGCCGTATTTAACTGCATTACACGTTTGACTCGTATTGATTGCAAGCTTGTCGACTATAACTTATCTGCCACTTCAGGCGGTATGAATGCCCAAGGCAAGGTCGATGTCGATGTGATGTACAAAGGCCGCAAATACCACGGTCGCGGTTTATCCACAGACGTTATCGAGTCTTCAGCTTTAGCTTTAGTTAATGCATGCAATGCCATCTATCGTGCTCAGATTATTGAGCTTGAAAAGGCAGCATCGCACAACGGCATGCCAGCTGACCCCGACTCTCAAGAGGCTATCGCAGCAATGGAGGCTAAAGCAGCCTCCTTGGTGCGTGGCCAGATATAAATAGAGCATTGCCGGTGGCATTTTAAGAACATTTGTTGAGGCGCGGCAAACTCACCAAGACAGAATTTTAGGCAAAGCAAAAGGTAAAAACACATCCTTAGCTTTGCCGCAATTTACAGAATTTTTTAGGCATCTGACTCAACATCAGCTTAGCTAACCTTTAACCCAACTTAGCCAAGTTCCAGGTTCTTACCAAGACACCTGGTCTTTATGAGCTCTTTTACTCATAAGCAGCACTGTGCAATCTACATAGTGTTGAGGGGCGTTTAGAACAACCCGCTAAACACGCCCACGGCATCTACCAAGGCTAACGCTACAGCTTGATGTTGAGGCATTGCTACCACGCATGCATGTCTTACGCATCAGAAAGCTATAAGCATGACGCATCAAAACAAGCGCTAGTACATGTGCTTGTTCCCGGTATGGAAGCTTGCAACGTCCATGTATTCAGCCAAAGCGCAAGCATTTAGCAATGATCGCTTGCTGCGTCATTGATGGCATAAGCCATGGCTAGTACTAGCGCTCAAGAGCCGATGTTGAGTTGCTTATGCGCAAGTTCAGGCAATGGTGCGCAAAGACGTCTGCAGATGCGTATGCATAAGCACATGTATATGCAAACGCAAATGCTGATATAGATGCGCATGCATCTACACATGCACATGCGCATGCATGAGCACACAGCATGATGCCGAATTTAGAAAACAAGGGTTACAAATGGAATACAAGATTGCAGTTTTGCCAGGTGATGGCATTGGTCCAGAGGTGATGGCAGAGGCCATCAAGGTGTTAGATGCAGTAAGTGCCAAGCATGGTTTTACTCTTAACTACACCTTTAAGAATGTAGGCGGTGCTGCTATTGATGCACAAGGCTGTGCTCTGCCTGAGGATACTTTGCAAACCTGCGAAAACTCTGATGCCATTTTGTTTGGATCAGTAGGCGGTCCAAAGTGGGAGACACTGCCTCCAGATGAGCGTCCGGAGCGCGGATCACTCTTACCACTGAGAAAGCACTTTAAGCTCTTTTGTAACTTTAGACCCGCACGTATCTTTGAGGGCTTAGAGCATTTAAGTCCACTGCGCTCTGACATTGCTGCTAAGCATTTTGACATCTTGTGCGTACGTGAGTTAACCGGCGGTATCTACTTTGGCAAGCCAAAAGGTACTGAAGGTCAGGGCAAAGATGAGTGTGCTTATGACACTGAAATCTACTATCGCTATGAAATCGAGCGTATTGCCAAGACCGCTTTTGAAAGCGCCATGCTACGCAATAAGAAGGTTACCTCTGTAGATAAAGCCAACGTCTTAAGTAGCTCCATCTTATGGCGCAAAGTCGTTGAAGAGGTGCATCAAAACTACCCTGAGGTCGAGCTTGAGCATATCTATGTAGATAACGCCACTATGCAGCTGGTAAAAGCTCCTCATCAGTTTGACGTGATGCTGTGCAATAACATCTTTGGCGACATTCTCTCTGATGAGATTGCCATGGTCTCTGGCTCCATGGGGCTGCTGTCATCTGCAAGCCTCTCTGAGAGTGGCTTTGGCTTATACGAGCCAGCAGGTGGCTCAGCTCCTGATATCGCAGGTAAGGGTATTGCCAACCCAATTGCCCAAATCCTCTCGGCTGCCTTGATGCTGCGTTATTCCTTAAAGCAAGAAGCTGCAGCTAAAGACATTGAGGCGGCAGTCTCCAAAGTGCTTGCTTCAGGCATGCGCACTTGCGATTTAGCAGGTTCAGGTGACTTTGTCACCACCAAACAAATGGGCGAAGCCATTGTAGCTGCCCTGTAATTAACCCCATAAACATCAGCCACCAGAGGCTCCTTGCAATGAACTTATAGGCAAGGAGCTACAAGAGTCCAGCTTTACATGCCCCAAGGCATCGAAGCTTAGGCGCAAAGCGCATCTGTCTGCAGCCTAAGCTGTCATGCTAATGCGCCGGAGTGCTCTTGCATAGTCATGCTGTCGAGGACTGTCATGACAGCCATAAGAGCATGGACAGCAATGACACTAAGAACTTGCATCTTGCAATCTTGCGGTGCGGGCGCAGCAGTGTGATGGTCTGATGGTGTGGGGAATGGTTTGACGAGATTAGCAAAGATAAGAGAAGGCAAATGGGCAAGACACTGTATCAAAAGGTTTTTGACGCTCACGTGGTATATCAAGCAGAAGGTGAGTGTCCAACTATCTATATCGATAGACATTTAGTGCATGAGGTGACGTCCCCTCAGGCGTTTTCAGGCTTGGAGATCGCACATCGTCAGATGAGACGACCAGATCTGACTTTGGCCACTGTAGATCACGATATTTCAACACAAGAGAGCACTATTGAAGCTTGCTCTCCGATGGCACAAGATCAGATCAAGACTTTGATGGCAAATACACAAAAGTTTGGTGTGAAGTTCTTTGGTCTTGGCGATCCTAATCAAGGCATTGTGCATATCATTGGCCCACAAACTGGCTTTACTTTGCCAGGCACTACTTTAGTCTGTGGTGATAGCCATACAGCCACTCATGGTGCCTTTGGTGCTTTAGCTTTTGGTATCGGTACTTCTGAGGTTGAGCATGTTATGGCCACTCAGACTTTAAAGCAGGTACCGTTAAAGACCATGAAGATCTACTGCCATGGTCGCTTAAAGAAAGGTGTTTACGCTAAAGACCTGATCTTATACATCATTGGCAAGCTCACAACTGCTGGTGGTACTGGTTACGCAGTCGAGTTTTGCGGCCCAACTATTGATAACTTATCCATGGAAGGCCGTATGACCTTATCTAATATGGCCATCGAGTTTGGTGCTCCGGTGGGCATGATTGCTCCTGATGAGAAGACCTTTGAGTATCTGCGTGGTCGTATGTTTGCACCACAAGCTGAGGAGTTTGATAAGGCCGTTGAATACTGGAAAACCTTAAAGACTGATGATGACGCTGTCTTTGACAAGGTAGTGGATATTGATGCCGCTTTAATCGAGCCGCAGATTACTTACGGTACCAACCCAGGTCAGGTAATTGGCGTCTCAAAGTCAGTACCAAAGATCGACGCACAAAAGGATCCTGTAATTAAGAAGTCACTTGCTGATGCTCTGGAGTACATCGGACTTAGTGAGGGTAAAAAGGTCACGGGTGCTCGCATTGAGGTAGCATTTATTGGTTCTTGCACCAATGGCCGTATTGAGGACTTTAGAGCTGCTGCTAGCATCTTGCAAGGCCGCAAAGTAGCTCCATGGGTACGTGCTTTAGCTGTGCCTGGTTCTGCTTGGGTTAAAGAGCAAGCTGAGCGTGAGGGCTTAGATAAGATCTTTATTGATGCTGGCTTTGAGTGGCGTCTGCCTGGTTGTTCCATGTGCCTTGCCATGAATGATGACAAGGCTGAGTCAGGTCAGCGCGTAGCCTCCTCTTCAAACCGCAACTTTGTGGGCAGACAAGGCAAGGGTGCGCGTACTCATTTGATGAGCCCAGCATCAGTAGCTGCTTGTGCTATCAAGGGCTGTCTGTGCGATGTACGTGACTTCATCGACCACGACGACAAGTAAGTAACAGCAACAAGGGTGCGCAAGACAATTCAGTCAATGATGCGAGCATGAGTCAGTCAATGCCTAGAGCGTCTTTGATGTGCACCTTAAGTTTGAGGTTTTATCCATGGAAAAGTTTACCGTTCATACTGGTGTTGCTGTGCCATTAAACTCAGCTAATATCGACACTGATCAGATCATCCCAAAACAGTTCTTGCTCGCTACTACGCGAAAAGGCTTTGGCAAGCATGCCTTTCATGATTGGCGCTACCTTGATGATGCAGAGACTCAGTTAAATCCTGATTTCAATCTCAACAAGAAAGAGTACCAAGGTGCATCTGTTCTCGTAGCTCAAGATAACTTTGGTAATGGCTCTTCGCGTGAGCATGCCCCATGGGCTTTAACTGACTTTGGCTTTAGAGCGGTGATTGCTCCATCCTTTGCCAATATCTTCAACAAAAACGCTTTAGGCAATGGATTACTGACCGTCAAGCTCAAGGGTGAAGAGGTCAACGAGCTCATCACTTATCTTGAGCAAAATGCAGGTGCTAGTGTCACCATCAGCCTTGAAGAGATGTATGTACAGTGCGGTGATAAGCGCTATAGCTTTGATTTAGAGCCTTTTTACCGCAACTGCCTCTTAAACGGCCTCGATAATATTGATCTTACTTTAGAGCACGGGGATGCCATTAGCGCCTACGAAAAGTCCTCCACTACTTGGAACGTAGGCACCAACTAACTCCCTGCACAGCAGCCATGCATAGCATCCATAGCCCATGGCTGCTCTCGCCTTGCCTAGCAGGCAAGGCTAAAACTGCACTTAGATTGAGCAATACATCTTTGCTATGCACCCTGAAAGTCATATTATAGAGGCACGAAATCAAGAATAAAGACCATCTTTTTCAAATTTGGTCTTTTTTTCTCCTCAATATAGTGTTCCTATTATTGATTTGTGATATAATGGGGGCTCTATATTAAAAGAGGGTAAGTGTCATGGGACGTACAAGAACAGGAAAAACTCATAATGGGCAAGTAAGAGTCACCCAAAAGAATGGTGATGTGTATGTCTATGAGCGTGTTACTGCGTATAACCCAGACACCATGAAAACCTACACCGTCAAGAAGACCTTGATAGGTAAAATTCCTTCTGGCCAAAATGAGATGATTCCGACAAGGCCAAAGAAGAAGTCTTTGAGCACTTCTCCTGATGTTGAGCCTATAGTTCAGGCATCCAGCATACGTGAAGGAGCCACTGAAATCTTGAAATGGGTTGGAGTAGAGTCAGGTATCACTGAGCATTTGCACTCATGTTTTCCTGAGGGCGATGCACAAAAGATTGAGACACTAGCGCAATACTTTGTAGCGACTGATAGGCAAGCTATCTCTCACTTGGAGAAGTGGCAGTTCGAGCATGAAACCCCATACAGAGATGGCATGTCTGAAGACTGCTGTGGTCGTCTGTTTGAAGACCTTGCCATGAACGAAAGTGGCATTCAATCCTACTTCAGTCATCGTTTTTCAAGTTGTGGCACTAAGAGACCAATCATTGCTCTAGACACTACATCGGTTGACACGTACTCTGCGAATCAGTATGAGTTTATGTACGGTTTCAGCAAAGAGACTGGACGACTACCTTCTCAAAAGCAACTCACAATCATGTCTGTTGAAAACCTGCAGCCAATTGCATTTGAACAACAGCCAAGCAATATTCCTGATGCCATTTCAATCAGGAATGCAATCATGAGAATGCAGGCTCTAGGAGTTGTAAAACCACTAGTAGTGACTAACAATGGCTTTCATAACGAAGAGAACTGTGCCTTGTTTGTGAAGTATGGCATTTCGTTCTTGTCACGTATGTCTGTTAAGAGTGCATGGATTGAAGAGCAGTTCAAGAAAGTTCAGAAAAGTATCTACTCATATGGCAACAAGTGTCCATTTGATTCCGATACTTATGGCATGACCGTAAAGGTTGAACATGTCTACAATTTGGTACATGAGCGAACACGAGGTAAGTTAAAGGCTGGAGATACCCAGCAAGTGACGAAGAATATGTACTTGCACTTCTTCTTCTCTGATTCAAGAGGTGCTAGTGAGAGAGCTATCTTTACACAAGAAATTGACGATCTAATCAACTCAGTCAAGTCTGGCACAGAACTTACCACACATGGTGAGAGCATGGTAGAAAAGTTCCTAATCATCCGCAAAGATGATGCTGGCAATGTCACTGATGTTCAACCCAACAATGATGCGATTAGCGAACACTGGGGAGAACTAGGCTTTTTCGTACTTGTATCTGACTTTGAAAAGGATACATTCGACGCATTGAAGTACTACCGTTGGAGAAATCGTATTGAAAACTTATATGAGATTCAAAAGAACACAGCAGATGGGAAACGCCCACGTGTTTGGTCACCGGCTCGTCTACGAGGCAGGCAGTTCGTTCAATTCATTAGCGCTAGCTATTACTGCTTCTTAAGCCACAGAATCAATGAACTAAAGCAAAGCCTTGGTCAAGAAGATGGGGTTAAATCACAATCTGAGATAAAGCTAGAGAAGTCTTTGTTAAATTGGCTAAATAGTGTATCAATCTCCCAGATGCTCGAGTGGTTTGACGCAGTTACACTGCAAATTAAATCACCGTATGCGAGCAAACATATTACAGCTGAGACCATTAAAAGAGATGAACTTTTCCTAAGAAAACTTGGTGTATTGAAGTAAAGGTGTTCCTATAATCATATTTTCAGGCTTGATCATGGGGTGATTTTGAGGCTGCGAAGCTCACTTCAGATCGTAATGTATTTTGCTTCACTGCAAAACTATGATGCAAAGAAAGATCGCGGCATAGCCAAGATGCTGCAGAGGCTTATGCCTAATCATGAGCATGAGCATGAGCATGAGCATGAGCATGAGCATAAGCATAGGCATGTGCTTTAGCAGTGCTTGAGCATGATTGTGAGCTGTGGTTTTAGCGAGCGACTTAGCGTTAGATTGTGTTTGCTGCTGCTTATATTGGGGGTTATTTCTTCTTCTTTTTGCCTCGGATGAGATTAGCGATAAAGTTTGAAATGCCAATGGGGATTGCCAAAACTAAGGTTAGCAAAAAGAGCGGTAGATTGATGATGTAGTATGCTGCAGCAAAGGGGAGTAACAGGGTTAGGACGAGCAGATCTTTGACCATGACGCAATCACTGTGTAGCTGTTGTCTATCGTGCTCGGTTATCCAACGCTTAGCTCGTTTTTTAGGAGCTTGTTTTTCACGTTCCTCTTCTTCAGCCCACAGATTTTCAACATGGATAGCACTGTTGTAAACAATATTGCTCAGATAGAAGCTCACAGGATGGAAGACAGAGTAAATCGTGGAATCCATGCGATACATTTCTGACTCGATCATGGCTGCCAAAATGGACATGTATGAGTTCTCAAAGCGTGCTCTAAGCTCTTCTTCGCTAAGCTTATTGGCAACACTGATGCACATATCTTCCATGTTGTTGTAGGCAAATGCTGCTATCAAAGAGATGGTGTCATCAGGAGCATCGTCCTTAATTATTGCCCGATCGCGTAAATAGTCACCCTTTAGCGCCACTGACATAGCTGCAGCAAAGTCGAGATCGCCACCTTCATCAAAAACTATACGACGCAGCAGTGGTACGCACTCTACAGATTTGGCAATGAAACTTTTACGCTCGGAAGGGGCTTCAATGCAGATGCGGGCTCTTAAGTAAGATAAAACACGCAATTGTCTGATAATGTTTCTGACGACCAAGTCAATCTCTTTACGTGATATCTCTGGGCCTTCAAATCCCCACTTTGTTACTTCTTTGAAGAGGTTTTGGATCTTCAATGGGTCGATATTGCGTAGAGAGGTCTCATTACGCATCTTGAGCAAAATCATTTGTAGATGCTCAAAGAGCATCTTGTTAGCATCGCATAGGCACCACTCAAGCTCATTGAGAAATTGAATGTCATAGCCCATATAGTGGGCATTTCGTTCAATTTCATTGCCAAGCCAGATATCCGCAAAGCCATGTTCTTGTAGAGCTTTTTCTAAAGACTCTCGTTTCTTATGGGCACTGTCGAGCAAGCGCACTGCATCTTCATAGTATGTGATAGCAAAGTCTTCAGACAACTCCCCACCAAGCTCGTATGAAGCAACTTTCTTGTAGGCCTTTTCAAAATCGTAATAGCAACGAGCTGTGAAAAACTCGTTAGTCACACGTTGATGAGTCGCAGCATAGATCTTGAGCTTCTCAGGGTCGATTTCGTCTTCTACATACAGACAAATACGTGTGTTAATTTGTAGTTCATCAAGGTCATCCATAGCGACACCTCAGTGCCAAGTCCCATAGCATGGTCTAATAGTATATTTTTTAGTAGTGATCATATCACCTGCACTGTACTCAATTACTACAAGCTACTCGATATCGGCTTGTACATCACATTTTTGGGCTATGGGCTAAGCACATATAAAGTCTCATAGAGAACTAAGATTGCCGCTATAGAGCTATTAACAGCAAGGTCAATTTTTATGTTTTGAACTGTGGTTTGATGAGTGCGTGTTTTAGCTCTCATGAGGTGGGCAACAATGATCATTTATGGGGATCTTTGTTGATTGTTGTCAAAGAATCGTGAATCTCTGAGGTTAAACGATAAGAAATATCATCATGTAGCTTTTTCGATATAGATGCCATTGTTAGAATCTTGCGACTATAGCTGTATTGGTGTATCTAGGAAATTGGGTATGCCTGTGCATGTCTATTGATGGCCTGCTTAGGCAGGGTTTTAGGATTTGTCCATACTCTTGAAAGTATGCGCAAGGCAAAGTCAGTGCGCTTTTTAGTGCCTTAGTTTTTATTGCTGTGTATTTGCCCTTGTGAAATTTACTCTCCACTTAGATAGGCAATTTAAGTAATGTGTCGCTAAGTACGGAGATGGTTGCGGATTGTGTTTTATGAATAAGGTTCAGCTCAAATTGGACTTTGAGGGCTTTGCTGCTAAGGCTAAAGAGCACTTCAATGATCGTGTCTATACCGACTTTTTACGTCGTTTTGCATATGGTACTGACGCCTCTTGCTATCGCTACATTCCAAAGGTAGTTATTCGTGCTTTTGATGAGAGCGAGATTCAGACTATCTGTGCTTTAGCCCAAGAGTTTGAAACTCCACTTACCTTCAGAGCTGCAGGTACATCATTAAGCGGTCAGGCCTCATCTGAAAGCGTATTAGTTATTGCTAATGCTCGTTGGCAGAAGATCAAGGTGAGCGACGACAAGAAGTCAATTTTCCTTGACTGCGGTGTTATCGGTTGTGAAGCTAACGAGGCCTTAAAGCCTTACTCTTTAAAGATTGGTCCAGATCCAGCAACCATCAACAACGCCATGATCGGCGGTATCTTTAACAATAACTCCTCAGGCATGTGCTGTGGTGTTAAGCAAAACAGCTACAACACCATCAAGTCTGTGCGTGTGATTTTACGTGACGGTACCATCTTAGATACCTCTGATAATGCACCTGAGGGTGAGAACTTAGCTTCATTCGTTAAGACTCATGGCGAGCTTGTTGAAAAGCTCATGGCACTGCGCAATACCGTAGTTGCTGACAAAGAACTCGTAAAGCTCATCGAACGTAAGTTCAAGATTAAGAACACCACTGGCTATAGCATCAACTCTTTAGTTGACTTTAGCGAGCTTAAGGACATCTTAAACCACATCTTCATTGGCTCTGAAGGTACCTTAGCTTTCACCTCTCGTGTTGAGTACGAGTGCGTTGAAGATAGCGCCTTTAAGTCCTGTGCTCTGCTGCACTATGCCTCTTTAGACCAAGCTGCAGTTGCAGTTAAGGTTTTAGCTAAGAACCAAGATATCGTCAGCTCTGCTGAGATCATGGACTATCAGTGCTTAAAGTCAGCTCAGGATCTTGATAATGCTCCAGCTGAGTTAAAGGACATCAAGGAAGGTCAGTGCGCACTGTTAGTTCAGCTTGAAGCTGCTGACAAGGCAACTTTAGATAAGAAGATTGCTAAGGTTACAGCTTTAATCGAGCCAGCTAAGTCTATCTACGGCACTCACTTTGATTCAGATCCTAAGAAGATGGAGTCAAACTGGACTATTCGTAAGTCCATTCTGCCTCTGTCAGCTTCTTTACGTCCATCTGGTACTGCAGTTATCACTGAAGACGTATGTTACCCAACTGACAACTTTGCCAAAGGTATTGCCGAGATTACTGAGCTTTTCAAGAAGTATGACTTCGTCGGCTCCATCTTCGGTCACGCTTTAGCTGGTAACGTTCACTTCATCATTACTCCAGACTTATCAGATCCTGATGAGTCAGCACGTTTTGCTGCCTTCATGGAGGCTTTAGTTGAGTCTGTATGCGCCTTAGACGGTAGCACCAAGGCTGAGCACGGTACAGGCCGTATGGTGGCTCCTTTTGTGGAGCGCGAGTGGGGCAAGAAGGCCTATCAGGTTAACGTTGCCATTAAGGAACTGTTCGATCCTAAGTACCTTATCAACCCAGATGTCATCATCACCGATGACATGAATGTTCACAATAAGAACTTCAAGACAACCTCACAAGTTGAAGACTTCATTGATAAGTGCATGGAGTGCGGTTTCTGTGAGAAGGTATGCCCAAGCCGTGAGCTTACCTTAACTCCTCGTCAGCGTATTGCTGTACGTAAGGAAATCGTACGTCTTGAGAACATGAACCACCGTACAGCTGAAGAAACTGCTCAGCTTGAAGAGCTCAAGAAGGGCTATGAGTACTTTGGTATCGAGACTTGCGCTACTTGCTCTATGTGTTCAACTCTCTGCCCATTAGAGATTGATACTGCCAAGATCGCTCTGAGCTTAAAGCCATTCATGCGCTCTCCATTCCGTCAGGAAGTAGCTAAGGCTTCATCTAAGATTTACGGCACTACCATTGGTCTTGCTAAGGCTTCCTTAATGGGTGCTAATGCTGCTAGAACTATCTTAGGCTCCGAGACTGTAACTAAGATTTCTCGCAAGATGAATGAGACCTTACAGATCCCATTCGTCCCAGTTACTATGCCTAAGAGCAATGGCTATAGCTTCAACGATAAGATCATTCCAGGCAACGACATGAAGGTTATCTACTTTACCTCATGTATTAACCGTGTTTTTGCCCCACGTGATGAGCGCTTTGATAAGCGTCCTCTGCAGGAGGTCTTTGAGGGCCTGTGCAAGAAGGCAGGTATTGATGTTGTATACCCTCACAAGGTTAAGAGCTTATGCTGCGGTAAGTCTTACAAGGACTATCCTGAGGTAGAATCTCAAAAGGCAACTGAGCTGCAGAACACCATTCACGAGATGGCCAAGACTGCCAAGAACTGCATCGTAGTTTGCGATCACTCTGCTTGCTCTTACGAGATCTTAAAGCGTCTTAAGGAGTCTGACAGCTCCATCAACTTCATGGATATGCCAGTATTCTTAGAGAAGGTACTGCTTGAGCGTATCTCTATCCGTAAGATTGATGAGGACGTAGCTGTTTACCCAATGTGCTCCACCGTCAAGGGTAAGTGGGATAGCTCCTTAAAGGCAGTTGCTCAGGCATGTACCACTGGTAAGGTCTATGTACATAGCTCAACCAAGTGCTGCGGCTTTGCCGGTAACAAGGGCTTTACTCGCCCAGAGCTTAACGATAGCGCCTTACGTCTGTTCAATGAGTACTATGACAACGAGCAAGAGAAGAATCCAAATCTCAAGCGCGGTTACTCAAGCTCCTCTACTTGTGAGATTGGCTTAAACTCTCATAGTGACATTGCATGGCAAAACCTCATCTACTTAGTAGACAAGGTAGCTCGCTACAAGATGTAAGTAAGCTTTTAGGCTCACCAACATCACTTGATGAGTCCAATAGGCTCATCAACATCACTTGATGAGCCTAACTCCAGCAATATACAAGGCAATGGCGTGCTCAAAAGTTCGCGCCATTGCCTTTTGTTTATCTAGCCTCCAAGCCTATCAAACCAAAAAAACACTAAAGACTCACTGCTAGCCACTAACTTCTCAGGCCAACAGATACCAGCTAAGAGCTAAAGACTAACTGATAGTTGCTAACAGCCAAGTACAAGGCACTTACGGCTTAAGTTGCTTAATGCTATGACACAGTAGATGAAATAAGTCATGGCAAGAAAGTAAGGCATAGCTTGAGATCATTGAAAGCAGGGGAGCATAAAGCTTGGCTTTTTAACTAAGATACAGCTGTCTTAAATACACTAAGATTAAGGTAGCTTAAGTGCTTGCGATAGTATTTTCAAAAGCCAACAGCGCTGTGCATTATCTGAATAAATGCAGTATTCATCATTAGTTGATGATTTATCGTAGGCATAGGCTAAAGAGATAAATGCGTTTAGAACAGCAAATTTGTTGCAAGTCGTTGCAGTGGCAAATAGGTATTTGTCTTTGTGAAGTAGTTCACAAATGGCGTAAGTATGCTGTTTTTTGGTTTAAAAAGCACTTAAATATGGGCTTTATAGCCTGATAATTTGCGCGAAAAGTGGGCGCTGTTCCATATTCGCGCAGTGAATTTTTTGTAGAAAGTCGCATTTTGCCACATTTGTATGGCCAAATAGTTTACGGATGGCTTAAATATAAGGCTTGTTAAAAACTCACTTTACTGGCCATTTTCAAAATCATGCACTAAAATAAAGCACAAAAGTGGTAAGGCACATACACACTAGGTTGTGAGCATGATTGTTTCTCGCTATAGTGAATCCAACGAAATTTTTCAGGTTATTGTTCAAGGGGGCGAGCTAAAACCTCGCTTAAAAGTAATATGAAGAAAACTTTAGTTGCACTCTCCGTTGCTTTAGTCGCATCCGCTAGCTTTGTTTCAAACGCCTTTGCAGGTACTATTAAGGTTGGCGCTACCCCAGTTCCTCATGCTGAGATCTTAGAGTTTGTTAAGCCAGCATTAGAGAAGAAAGGCGTTAAGCTTGAGATCACCGAGTTTAACGACTATGTACAGCCTAATTTAGCTGTAGATGCTGCTGAGCTTGATGCTAACTTCTTCCAGCACAAGCCTTACCTTGAGGTATTTGTAAAGGATCACGGCTCTGACTTAGTAGCAGTTGCTGGCGTTCACATCGAGCCAATGGGCCTTTACTCCCAGAAGTTAAAGTCAATCGACGATCTCAAGGATGGTGCTACTATCGCTATTCCTAACGATCCAACCAACGGTGGCCGTGCTCTTTTATTACTTGCTAAGAAAGGCTTAATTACCCTTGAGGATCCAACCTCTGTAGTAGCAACTGTTCTTGATATTACCGAGAACAAGAAGAACTTACACTTCCAAGAGCTCGAGGCTGCTCAGCTGCCACGTGCTTTAGCTGACGTTGATGCTGCAATTATTAACAGTAACTACGCTATTCCAGCTAAATTAAATCCTCTTACTGATTCATTACTCTCTGAGGATGCAGACTCTCCATACGTTAACATCTTAGTTGGTAACTCTGAGAGCGCCAAGAACCCAGACATTAAGGTATTAGTTGAGGAGCTCACCTCCAAGGCAACTGCTAAGTTCATCCTTGACACTTACAAGGGTGCTGTAGTTCCAGCTCCAGCTTCTTACCTCAAGTAATACAAGCATAAAGCTTGTATCACCCC
>Magnolia_p2__coassemble_893_pt1 | contig 28473 bp, 15 predicted proteins | sample Magnolia_p2__metabat2_low_PE_025 | metagenome-assembled genome bin Magnolia_p2
AAAGCACTATCATAAGCATGGCCGATACTAATGCACAGGCATGAGCCTTCCATGTAGCTTACAGCCCTGGCATGAGCAATCCATGTAACTTATAGCCCTGGCATGAGCCATCCATATTGCTTATAGTCTTGGCATGAGCAATCCATGTAACTTAATGCCAGGTATTGGCATATCCATGTACTACATGCATGAGTATATGATGCATGAGCATTAGCTTCGTGCACTATAGTTTAGCTTGCACAATATAGCTTTGACTTAGGATGAAGCATCGTATCAAGATGCACTGCTTAGTATTACGCTGCAGCTAAACTTGATGCTGCAGCTTGAGCATATGCATCTTTGGGCTTAATGCTAAGGATTTGACTGGAGCCTACGATTTAACTGAAGCAATTAACAGCTTGCATCGTTAGCTAGAAGCTCGAGGCAGAAGCATTGGCTCAATGAAGCGAACATGGTGATCGCTTTGCTTGAGCATTTCATAGGCAGTACTGCCTAAGTCATCCTCAGGCAGTTTCACGGTAGTGATTGGGCATGGGAAGAAACGGCACCACTCAGGATCACCAATGGACACTAAGGCCATATCACGTGGCATAACTACATTACGCAGGCTTAGCGCATAAGCAACACCAGAGGTAATGGCATTGTTGGCAGTCAAAATGGCGCTTGGACGGTTAGAGTGGCGAGTGAGCAAGATGTTGGTAAGCTCAAAGGCCTTGGTGTACAGATCGTTGTACTCAAGAGCATCTAACTCAATGCACTCTACATTGTCATAAGAAGATGCAGCGACTAAACGCTCTTTGAAGGTGAATAAAGAGCTCTTACCGCTGATATAAACGATGTGCTTGTGGCCTTTAAGGTTTAAATGCTCATAAGCAATCTTAACCACTTTTTGGTTATTGATTAAGGCACACTTAGTTTCGCGGTTAACAAAAGGACGGTCAACAGCCACGACATTACGGCACTCAATAACTGGGCATTGAGATGAACCAGTAGGCATGGCAATTAAACCGCTTAAAGAGTAGCGATTGAAGTCTGAAATGATCTTGCGCTCGACCATTGAGTTTTCATTGGTCACGCCGAGCAGAATTTGCATACCGTCATTTTCAGCAAGTGAGGTAATAGCTTTGAGAATACCTGCTGAGAAGGTGTTAGTCAGATCGGCAACGATCACGCCTAAAAGATTTTGACCATCACCTAAACCACGGTTGTTAGAAACATCAAAACCCATCTCTTTGGCTTTAGCAAGAATACGCTCACGTGTTGCTTTAGCCACCATCTCAGGACGAGCCAAGGCACGAGATACGGTTGCTGGTGATACTCCAACTTCGTTTGCAATACAAGTGATTCTGGCCATGTGACGTCCCCTAAACTGAAAGCTTTGGCAGCTGTATAACATCACTACAACTTTGCTGTAGCTAATACAGACCTTGCCTTTAAAAATAAGCAATACAAGCAGAGATAAGTATCAGTATCGCAGTGGTTTTTAAGTGCTTGGTAAGATTTTTAAGGGCCACACTACTTACAAAGCGACCACGCATATGCTGATAGAGCTTCTGTGCCCTAACATTTTGCACACAATAAAGTGCCTAAACTCTCTTTGGCACTAGTTTCAAACAAGAATAGCACAAAGATGATTGAATTTATCAAGCCAATGTCAGAGACCTTTGCATTATTTTCACTAATTCTTGAAATTTTTGCAGTCACTAATGGCGTATCTTTGGACTTGCAAAGCAATGATTAACATCACAAATTCGTATCACAAATCTTAGTCAAAGATCACATTTTCCCCAAAACAAACCATTTTGCATCACTAATTTGCCGCAGCTGTATAGACAGCCACCATAATCTAAAGACAGTGAAAAGCAACAAAATTGCTTACTAATTTGTCATCTTCTGCAATCTTTGCAGTCACCCATCAAAGCTTGCCATAATTTTTGCACCCCATAGTACACGCGATGCATCACTAATCTCATCCTTAAGCGCTGCTTGATACTAAAGCTTGATGCTACAGCTATACGCTATAGCATCAGGTACTATCTATGAGAATGAGCTCACAGTCTATTCAGGCCACTCATCCCCTTCTAAGCGGCACATGAAGTCGTAGTGCAGGCTCTCAAAATTGTTATTATCCAAAGCCTCTCCATCCTGTATTAGCTTTAGATCTTCTAAATCCATGAGCTCATTAATATAGCTAAGAGTGTCATGCATGCCACTGATACGTTCTTGTGTAAGGAGCTTAGCTACAAGCTCACGCTGCTCTTGAGACATGGTACTTAAGATCTGATTGTCCTGAGCATTATCGGCTGTGTTTGGCAGCCCCTCAGATAAGACGCGACGAGCTGTTATCGACTCTTTACGCTCCACAAGACCATCTACAAAAGACTTATATAGTTCTAGTTGCTTTTTCATACTAACCACCCAAAGATTGCAAAGTAGATATTCGTCATACAGTGCTGATAATGGAATTGCTCAAGCATCGCAAAAGCTAAAGCTCTTATTGAGACTGGTGCAAAGCTATCAAGTAAAGCTATCAAGTAAAGCTTGTGTCCATGCTGACAAAGCCTGTACGTAGCGACATAACTGCGAGGCTATATCTGAACCCTGATGATTGGTCTAATGAAATCGTAATCGCCATCAACCTCATCACTTTCATGCACCTCAGCTTTGCCATGAGGAGAGCATGATAAAAAGCCCAGAAACGGCCCTAAACCGCCGCAGATATTGCAGCCACCGTCACCACCACAACTAGTGCACTGATCTGCAAGTACTAACTCGCGCATATACGGGTCATAGCCAATACTCAGACCAAAGAAATTTGGTTTTTGCATGTCATATGTACTGTCTGACTGACCACCATCATCTGATGATTCCTGCTCATTGTTCTTTGCATTAATCACGCTAAAATGCTTAAGGTGCATCGAATAGTCCATGCCATCACCCCATGCAAAGAGGGTGCGACAACCACCACCGCATAGATAGGCCCATTCATCAGCAGTTGGTAATGAAAAACCTTGTTCTTGCAAGGACTTAACTAATTGCTGATAAGAGCTTGGCTGATAAAGACTAATGACTATATCGTTGTTAATGCGCTCAAAGCGTATGGTGTTATGCCAGATGAGGCACTTAGAGTCGCCATCGACGAACTCTTGGTACATCTTGGTAAACTTTGGCTCATTAGCAAATCTTGGATCGCCCCTGTCGATAGACTCGTAACTTGTTTCTTCTAATTCTTGAGCAACTAGCATTGGTCCAATGATGGCCTTACGTACGGGACTCATGCTTTGTCTAATAAATTCCTCAGGGCTTTTGTCAAACTCATACTCACTCAACACTTCGTCAAGCTCAGCCTGACTATCCTCGTTAAGTCCCTGAGCAAAGTGCTCCCAACCTAAGGTAACCTCATCACCCGGCACAAACACAAAACGACGACCGTTTGACTCAAACACACCCGTGTGACAGTGCTGCCCATAGCGCTCGAAGGTCTGAAGCTTAATAAAGCTCATGTTATAGCGATCGCTAAGCTTAACCATCAAGTCGAGTTTCTCGCTTGAATCAAGTTTGTCAAAAACTTTGCGTGTTAGATGCCCGCTATTAAGAATGCTTAGCCCCATACAACCTCACTAAACTTAATCAGGTCTATCTTCCATACAGCTGTTAATTGCTCTATGTGAGCTTTAAGCAGCACATCATGACTCATTTTGCCATGATATGAGGAACAGACCATAATCTAAAGAAAGCGTTAATAATGCACTCCGAGCTCTCTAACAGCTGCCCAAATAGCTAACATTACTCGTGCATCAGTACCTATATTGTTTCAAAGTATGCAATGCTTTGTCTTTATGGCGATGGGATTTAACTTAATAATGTGATTAATCAGCTGTTTTCTTAACTTAACTGTATGCCAAGAGTCAATTGCTAAAAAGACATTACACCTGCTTATAGACCATTATCTTGTATACAAGTTTTCAACCACTAAACACGATGTTCATCAGGTTTTAAAAAATTATTAACACTTTTTTAAAAAATTTTGGCAGCCTCTGGAAACTTTTAGCCCAAATCAATGTCTATCTTAGTGTCAGATGTCGCTAATCTCATCTGAACTGCACTTGTCCAAGCTATTAAAGCTACTAAGACAAGAGACTTGCAATGAGGGTAGACCTTAAGAGCCTACCGTTATGACAAAGCAACTCTTCCTCTTATCCTTAAGCTAAACTTAAGGTTTTTTCGTTACGAGTACCATACTCGCAATTTGGTGTGGATGGTCAAGAGTTCTTTGTTGAATAGCTCAGTTAACACCTAGCCTACTTAAGTGTTGCTTTAGCTATCAACCTCATTGGAGTTTAAAGTCATAAGCAGTCCGTGCTGCACAAAGTTGATTTTATGATACGGCTTTACGTAAGTTAGTATTGCTTTCAACTTTAAATGACGTAACTGTACAGCCGATGCGGCACCATTTTCAGAGGTAAGAGGCTTTAATGGTGGGTGTCGGAGCTAATCAAGAGCTTCAGATTTCCTTAATCTGTGCTTAGCGATGCATTCTATATGTAAGAGGCTTGATAGGGCTTGCATCTAACGCATAAGAGCTCTAGCTCTTAATGCACTTAGAAGCTCTATTGATTTGGGCAAATCACCCAGCATCGATGCGTTCTTAAGAACTGCAAAGACACTGGACTTGTACCAAGGGCTCAGACTGACATACGTCCTGAACAACTTATAGCAGTAATAAAACTTACACCTAACCTGCATGGTAGGTCTTGAACCAACCTAAGGTGTCAGACTGACTTTGAAAGTCAGAATTAAAGCCATATTCACAATGCAATCGCATGACTGTGAATCAAGGCGCTACAAGAAGTTGTTCATTTACGGTTCATACACCGTATCGATTACTCACGGCCTAGGTATTCGATGCTGAGGCACCAGCAGCTGCATAGGATTTGAGCGTTAAACGCAAAATGCTCTTTTCTTTGTACCTCCAATTACTGCAGGTTTAGTTGGAGGCTACTTAGTTTTCACATCCTCTTAACCTATCCTCACAAATACTCCCCAATTCATCGTAATCCTAATCCTTACGTTCAACACGCCACCATTGTGTCTACTCATACCTACACTGTCTATTGACCCCATCAATAAGGTACGTCTGCCCATTTGACAGTAGACACGGCATCCATTTGAACCCAACTGCGCATACACTTTGCCCCAAGAACGTAATCCGCTTGGCCAAAGTTCGTTAGCTCAACTTACCTAAAGAGCGTGGGTTCCATTGTGTGCAAGGCACTGAGAGTAGTTCACGTATACATGGTTTCCATTAAGATCAGACTGACAGTGCACCATCACATACAGCACAACTAAAACACGTACTCTGAATTACCTACCTTGCATAATGACTAGCCATAGTGAATCCGGTGCAACAATGACTCCCTGCCGTGCCAATGCGAAGGCGTCTAGCTGTAGCATCAAGCAGCAGTATCAAGCGGCAGTGCCAATCTGTAGTATCAGAGTGCAGCCATGCGCTAATGCAACCTCATGGCCAAAGCCTGAGTACTTGGCCAGTAAGTTACTCTTTGATACATGTCTTAGTGTACGCATTGGTAGTTAAGCAGCATCAACAAAATATCTTACTTTCTCTTATCCTTACACAGAAAGATAAATGTGTAGAACTATGCCCATACGAGTCTGCCTGCATAGCCTTGAGTTTGCTCGTATTTGGGTCTGGTATTCATAAGCTTATCCTTTTACATCGCCTCCCTTCATTGCTAAGCTGTTGTAGCTGCTCGTCAATTACGTTAGTACTAGATTAAGTGACGGCGTAATTGGCTGAGCTGAATGCGAGCGCATTATGAAAATCATGCTGCAGCATGATGCAATGGTAAAAGAGAAACTGCAACGATGAGACGCTTGCTTTTGGTGCTGATGGCTGCAAGATTTTGCTGTTTGATGAAAACATTTGCAGATTGAGACGCGATGGCACTAAGGGCTATTGGCAATAAGAAGATGTGAAAAATGATGATGAAGAGATATATGGTGGATGCGATGGGCGCAAAAAGGGTATGTTTAAGAAGAAGAAGAAGATTTTGTTTGAGGGAGATTAGTTTGCTAAGAACTTAGCTAGAGGGGATGGGCTATATCGATAAAGCCCCCTGTCTCGGCGAGTACCTGAAAGACTACACAATCCTCTAGGTTCAGTGCTCCACGGATCCTACCCCGTGGCTTCCCCTAGAAGTGCGTTCTGTCTTATACAGCATCATGTCTCTGCTATTTAAGCAAGCTTAGCTGCTGCTCAGTTCCAATCCAAGACCATACCGACAAAGCTCCGACTTCAAAGAATTTCATAACAGGCTTACGCATGATACCTATTATGAATAACGTTGCACTCTGGTCAGTACGTTAGCTTCACTCCGAAGAGATCCGCTATAAAAAAAGAGGCTTTATAGAAATTCGGAAGTCAGGGAGCGACCCGTCATTCCTAACTGATTGCTAAGCAAGCTCAACAATCAATCTACGTATAGTTTCACATAAAAGTTCCCTCTTTTCCACTAGATTTTAAAAAATCTTTTTAGAAATAATTTTTGTACGTGTAGACAACAACAAACGCCCCTATTTATGCGCTTTGCTATAAACAGTGCAATTTTGTCGAAATCACCATTACTTGTATGACAACTGGCGCTTTTTACACAAGATCATGAGATCTCAGCCCCTAAGATCACCGCCTTTTTACGAGATCGCCGCACTACAAACCTTATAAATAAGCCGTCTAAGCCCCAACAGCGGTGATCTTTTCTCTATTTTGCAAAAGATCAAACAAGATCACCGCACTGATCTCATGATCTTTCAATAGGATCACGCCCTATCCTCTGATCTTTCAATAGGATCACGCCCTATCCTCTGATCTCTTAGAAAGATCACTGGCTATCTTCTGTTCTATTAGAAAGATCACTGGCTATATTGTGATCTTTTGAAAAGGATCAGGCCCTTTGCCTAAGCTTTCAATGGGATCACGCGCTATCCTGTGATCCTGCACCAAGATCGTTTCAAGTATGGCTTATCAGAGGATCACCGCTGAGCACTAATGATCCTTGCTTAGGATCAGGGCCAGTTACTAAAGAGCAGACTTATTGCTCTTTAAGTAAGATTGCTTCTAGAGTGGTGGTCGCGCCTAATTCACAGCCGTATAACAGCATGGCACGCTAATCATTATTGATAAGTGATGGCTCATGCCGCGCATCTCTCATGCTGCTGAATAAGCAGTGCCTAGACTGTGCTGCTCTTCTGACCTCTCGTTAAATGGTATGGTAATAGAATAAGCTGAAGGTACCACTTGATAAGATCGCCAGCGGTAAGTAATGCCATTAACGCTAATGCGTTATGCTTTGAAGATGGGTGTAGTGCTCTGATCTTGGTGAGTCTGTGCGCTTAGCTTAAGATAAAGCTATGAGCTACTGATACAATATGCATAGCAGCCCTTGTGCTAATCATTTATTACCTTTATTGCCTACTCTATGTCTTCAAGCAAACTTCATCTACGTAAGCGCACTAAGTTAATCGCAGCCTGTGCAGCACTGACCATAGTTGGTGCTCTAAGTACTGCTGTATACCTGCGCAATGAGATCACATCATCGAGCGTAACGCATTTAAGCTTGGAGAGTATTGCACCACTTCCAAAGCTTAAGGTTGGTGATCTTATCTTTAGAATGGGAGTTGGTGCTGATAGCTTTGTCATTGCAGATGTCACTAATAGTAAGTACTCACATATGGGTATGATTAGCGCTATCGAGCCTGAGATCTTAGTTACGCACGCCACCACTGCAGACGATGCGGGCTCAAACTTTGAAGGGGTGATTACTATTCCCCTTAAGAACTTTGTTAGCGAAGCCTCTTCTCTAGCCATTGGACGCTATCAAGATCTTAAAGACAGCTCTATTGTGCAAGTGCAAAACTATCTTAAGAGTATTGAAGGTCAACCCTTTACTATCACTACAGATCCACGATCCATCTACTGTAGCTCCATGGTGATCTTTGCTCTACAAGATCACGTCACCATGCAAGTTAACAAGACATTCTTAAACATCCCGCTCAACGAGGGCGATTATTACGTCCCGCAGTCATTTATCGAAGATCCCAATCTTAAAATCATCTATGTCTTTGATGATCCTCAATCCCTCTAAAAGTAGCACTAACGTGAACGCCTAACCTTAGCAGTACACAAGCTCACGTTGAAGGTCCAAGGCACTTTAATGTCAATTGCTCTTATAGCTTGCTAGCTTAGTAAAAGATCATGCACATGCTAATGCCTTTACCACTATCACGATCTTTTTCTTAACCCCAAAACAACAAAGGCACCACAGGTTGTGATCCTATGATGCCTTTGCATGATGTTAGGCTCTAGTATTGCTATAGCCTATCTTGTTGCCTGAAGCTAGCAGCTTACTGAGCCTTAGCCTCTGCAGCTGGAGCTGCTGCTTGCTCAGCAGGAGCAGCCTGAACTTCGGCATTAGCTGGAACTAAGTCCTCAGCAGCAACCTCAGCGGTCTCTTCAGCACGAGCCTGGTTTAAAACAACAGCATAGTTGTCGCCAGATAAACGCATTGGGATTGCACTAACAACTTCGCTACCATCCTTGAAGATGAACTTAACGTTAGCAACAGCCTCATTGCCCTCAGCGGTAATGTCGGTAACAACGTACTTAGCAAAACCACCCTTTGCTGCAGCAATAGCCTTGGTGGTGTTTAAGATCTCACCTAAGCTCTGAGAAACTAACTTCTGGTTCTCCTTGGATACGTCAGAAAGATCCATTACTGACAGCATCTTATGTAAGTCGCTGTTTACAACACCGTCTGCGTAAACCTTAGCTGGGATGGATGCATCTGGAGCATTGTCACCACAGCCGGTTAAACCAGCGGTTAACATAGCTGACACTAATGCAATCTTGGCAATCTTTAACATCTGCAATTCTCCGTGTGGATGGGATTATTCGTTACCTAAGAAGCTCTTATCCTTATGTGCATACAGAGCGCACAATGGCATTAACACGTCTTGCTGGAGTTTTTAGCTACGGTGAAGCAGGTAACTTTCACAGAGCATCGCAAGCAAATACGTTATTATTCTTAGTCTAATTTTATACTATAGCCGAGCAAAGCGCGAACAACAATGATACGAATGCTATTTTGCGATAGACGATCCAATATTTTTTCGCTTTTGCATGTTTGTATGAGTAAATAGGTAATTGCTGCTTGTATAAATGCGCCTATACATGGGACCACTTCATAAGGTGCAAAACCTTAAGGCATTTAGATTGGGCGCATAAAAAAATGCAGGCCTAGTGGTGGTCTGCATTTTTTATAAAAGCATTTATCTTATTAAGCTAGCGCTTAGACCTGCTTAACAGCACCAATGATGTAGGTTAAGGTGCTGTGCTGATGTTCCTTTAAGGTGATGAGACCGTAGCCATTGTTAAAGGCATTAGCAGCACAAGTCATAGGCTCAACAGCTAAGCACTTACGACCTAATTTGTCTGGAGTGTACAGCTGCATGAATGGAGCATTGGACTTGCAGTAAACCTTGAGATCCTTGTTCTCGAGCATGACGGTATTCATGCGAGCAGCGCCTTCAGAGATGAAGCAGTGATCGATTTCAACTGGGCCCATAGCACGTGGCTTTTGGAAGTTGAAGCCTAAGTCATCTACAGAGACAACCTCAGTTGGGATCTTGCGCTCGGATAAGGCAAAGGCACGTGTAAATGGCATGGATAATACGCACTCATCGATGAGCTGACCATCAATAGTGATATATGGATGCATACCGATGCCATATGGAGCGTCTTCCTTGCCTACGTTCTGAGCAGTAATGTCGATCTTAAGACCCATGCCCTCAATAAGCTCATAATTAGCCTGCAGGCTGATTAAGAAAGGATAACCTGGCTGTGGAGGGATAAAGCACTGCAGCTCAACGCCGCTTGCTGACATGCTCTTGATGGACCACTCTTGCCAAGCCACTAAGCCGTGAGAGGCACACTGAGTCTCTTTGTCGTTGATAGGAAGACTGTACTCTTGATTTGCAAAAGTATAGATACCATCAGGAATACGATTTGGCCATGGAGCGAGGATCTTGCCCTGATAGCCCTCAGGAACAGACTCTGGCTTCCAAGGCATGACGATGTCATGACCTAAATACTTTAAGCTAGCAATTGCACCGCCGATGGTTACGATAGTCGCAGTGTAATCACCTGCCTGGAGTAAAACCGTCTTGCCGCTAAGATGCATAAATTCCACCTTGCTTTTGTCTGATTGAAAAGTCCAAAAGATCAATCACGAATACACTGCTTGTGACTAGGTCGTAAAACAAACTAGCTTAGAGAAAGCCTCTACAAGGCTCATCCATTAGTTGATCTTTATTTATTGTTTACAGCACACCATGTGGGCTGACAACACTCACCGGGATTGCTAAACAATTGTTGCACTATGATACATGATACAACAAACTTTGCATTCTTGATTGTAAAAGACCAAAAGATATAGCTAAATTGCGTGCTAACGCAAGTATCTAGCTAAAAAGCGATGACTCCCTATCTTGTATAAAAGATGACAGTTCTAATATGTAATGAGATATGCGTCCTGGCTATACATAGCTTAATTGCCTTGCTGATGGTATAGCCTTAGAGATGGCATCTACATACCTTCACTGCATCCTTTAGGGCACACACTCATGCCCTTTCATATAACTTAGCCGCGTGTTGCCTAAAGCGCTTGTAGCTACGTTGGTGCGTGCAAAGATTGAGGCGAGGATAGCGCTGCAAGATATGCTGTATGCAGAAACTAAAAAGCCCTGGCAACTTGAGTTGCAAGGGCCTTTTTAGGTCTATTACTTGCGCTTTTGAGAATTAGAGAGCGACTTTATACCTGAATTTGCAACGAATACCTGACTTGCAGGATCGTTTCACTCATGAATAACAGTTAATGAGGAGAAGTTGTCATTCTCTAAAACTGCCATTACCTCGTCTTCATTGTCTAAGACAATCTGACGGCACTCTGGAGGTAAGTTAACATCATGTGGAGTGAGTCGTAACCACTGCAGGGTATAGAAGACTAAGGCACGGCGGCAAGTGTAAACCACAGTACCATTCTCTTCCATGCCGTAATCCATCTCAACAGCACGTCTAGCACGCTCAGGTAACTTAGGATTTGCGCATAATACGAGATCGATAAGAGTATTCCAGTCACGATCATCACGACCAGAGGTACTTACGATTACGACACCGTTACCACCTGGAGCAGTGAAGCGATCTTCCGGTGCCTGGATGTCTGGTGCAGAACAAGTGAGCAGACGTGATAGAACAAAATCACGGAATCCATGGCGATTGTAGCAGTAAGCACGTACGTGCCAACGGTTGCCATCGTAAGCGAGACCATGAGGAGCAATCAGGTGTGACTGATCACCATCAGAGCTAACGCTCATGTAGGTAACGTGCACAGCCATACGGCAACGAATTGCTTCAAGAATATTGAAGAGAATCTCAGGGTCGACACTACGGCGTGGAGGTACGAAGGTAGCAACACCTACATTTGGTACATAGCCAAAGAAATTGCGGGACTGAGGTAACTCACCACGGCACAGAGCAAGCAGATCAGCTAAGTAGCTTTGCGGATTTGATACCGTTGGGAACAATGGCTTGAAATCTTCAGTACGAACATAGTACTTAAGATGACGATTGTAGATAAGATTCTTACGTCTTGGAGTAGCTTTGCGAACTAACTCAAGGTAGCGAGCTAAATCTAAAGATGCCTGTGGTACAGAGATACCAAAGAAATCAACGAGGTCACTACGATTGACGCGTCCGTCTGAACTTAAACGAAAGTCAATAAACTCAAGGCGTCGTGCCTGGGTCCACTTAAAGGCAATTGCGGGTGGATCCATTGACTCTGTTTCAGACCCATTCGTGCTTGAATAGGAGTTTGCTGCCATACCTTGTCCCTTTCATAGTACTTGCTCATTTAAGCAGTATTAACTGATAGCTACTAATGTTGATAAAACGCAACATTAGCACCAAGCTCCTATCATCAAGCCAGCTTAAAATCGCAAATTGTCGCTGTGCTGTATGAACCACACAATGAACTACAGATCCTGCACATACGACATATGATTAAACAACGATTAAAGTGCGCATCGGCCAATATAAACAATCTTGCAGTATCATTCACACAAGGTGAGCGCAATAAGCCAAGCACTCATTGCAACAAGTCTTCTGGTGAACCTTAACCACACAAAAATCTACATCTAACTTTGCAAACACTACCACAAACCCTCTGTCTTACTAGCCACAGGCTATAAGTTCAAAAGGTTTGCATATTCAGACTTTACCATTAAGGTAAAGCCAACAACAGATGGCAAACTAAGCTTATCTTAGTGCTGTCCCAATCAGTGAATCAAGCTATTTCACTGCTCATTACTTTATGAAGTAACCTAGCGGAAACAACAAATATAAGTAAATGACAAAGGTCTCTTTAGAGGAGCATACATGTATAAGATCAGAGCACTAACTGCCTAACATGTATAAGCGCTGATTAAAGAAGCCTCTGCATGAGCAAGCAAAGAAGTCTTAACTTAGTTGCATACCTAAAGCATTCAAAAATTACTCTATATATAAGTAGTTGGGTATTACAGCCAATTCTTATGTATAGAGCAAAACATGCATAAAATCATTCAGTATTTAAAAAATGAAGTTCTAAGTTACTGAATGTGCATATGTTGAGCTTAGGGGTTGTATCAGTTTTAGTACTGCCCTGTATGATCCCAAAAGGCATGACAGAGGCTAGAACTCATGTGCTGCAACGAAAAAGAGTATAGCACCAATGTGCATATGGCATTCAATGCAAATGATGGTTAACTAAATATTAAAATACTTGTCACACTCAATTGTAGGTTTAGACAAGGTTTAAATCTTAACTAATTCGTTGAACAAGCTTGCATATGAGCTAACTTAGCTGATCCATACTAGTATACAACACCTTTAGCGAACTGTTTCACAATTCATTTTAACACTTATATAAATTATGTCAACTATAGTTGTGTAAGCATGTTTGGCATTATGTGCAATAATTTTATTTATTGGACCAATGAGTATCCTTATTTTTGATTTACAGCATAAAGTTTTCTAAGAGTATCTAGGATTTAAACGCACTTACACAAAACTTAGATCAATGTTCAAGCCAATGAGCCTAGTTGATAGAGTTCAAACACTATATAACAGAACAATTGATATAGAGATAAAGTCTCACTTTTATCTCCCTATAAGTGAACTCATATTGCTAAAAAGCCAACTAATATCCTATTGAGGAGCTTAGTTATGTTTAGCAAACCATCATTTAGTCTCTTCCAAAGCACAAAATGCACAGTCATATTCCTTGTGCCCCAAATGATCTCGTTCAATTCGACATCCGCTATGCTGCGTATCCTATAGCCCTGACCTTTATTTTAAGATGGAGGCTCTAAAGATTTATCCGATTTAACTAATAGGCGTAATTCTCCGCCGATAACTCGAAGAGTTTAGGTGGCGATGTAAGTCTATTTATTAAAAAAGGGCCTAGTAGCAGTGCTCCTAGACCCTCTTATGATGGCAACTTGTGCCTTATCAAATCTTTTAGCAGTGTTTCTTAGCTTAGATGTTCTAAGCATAAGGTGATCATGCCTGAGACAATGTCTTCACGCATATGATCGGTAACCTCGATCTTTGGCATTAATACGATTTCTGCCTCATTAGTCAGACGACGCTTAAGGCGATCAGCAAGAGCAGGCCCAGACTTAAGGCTCTCAGTATAGACGACGATCAGTGCAGGATTAAGCACGCAGGTGACTGCCTGCAGTGTACGTACTGCAAGATCATCAGCAGCATCTGGGTCAAGTGGCAAGATACCGATATTGTTATACATCGGGAAGTGCTTAACTTCACCAGCTAAGCCATCACGACCTCGGATCAAGGAGCCGTTATAACAGAAGGAGCACACAGGAGATCTACCTGGTACTAATGCTAAACCGCACACGAACTCGTATTGAGAGTGACGTTTAAAGGCTCCTAAAGTAGCAGCATTAATATCAGTTTCCAAAAAGACCGGTAGGTGGAAGCGATTTTTCATATGCTGCGCTAAACGACGTGACAGAGGATCACGACGTAGTGCTGAAGCCATACGGCCGCCAATCGACTCAGATGGCATGGAGATACCGATCATGGAGATCTTTGGGAAGCGCTCTAAGTAGTTCTCAATCGCTACTTTAAACTCATCAGTATGGACGGTCGCAAGTAACTCTTCACGGCGTTCAATACACTCACCAAACAGATCATGAATCGAGTAGCCCGCATAGTCGTGGCCGCCTCTCTTGTAACATGAAATGATGAGCACTAATTTATAGGCTGCATTAAAGTGATAAGTAGAGGCAGGTCTTCCTTTGAGGTTCTTAGTATTAGCACCTACTCTAACCTGTCCAGACTCAACAAGCTGATCGAGGAGCTTATTAACAGTAACTACAGATAAGCCGGTGAGCTTATTTAGCTTAGTTGCAGTTGATACCTGTTCTTTATGAAGAGTCCTGAGAACTGTCTCAAGATTCTTCTCACGGATATCATGGCTCATCAACAGTTGGTTGATATCTTTCACTAATGGCACCCTAAACTAAACAAGGATTAACACACTAACACTCAAGCTCTGCCTTTGGTAAGGTATAGCTTGCTCAAAATAAAGATAGCTACTTTTCACCTATCTAAAGACGCTCGTAAGTGAGCTTTGTCCGCCATATAGTACAAAAAGGCCTCAAAATAGCAAACACATTTTTAACACAAAATGACTAATCGCCAAGTAAGTAAAAACGCCAAACCGACCTTAATCACGAGCTCATATGTGCTCATGGATATCAAAGCAGCATCTTATTGATTCTAGCATGAGACTAGCATGCAAGTCCTGAGGCCTATCTCAAGCTTTTGCCAATACACAGGCTCATGTCTCACTTTATAGCCCTCATGCGACTTAATCTCAATAATCCCAGCGCTTATACCTTTAGCACCGCCACCTTGCCAGCCCATAAGGCAAAAAGCACCGTATTAGCATCCAGGGCCGTTAAAATTACAAAGTTGATAGCTATTGCCCACCACACTCTCATTTATAGCTGTCGAACATAGATGTCACGCACCACGCCACATGGCTAGTGCAGCCAGTCCCTCGTTTATCAGCACGGCAGGATAACTCGATCTATGCATCCACCAAGCATCTAATTAGGAGGAGTGAGACAAGCAAGTTGAGACCAACTGCATACCAATGCTGCGACCTAAATGACTAAGTAGTTACAGGATGTGACGCCTTTATACGGTGCTACCTGTAGAGCTGACAATGGCTTTGCAAGTGAAGAGCAGCAGTTTCTGCAGGGATGGCGACTGTATGCTTGGGATGAGTGAAAAAGAGAGGAAGAATGGCTGTATCTGATTTTTTGGGAGGGCCAAAATAAAAAAAAGCGCCCTGTACTTAACTGGGTTCACAGTAATACAGGACGCGATCAAGACTTGTTCGGTGGCTATTACATCAATAATGAACTATGGCCACAATACTTAGTATAAGTATTTGCAAATTGTTATCATATACTCAAGCAAATTATCACTGATAAGAGATTGTCTACGCTTTGATTATGTATCAAGATATGCATATCTATGGGGTTTTCAGTGCCTAGATATGAATCGGGCGCCACGCTACATAGATAAAAAATTGTTGCGACTGCGAAAAGGCAAGACATTACTTGCCCACGAATAGCATATTTAAGCCATTTACAAACAAAAAGATCAGCCAATCTCTACCATATAAGCGCACTGCAGCATAAGCAGCTTTCTGCAAACTTTGCAGTGTATGAAAAACGACAATCCCAAATAAGCTTTGCTATTCCAATCAGCCGCATTAGCTCGGTCATATACATAGTCCAGTAGAATGATTGGTGTTACTAAAGATTGTACTGCTTCTATATATGTAGATGGACAGCTATCTGACCTTGGCTGCAGCTACTTTGGCATTGCGATTACCTACACAGGTACCATCTTATGAGCAATGCAGTCAGCTCATACATATATATGCATATGCCTGTGGAAGTGTTACTTGGCTGAAGTATTCAATTGATATTAAGCTTGTTGCTAGAAATAGCAACTTGCCTAGTCATAGATGGTGATGAGGCCTCACGCTATAAGATCGGCTGCCTCACGCTATAAGATCGGCTGCCTCACGCTATGAGATAGGCAGCCTCAACTATGTGCTAGCTTGGCATTGCCCTATGGTCTCGGTAGGCCTCGTGACTTTGAGTGGATAATGAGTAGCTTTACGTATTTTGCTTTGCACCATTGCGGGCGAAAAGAGAAGGTGCAGCGGTAATTGGCATGGAGTTTAATTTCATTGAGTTATGTCAAATTGAAACTTCACTCCAGAATATGACCTAAAAAGCGCCCTTTTGATACTAGTTTTTCAAGTGAGACTCTTTGCTGTGTTTTTGCAGTAATCGGCACCTTGGATCCAAGATAATGCCCAACTTTGGCTAATCTACTAGGTTTAGCACCTATTAATTGATGCGGATGTGACGGCGTTTAAGAACCGATTTTCCATAAGCGTTACTTATATATCTTTTATTCTCAAATAGATACACGTGCTTATAAACAGCATGCACATCATCTTTTGAAAAATTTCACATCAATTTAGTGGCGATAGCGATTTATTAAAATCATTTAATTAAGTAGGTTTATTAAACTTCTGAATGTCCCAAGTTGTGATCTAGATTACATGATAGCCATCTAGCCTAATCCCAATTACCTATAGCTAACCTTTGTAAATAAGGGATGTATGCGCTTTTAGATCACCGATTTTATCTATGGCATAGTATTTATACTTATCATTTTTAGTGCAACCGCACTGCCATGGGCACCGTTTTGGCAATTTAGTGTGAAGATCATCACGTTTATAGTTATCCAACGCTAACCAAAATCAGAATTGGTACGTGGCTTTTTACGGTGTTGTTGACTATATTGTTTTTGAGTTTCGCAGGTGCTCTTGCGTGTAAGCTTTCTCTTATACATCAAGCACCTAAGTTAAGCTGTTTTGCTCCCTCTTTCGTGGAGACTGAAGGTGAGATAAGAACTCTTAACGGCGTAACTTGCGGATCTTTCCCGTTAGTTCATTTGCTTAAACGTTAGGATTGTCTTCTGACATCTCCTGAAAGTAAGCGGACTACGACGGCAGTCCTTGTCAAACTGTCTTAAGTGCCCCGTAACAAGGTTCGGAGCGGTTGTACACAGTCATTTCTTGCAGGTCTGTGTATGTATTAAGGCTAAAGGATATGCACTCAAGTCAAGTGCTCCTTGTATGCCTTTATACCTGCTGTTTCGAGACAGTATCGCAAGATATTGTGCACTTGGCTTTTACTACTTAAAAAATGGCTAATACATCAGTTAAGTATTAACGGTTGATGTGTTGACTCAAACACCAAGAAAAGGCGTTTGCAAATAAAGCTTCAATCTTGATGCTTACTGAAAGTCCTCATATTAGAACATTCTTAATGCATCGCGTAGTAAAAGAAAAGTCGTATCCCTGTGCAGAAGTCATAAGTAAGTAGCTAAGGCTAAGAGAAAATTGATTTGATGCATATTAAAGGAGCCTACTTTGCTTCAGATTAGATTACACGGCCGTGGCGGTCAGGGCGTAGTTACCGCAGCCGAAATGCTGTCACTCTCAGCATTCTTAGAAGGCCACTGTGCACAAGCTTTCCCAAGCTTCGGTTCCGAGCGTACAGGCGCTCCAGTTGTTGCATATGCTCGTATTGATCAAAAAGAGATCAGAACTCACGAGCCAATTTTATGTCCTGATGCTGTAGTTGTTCAGGATCGTACTTTATTAACCGCTTTAGACGTATTCGCTGGTTTATCTGACAATGGCTACGCCATCATCAACACCAACGAGTCCCCAGAGGAAATCGTTCCAGAGCTGGTTAAGCGTTTACCAGCTGGTCACGTTTACACTGTACCAGCAACTGACTTTGCTATGCAGAAGATTGGTCGTCCACTTCCAGGTGCACCAATGATCGCCGCTTTAGCAGCTGTTACCGGCATCTTCAAGCTCGAGTCAGTACAGAAGTCATTCCAAACCCGCTATCCAGGCAAGGTCGGTGATGCTAACGCTGAGACCGCTGCTTTAGCTTACGAATTTATTAGCAACATCAAGAACGGAGGCGCAAATGCTTAAGCAAATCGAAGGTTCTCTTGGTATCGCTGAGGCCGTTGCCCTTTGCCGTCCTGGTGCTGTATGTGCTTACCCAATTTCCCCACAAACTCACATCGTTGAGAACGTAGGTAAGCTCGTAAAGGAAGGCAAGCTCAAGGAGTGCGAGTTCATTAACTGTGAATCCGAGTTCTCCGCTATGTCTATCTCCATCGGTGCTGCAGCCGGTGGTGTTCGTACCTACACTGCTACTGCCTCTCAGGGTCTCCTGTTCATGGCAGAAGGCGTATACAACGCATCAGGTTTAGGTCTTCCTATGGTTATGACCGTAGCATCCCGTGCTATCGGTGCTCCTATTAACATTTGGAACGACCACTCTGACTCCCTGTCACAGCGTGACTCTGGCTGGTTACAGTTATTCTGTGAGTCCAACCAAGACGCAGTTGACACCCACATCATGGCTTTCAAGATCGCTGAAGAAGTTGGTCTTCCAGTCATGGTTCTGATGGATGGCTACGTATTAACCCACGCTTTTGAGCGTATGGACATTCCATCACAAGAGCAGATCGATTCATTCTTACCTGAGTACAACCCTAAGGAGTTCTTAGATCCTAAGCAGCCTATTTCTATGGGTGCTATGGTTGGCCCAGAGGCATTTACTGAGGTTAAGATTTTACAGCAGCGCAAGATGGCTAAGGCTATTGGCGTTATCGAGAAGGTTACCGAAGAGTACCGTAAGCTCACCGGTCGCAACTCTGGCGGCTTAGTTGAGTGCTACAACTGCGACAATGCTGACGTTAAGATCGTTATCGCTGGTTCTTCAGTTGGTACTGCTAAGGACGAAGTTGATCGTCTCAATGAGCAGGGCTACAAGGTTGGCATCATCTCATTAAAGGCCTACCGTCCATTCCCTTACGAGGCAATGAAGGCTGCTATCGGCGACTGCAAGAACGTTGTTGTTCTTGAGCGTGCATTCTCCATCGGTGCTCGTGGCATTATCGGCCCAGAGGTTGAGCGCTCCATGTACGGCACTGACTGCAAGATCCGTTCTGTAGTAGCTGGCTTAGGTGGTCGTGCAATCTTAGGTTCAACCATCAAGAACATCGCTGATCTGGCTCTTCAGGGCAAGTTAGTTGAGGAATTAACCTTCGTTGATGCTCAACCTAATGTCCTCAACAACTACTTAAAGGATGCCGAGGGTGTTTCTTTTGCAGACGGCCCTATCGCTGAGAGCGACATCATTAAGTCTGTACGCTAGTTCTGGAGATCGCAATGTTAGACAAGATTCATTTCTACCAGACCGGTTCCAACACCGTAGGTAACCGTCTTTTAAACCCATCCATGCGCGCTGTTCAGGCCGAGGTGGATCGTCCTAACACCTTAACCTCTGGCCACCGTGCTTGCCAGGGTTGCGGTGAAGCTTTAGGTGCTCGTACCGCTATCGACGCTGCAATGCGTGCAACCAACGGCAACTTAGCTGTATGTAATGCTACTGGCTGTCTTGAGGTTTTCTCTACTCCATATCCTGAATCAGCATGGCGTTTACCATGGATCCACTCCTTATTCGGTAACGCAGCTGCTGTAGGTACTGGTATGGCTGCCGCTGCTAAGGTTCGTGCCTTAAAGTATGGTGGCAAAGAGACCCGTATTATCGCCCAGGGTGGTGACGGTGGTACCACCGATATCGGTTTCGGTCCACTCTCTGGTATGTTTGAGCGTAACGATGACGTTTTATACATCTGCTACGACAACCAGGCATACATGAACACCGGTGTACAGCGTTCATCTGCTACCCCTCCATCAGCTCGTACTGCAACCACTCAGTTAGTTGGTGATCACCCAGGTTCTGATTGGGGTAAGGGTAAGAACGTTCCACTGATTGCTATGGCTCACGGTATTCCTTACGTAGCCACTGCAACCGTAGCTGATCTTCGTGACCTTGAGTACAAGGTTGAGAAGGCAATGAGCTACCGTGGTGCTCGTTACATCCAGATTTTCGTTCCATGCCCATTAGGCTGGGGTAGCGCATCATCAAGCACTGTAACTGTTGCTCGTTTAGCTGTTGAGACTGGCTTCTACCCAGTATTCGAGGCTGAGTACGGTAAGGTAACTTCTGTACACAAGATCAAAGAGAAGCAGCCAATCATCAACTTCCTCAAGTTACAGCGCCGCTATGCTCACTTAACCGGCAAGAAGGCCGATCCTAAGGTACTCGAGGCTCTCGAGAAGATGTGCGAAGAGAACATTCGCCAGTACGACATGATGGGCGATTCCGTCCCTGAGACCGTACCAACCGCCATTCAGGCTTACGAGCGTCAAGAGTTAGTCTAAGGAGCCGTTCAAAATGATGAAAAAACCATTCGCCACAACCCTTGATCCTGCTTCATCCTTAAGCAATCACACCGGTTCATGGCGTACATTACGTCCAGTTAACGTATTCAAGCTCCCACCTTGCAACAAGCAGTGCCCAGCTGGTGAGAACATTCAGCAGTGGCTCTACTACGCATCAGAGGGTGACTATGAGCACGCATGGCGCGTTTTAGTTGAGCAAAACCCACTCCCAGCATGTATGGGTCGTGTTTGCTACCACACCTGTGAAGGCAAGTGCAACCGTGGCTTCTTAGATGAGTCCGTAGGTATCAACTCTGTTGAGCGCTTCTTAGGTGACTACGCTTTAGCTCACAACTTAGCTTTCAAGAAGCCAGCTCGTGAGACCGGCAAGCGTGTATTAGTTATCGGTTCAGGCCCAGCTGGTCTGTCCGCTGCTTACCACTTACGTCGTTTTGGCCACACTGTTCACATCGTTGAAATGGCTAAGATGGCTGGCGGTATGATGCGTTACGGTATCCCTGTATACCGTCTGCCACGTGAGATCTTAGACGCTGAAGTACAGCGCATTCTCGACATGGGCGTAACCATCGAGTACGGCCGTAAGATCGAAAACGTTCTTGCTGAGAAGGAAAACGGCAAGTACGACGCAGTTATCATGGGCATGGGTGCTTCATTATCTTCAAATGTTGACATCCCATCTGGTGATACTACCCGTATTCTTACCGCTTTAGACGTTTTAGAGAAGGTTTCTACCGATGGCGACATTCAGATCGGCCGTAAGGTAGCAGTTTACGGTGGTGGTAACACCGCTGTTGACGTAGCTCGTTCTTTACGTCGTTTAGGCGCAGAGCCAATCATCGTTTACCGTCGTAACCGCGATAAGATGCCAGCTAACGAAGAAGAAATGGATGGCGCTATCGAGGAAGGTATTGAGGTTAAGTGGTTATCCACCATCGATCAGGCTCAAGGCGAGACCTTAAAGATCGAGAAGATGGCACTTGACGAGAAGGGCAACCCACAGCCAACTGGCGAGTACGAGGACATGCCTGCTGACTCCGTAGTTTTAGCTATCGGTCAGAACGTTGATTTATCTCCTTTACAGGCTATTCCAGGCTTAGAGTTACAGAAGGACGCTGTTACCGTTAACACCACTACCTTCGAGACTACCGTATCTGGTATCTTCGCAGCTGGTGACATGGTTCCAGGTGACCGTACCGTAACTGCCGCTATCGGCATGGGCAAGCATGCAGCTCGCGGTGTTCACGGCTTCTTATCTGGCCGTCCATACGTAAAGGCAGAGAAGCACGAGGATGCACGTTGGGAAGACATGCACCCATTCTACTACTCCGATGCTCCTAAGAAGATTCGTCCTCAGCTCGAGCTTGCTCGTCGTACCTCAACCTTCGACGAAGTTCAGCACGGTTTAACCGAAGAGAACGCAGTTTTCGAGGCTCGTCGTTGCTTATCATGCGGTAACTGCATGGAGTGCGACAACTGCTACGGCGTATGCCCTGACAACGCTGTTATCAAGTTAGGCCCAGGCAAGGGTTATGAGTTCAACTACGACTACTGTAAGGGTTGTGGTGTTTGTGCTCAGGAGTGTCCTTGCGGTCACATTAAGATGGTTCCAGAGAAGATCTAGTCTCTTTGTCCCATCTAGTGGTTCAGGCGGGGACGCCTGCCTGAATCCAACACTAAATTCTAATCTGAAGGGGTTTCTCCCTTATCTCAAGCGGGCTCAAGCCCGCTTTTTTATTGCTGCTCACCAACTAGCACGAAAATCTACAATAACAGTGCGTTTCCCTAAATTAAACCCTAAAAAAATATTCCCCAAGCTTTCAAGCGATCAATCCTCACAGTCCCTGGTATAAACCCTCCTATTTATCAAGCAGTGTGCTATGCTAACTTCAGTATCATTGCACGCAGCAGTACAGAGCAAGCTTTTGCTTGCACAATCAAGCTTATCTTGGCTTAGCTTATCTTCTGTCTCTTGCTGTAAATAAGGAACCGCCATGAGCAACCGCAGCTATTTATACGTTAAAACTCCTGATAGTGAGGAGTTTGATGGCCTTTCTGAGTGGGCCTATGAAATCCCTCTTAGCCACATCCTCATGGTTAGTGGCAATTGCACCAAAGTTAAATCCCATATCTGGGAAAGTGACGATCCACTAGCCTTATGTGGTGACTTTGATGCAGGCTACAAGAACTTCTTTGAGTTTTTAGATAACTGCCATCAGCAAGGTGTCTTATCTGACGAGACTTTCAACCAATTATCAAGCGACAGCCACGAGTTCTTAGACAAGTACTTAGGCAAAAATGCCAAGGTCTTTCTTGAGGTAGTCGAGATCTTTGAGATGGACGATCCTGATGACTTCGAGGACTTTGATGAGTCTCAATATGAAGATGAGGACACTGCATTTTTCATCTACATGCTCGATGATCTTTACAAAAACAATGTGTTAAATAAGACCTACCTCAAAGACAGCCTCAATCAGCTTAAGAACTTCAAAGAACAAGGCCAAGACGACGCCATCGATGAAGCTCTCGGCATCGAGTGGGATGACGTGCTCTTTTACGAATAGTGCGATCTGACTAAAACCCCAATCAGCTAACGCCGCACTACCACATCCACTACCGACTAGTGATAAGTGCTCATTACCGTGCCATAACCCCTACCCTGGCACGGTACTCTAAACAATATAGCCGCCACGCAAAGCATTGACCCATGCCAACCGCTGCAGCCTCAAAGTCCTATCCACAGCGAGTGCAGCCATCTCCTGCAGCCCTCTTTTATGCGCTATCCCACTTCAAAAGCTTATTGCCCTATCCCATGATCCTTGTCATTAACTTCGCTACAGCATTATGCGTTTTAGCGGCATATCTTCTCAATAGCTAAGGTAATGGCAGCAAACATGTTGGAACAGCTTGCTGCAGCAAGATAGCGCTCGCACCTCTAAACAGCCTGTGGCTAAACAATGACACAACAAGGGAACATCTATTAGAGAGGCAATGCCATCACGATGATCTCATAATACAATGTGTGCGCGGCATTTTTATGGAGCTTAAGCAAAAACAGCAGTCGAATGACTGCTGCTTTTAATGATTTTGCGGTGCTTATGCTTAAGCTGAAGCTAAAGCTTATTAACGGCGGTGATCGCAGGTTGGATCGCCTGAGCCGTTGTAGAAAGAATCGAGCTGTTCTTGGGTAAACTTCTTACCACAAGCACACTTGCCTTCAAATGGCTTGCCGTTCTCATCATAGTAGACGATGAACTTGAGGTGGCCTGCTAAGCTGTAGTGACGCTCTTCACCGACACGTACACCAGCCTTGAAGTTTGACTCCATGTGAATCACACCACTCTCATAGTAAGTCTTAGCAATGCCTTCCCAGAAGCCGTTTACAGCGTTACCTTCAGTTTCGACATTACCATTGTCGTAATAAGTACGCTCTAAGCCCTCTGGCTCACCGTGGTTATAGAAAGCCTCATGCTTCATTAAGCCACGCTTCTCATCATCACCCATGAACACAATCTTACGATCGCCGTTTTCATCTTTTGGCTTGATGATAGAAACACCTGAAGTTTCTAAAACCTTTTGGGTTGCCTTAGCACCCTCACTCTCTGGCTCAGTGCTAGTGTCTAAAGAGTAGTACTCACGATCCCAGCCATTCTTCTTGCCATCGGAGAAAGTAGTCTCTGACTCAATGTAGCCATTCTCGTAATACATCTTACGAGTGCCGTTGAGTTCACCATCTTGGTAGAAAGCTACACGCTGAATCTTGCCAGAAATGTAGAACCACTTCTCAACGCCATGCTTAACACCGTTTTGGAATGGAGTCTCATGGTTGAGCTGGCCATCTGAATAATAAGAACGAGCTACACCGTGAATAATGTTATGCACATAAGGTGTCTCATTCATGATGGCACCTTGAGAGGTGAAGGTAGAGCTAATGCCGTGACGATCACCATGCTCGTATTGATTTACATTCTTAATGGTGCCGTTTGGATAGAACTCACGCTGAGTACCATCGATGATGTCATCGGTGTAGTATGACTCGCGACGGATAGCATTACCCTGCTCAAAGTACTCAGTGTCAGCACCCTGCTTTTTAGAAAGACGATAGCTAGTAGTGCGGCGAATACCACCGTCTTCAAAGTACTGCTTCTCAACACCCTCTTTATAGCCTTTTACCCAAGGTGTTTCGATTTGAACATTACCGTTGGCAAAAAACACGCGCTCGCGTCCGTGACGAATACCATCAACTAATGGCGTCTCAGAGCGGATCATGCCATTTTCAAAGTAACTGCGCTCGGTAGTATGCTTCTTGACTCCCTTTTGAGCAGCCGATGCATTAGGATCTGCCTTTGCTGCAGGCGAGCTTTGGGCTGCAGGTGCATTGAAAAACACCTTAGCCAAAGCCTCTACAGTAGACATACCTGTGGATGCAGCTTGCTGTGGAGCTGCAGGCCTACCCATGTCATTGGCAGGTTTGTCTTGCTTAGCTGGTCTATCACCAGGCATTAAGTGAGTGAGCTTTGGACCAGCGGCCAGCATTAGCTTTACGTTTGGATCTTGCTTGGCCTTTCTGAACTCTTGGTTAGTGTTCCGCACTTTCAGACATGCCCCTAAAAAGTTTCTCTAGTAAGAGAAAGTAAACCAATAGCAATTACACATGACAGCACCTGGCTATAAAGGTGTTGCATATGCCCCGAGCTACGAGCATCACAAAGCTAAGCAAAAGCACCTTGTTGCCACCACCACTGGCCGTTTTGTACAGCTATGGCAAGAAAAGGCACTGAAGTTACGGACAAATCAACTAACAGTACTTTTCGTGAACTACAAGGATTAACTCTTAATGACTATCTCTGTGCATGCCTAGTCAATAGAGATCATGCATAGCAAACGCTATACAAATCCCTAATTTTGAGTCAATTTATAAACCTATTCTTGAGTTAAAACATCCTCAAGAAAGATCGCTTTAACAGTAATCTTGCTCAAAAGACTACCTTGCATCAAAGCCGTCGTTTTGATGAGGTGCGATAAGATCACACACCTAAGCCATCTGCTGTAACTCATTTGCATTAAGCTTTAGCATAAAAGCACTAAAAAGCGCCATGGTAAAGCCTATACAAAAGAGATTCCACTAAGCCTGCCTAGTGGGTCGAGATAGCGACTAAAACAAAACAACACTTTGCTCTAAGCAAAGATCGTGCATACTTTAAAAAGCAGTATGTGATTCTGTTGTGATTACAAGAAAAAAGACATTTCATCAGTCATAACCACACACATATCAAAGTCTAATATTACTTACTTTTAAGAATATTTCACGATCGATCCTCAACCGCTTAGCAATTTTGAGTACATCATCACCAAACTAGCGAGTAAAACCTTACAGTTTTTCTCAATTAGCAAAGTATTTTAGGTAAGTACAATGCTTATCTTTCATCAAATATCGCCGCGCAATTGACTAGCCATTTGGCCTGTAAAAAGAACTACTGACCAAACTTACGTACCCTGCTCGCTAAGATACCAATAAAGCCCATAAGTACATGCCAGTACAAAACCTAAAAACATCTATCAAAACCACGTAAGAGCGCTAACACGAACCAAAGGCGTGTATGCAGATACCTTAATAGTCTGACGCTGTTTAGCATATGCTATGAGCTAAGGCCGCATATTCTACCCTAAAGTTATTAAGTTTTGATGCATACGTGGTAAAACTTGGCTGTATCTGCACTTATATGGCCTCAAGGATATCTTTAGCCTCAATGTTTTTGCATAGAGCCCCTCAGAGTGACAAAAATACACTTCCTAGCTGCTCAGAAAAATAAACATATTGCTCACACTTAATGACGTAAAGTTGATTAAAGGCACTCTGTCTATTGCATTTTTAGACTATAAAAACGTGGTTCGTTTCTGACTGCACACATGTTAAGTATGATTAGCAAGATATTCGCAATTTAAAACTTGACTCGCTTCACTTTGTCAGATGCTCGATCTCTAATAATCTGAGCAAGTGTCATATACTCAAATCATAGTTTAGAACCCTACTTTCATTGCCAAAGACAAACTACTCCCTGTCTTTTGCACTTAGCGCCTAATGAGGCTAAGGACGTGACTATGCTAAAACTGTCAGTAAGGGAATTTACAAGAAAACTTACACTCCCATTACTTGGATTAGTTATGGCTGCAGTTACACTAACCTTCCCTGCAACTGCATCTGCTGAAGTTTTCAAAACTCACTTCTTTACCGTAGATTTAGGCAACACCTGGCATGTACAAGGAAGACCTCAGAACATGCCGCACTCAGTTAACGTCAACTTCGTTAATCCTGGTGTGCAATCTAGCGTTAATATCGTCGTAGGCTCTGGTCAGATTCACCCAACTAAGTTACTTACTGACTTACAAAGAACCTTAGTAGCTCAGCATGCTAAAGTTCATCCAATTGAGAGACAAGGCGACCTGCTTTACTTTGAGTTCATACTCAACGGCATCAAGGGTTACTCATGCGCCGGTACCAATGGCAAAGATGTTTCTAGCATCACCATCTTAGGCAAGCCTGAAGTAGCCTTTAGAATGCTCCACACCCTCAAGGCAAAGGATAAGAAACTCTTTCCACCTCTTAACAGATAGCTTCGTCATCTAACGCCCAATCGATTTTGATCTCCGCATGCATATGCGCCACGGCCTGCAAGATCCCATCTTGCAGGCCGTTTTCTTTTGTCCACAGCATGCCTTCATCATTGCCACGATCTATCTGTCATAACCTCTGCCACCTTGCAAACGATCTGGCACCTGCGACCGCACATCATGCCCATTAGTCGTCTCTGTACAATTAGGCATATGATCTCCTGAATTTTTCTAAATTTCGTACAAAGACATCAAAGATATTACCTAAAATATTCTTTTGTGCCAGAAGAGATTCATGCGATTCAACCTCTAAAGCGGATAGTCATCTTTCCATTGCTACATCACAGTTAATGATGCCGTGTGCATCTGCTATAACACCAGTTACTGTATATCAGTTTGCGCAAGTATAGCGGCCTCTCTTTCAAGAGTTTTGTTGTTCTTTCTGCCTTTAGGACGCCCACGGCCACGCTTTAGCGCTACAAGCCCAATGGATTGTTTGAAGGCCTCTCTTTCAAGAGTCTTGTTGTTTTTCCTACCCTTAGGACGACCTGGACCACGCTTAACTACATCCATGTCTATGGATTGTTTAGCCGCTTCTCTCTCAAGAGTTGCATTGTTTTTACGCCCCTTAGGACGACCTGGACCACGCTTAACCTTAACAATGCCACGAGCTTGCTCAGCCGCTTCTCTCTCAAGAGTTGCATTGTTTTTACGCCCCTTAGGACGACCTGGACCACGCTTAATCTTAACAATACCAAGAGCTTGCTCGGCTGCTTCCATCTCAAGAGTTTTGTTGTTCTTGCGGCCCTTAGGACGACCTGGACCTCGTTTAACCTTGACTACATCAAGCTTTTGTTCTGCAGCTTCTCTTTCAAGGGTTTTATTGTTCTTTCTTCCCTTAGGTCGACCGCGTCCTCTTTTTACATAGAGCTCTAATGTTCGAACTTGAGTTGTGTCTTTGCCTTCAGACTGTTGGTTTGCGACATCAGCAAATTTTTCTAAATGGCTGAACTCAATACCAAGTCGATCAAACAACTTTTCAATATCGACATGGTAATTGTGGCAAGCCACGTATCTGCCAGAAGGTACTCGACGAAGTGACACACTATCAAGACTTTTTATTAGTCGATTCGTATCTTGTATCTTGAGTTCTTGGCAATTGACCATTATGTGGGTATGTAGGATTGATGCTACAAAGCCGACCATGAATCGGGCTTGTGCACCTATATCTGAGTTAGCCCTAACAGTCCCACCACCTAACTGAGTCTTTAGTTGTGAGAACTGCTTTTCG
>Magnolia_p2__coassemble_990_pt1 | contig 24916 bp, 12 predicted proteins | sample Magnolia_p2__metabat2_low_PE_025 | metagenome-assembled genome bin Magnolia_p2
TCCAGAACCAGCTCACTACTACATACCAAAGATTATCAAGCGGTATGCGTATTAACAGCGCTAAGGACGACGCTGCAGGCCTTCAGATTGCTGATCGCTTAACTAGCCAGATTAATGGTCTCAATCAAGGCAACCGCAATGCATCTGACGGTATTGCTCTTGCTCAGACTATGGAGGCTGGTATGGACGAAGTTTCTGGCATGCTCCAGAAGATCCGTACTTTAGCTGTTCAGGCTAACAACGGCACCAACACTGCTGAAGATCGTACCGCTATCAGCAAGGAAATGTCTTCATTAGCGACCGAAATTAACCGTATTGCTATGAAGACAACCTTTGCTGGTAAGACCATTCTTAACGGCCACACTGACAAAGGCTCTATTTTTGGCGATAAAGCCGCTGGTGCTCCAGCTCCTCCTGCTCCTGCTCCAGGTGGTGGTTTAAATGGTGCAGAAGGCACTATGACTTTGCAGGTTGGCTCAAATAAGGGCGATACCATCAGTTTTAAGATGACTTCTATCATGTTCTCTGTTGTTGGTGCCGCAGCTGGCGACTTAATTAATGCAGCCAATACTCATATATTTAAGACCGCAGCTGATGGCTCCATTACTGTTGATTTAAATAAGGCTCAAGCTGGTAATAATAAAACTATTGGTGATGTTATTAACCTGATGGACTCAATGATTGCAATTGTCGATGGCAAGCGTGCCGATTTAGGTGCCATCCAAAATCGTCTTGAGAGCTCTATCCGTAATCAGTCTAACGTTGCTGCTAATGAGGCTGATGCCCGCTCACGTATTCGTGATGCTGACTTCGCTGAAGAGTCTGCTAACTTATCACAGCAGTCAATCATTCAGCAGGCAGCTGCTTCCATGCTGATGCAGGCTAATACCCGTCCTCAGTTGGGCTTAAGCCTCTTAGGCTAATAGTAGCTTCTGCTATCTCGAGCAGGTTATAGATCTTTTTAAGATTTTGTATGAAGGGCAGCCAGATGGCTGCCTTTTGCGTTTTTGAGGGGGTGTTTTTGATTTTTTCAGTTGCTAGATGGTGTGGCATTCTAAAATCTATGCAATCTGCCTATAATCTGACTATGTTTCATGTCGTATACTATGCTGTAGCTCAGTGCTTGTGCTAGTTGAGCATGTGCGTTTGTTTTGGCAAATGTTTTGCTCAAGTTTTTGCTCAAGTTTTAGCTAATGTCTTAGCTCGTTAGGCCTCTTGATGAGGTTTGGAGCTTGTGTCTTTAGGCTTATTTATTCTTGCAGGAGGTTATCGTGGAGCGAATATGGCGCTTTTTTGAACATTTGATTCCACCATTCCCATCTGCGCTCAAAGGAGAACCGCCTAAGGGCCTGATTCGTTTCATCCTTTTCTACACTAAAGGTCTGTGGCCGTTCTTAGCCATCATTGCCTTTTTGACCTCATGCATGGCTGCAGGTGAAGCTCTGTTCTTTATCTGTCTAGGCCTGCTCGTTGATTGGACTCAATCCTCCTCTCCATCTGAATTCATTCATAACCATGGCACCAATCTGATGTTGATGGTGATCGTGGCAGGCATTGTTTTGCCTGTAGCTACAGTGCTGCATTCGCTCTTGCTGCGCCAAACGGTTTCGTCTAACTATCCAATGCAGATTCGCTGGCAGGTGCATCGCTACCTGCTTGAGCAGTCGTTATCTTTCTTTACCGAAGAATTTGCAGGCCGCATTGCCAACAAGGTAATGCAAACTGCCATGGCGGTGCGTACCTCGGTACTCAAGCTCATGGACGTATTGGTCCACTTAATGGTTTACTTTGCGACCATGGCGTGGATGCTAGCAGATGCTGATCTGTATTTAGCCATTCCTCTGATGGTATGGTTAGTTCTCTATCTAAACGCAGTATTTATCTTTATTCCTAAGCTACGCCGCATGGCCCAAGCACAGGCGGATACTCGCTCTGACATGGTTGGCCGTATCGTAGATAGCTATGTAAATATTTCCACCGTTAAGCTCTTTGGTGGTCGTGGTCGAGAGCGTAAGTATGCTCAAGATGCCATGAGTGACTACATTAAGGCTGAATATCGTGCGCTGCGTGTTCTTACTATGTTTGACGTGTCTGTGCAGCTTATGAACTACGCTATGCTGATTACTACTGCAGCATTAGCCTTGTTCTTATGGTCAAACTACGCTATCTCCTCAGGAGCCATTGCGATCTCTATTGCTGTATCCATTCGTGTAATCAATATGTCTCGTTGGATGATGTGGGAGATCGGTGCCATCTTTGAGAACATCGGTACTGTATACGACGGCATCAATACTATTGCCCGTCCAAAGAGCATTCAAGATCCTGCTCATCCTCATGAGCTTAAGGATGTTAAGGGTGATATCGAGTTTAAAGATGTTTCTTTCCGCTATCGCGATGATAAAAACATTATCAAGAACATCAATCTGCACATTAAACCAGGTGAGAAGATTGGTGTGGTTGGTCCATCAGGTGCAGGTAAGTCCACCTTAATTTCATTGCTATTACGCTTTTACGATATTAAGTCTGGCGCTATCTTGCTCGATGGCGTTAATATCAAGGATTTACGTCAAGAAGATCTACATGACTCTTTTGCTATGGTGGCTCAAGATCCTGCACTCTTGCACCGTACTGTAGGCGAGAACATCGCATACGGTTGCTCAGACTTTTGTGAAGAGGATTTAGAGCGAGCTGCTATCCTGACCGACTCGTTAGACTTCATCCAAAACCTGTCAGACTTAAAGGGAGCACAGGGCTTTAATGCCATGGTTGGTGATCGCGGCGTTAAGCTCTCAGGTGGTCAGCGTCAGCGTATTGCTCTTGCACGTGTGGTAATGAAGGGTGCTCCTGTTCTAATTTTAGATGAGGCTACTTCAGCTTTAGACTCAGATTCTGAGCACATCATTCAAGATAATCTTGAAACCATTATGAAAGGACGAACGGTTATTGCTATTGCCCACCGCTTATCCACTTTAGTGATGATGGATCGCATTGTGGTGATGGAGCAGGGAACCATTGTTGAGCAAGGCACTCATGAAGAGCTGCTAAATAAAGATGGCTTATATGCTCGTTTATGGAACCGTCAGGCAGGTGGCTTTATTGGCTCTTAGCTTGGTAGCCTAAGTTTCTGTGTGGAGCTAGGCTTACCGATCCTGTATTAGCAAAAAGGCACCATGAGGTGCCTTTGCCGTATTTGGAAGATGTTTATAAGTTTACTAGAGCTGTATACGGTTTTGGCGCTTCCCTTAAATGAACAGGGCTGTGCCAGTAAAGTAAAGAATGATATGGCAGGCGATTAAAGAGTACATGCCGGCTAGGACATCATCTACCATGACACCAAGGCCGCCGGTGATCTTGCGGTCGGCTACGTTGACTGGGAATGGTTTGAGGATGTCAAAGAAGCGGAATACTACAAAAGCAAGGAAAGCTAAGTGCCACTGTCCTTGAGGGAAAGCAATTACAGTAATAAACATGCCCACAAACTCATCGACGACCAGACCGCCGTGATCGTGGGTTCCCATAGCTTTCTCTGCCTCATTACAGGCTTTAACGCCTAAAAAGAAGAATACAATTGCGGCGATCAGAGCTGCATACCAAGGAGCCATGATGAGGCCCATGCAGATAAACATGGCTAAAAAAGATCCTGCAGTACCAGGTGCTTTAGGACTTAAGCCACTGCCAAAACCAACTGCGATAAGGTGCCATGGGTTCTTAAGATTAAGCTTACGGAGCAGGGCATAGTCGGCCATTAGATCTCTTCCTTTGTGATATTGATTCACGCTATTGTAGCAGCTTGATATTAAGCGCTGCTACAATAATAGCTTGCGAGCAAACTTTGTTAGACAAAGCAAAGTTAATAATCGTGCTTTTCAGCGCGTTTTCTAGTGAAAAGTTAGTGCCGTTTTAGCAAATTTAGGTGCTCTTGCTAGTGAAAGGTTAGTGCCGTTTTAGCAAATTTAGGTGCTCTTGCTAGTGAAAAGTTAGTACCGTTATTAGCAAATTTAGGTGCTTTTCCTTATAAAAAGTGACCGCTATTACTAGTAAAATGTGGGTGCTGTTTTAGATACGTACATAGTTTTAGGAGATTAATATGCCTGGTGTGGCCTTACTCGGATGCGAGCCAAAAGCTGGAAAAACTTACATCTCAGCCTTGTTACTTAAAGCGCTCAAACAATCAGGCTTAAACCCAGGCTATTTTAAGTGTGCATCTACTGGCGTGAAGTCCATTGAGCAAAGTGAAGCCGCCCAAATCCGCTCCTTAGTCCCAACAGGTCAGGAGCTTACTGAGATGATCCCATACATCTATCGACAGTCTGGTCCAGTGCATTTATTAGGTCGTAAGACCGGTAATTACATCGATGCTCAGGTAATCCAAGAGCGCTTTGGCTGGAATACTGCTACTCACTCTTGCATGGTATTAGAGGGCATTGGTGACATTATCTCTCCGCTCATCATGGAAGATAATGAGGTGCTCTTACAAGAAGACATTATCTCCAGACTGCGTCTTAACGTGGTGCCAATTGTGCGTATGAGTGCCAAGTCCATGAACTTATCTACTCTTGCTGTGCTCTACTTACGTCGTATGGGCCTTAACGTTCCAGGCATCATTATCAATGACTACGATCAAGCTAACTATGCTCATCGTGATTCATTAAAGCTTATTGAGCGCTTTAGCCAAACCCCAGTTATTGCTACTGTAGCTAAGAATCAGACTTCAATTCAGTTAAGCCTGCCATTTGATGAGCTCTTTGCGCGTCAAGACAATTTAGACTTCTACAGCGCTGCAGACGATATGGACGTAAGCGACGATTACGACGATATCACATTCTAAAAATATGGGCGGCTGCTAAGCAGTATTACTTATGTTTAGGCGTATCGCATTGTCTTAGTCACATGCTTAACTCTTTATGCAGATGCTGCTTAGTACGCCTGATTGATCAGATAAGTGTCTCATTTAGTTGCATGAGGGTAGATGCTTGTTGTTGCCGCAAAGCTTGATGTCTGATGGCTAGCCATTGGTTTGGCTAGACCATTGAGATCTTGCGATACGTTCTTTTGGTCTTTTGTTTAGACAGGGTTGTCTTCTAAAGAGACGCTTTGAGGAACGGCAGGAATGGAGCCGTCATCGATCTTGCGTGTAATGGTGCACATAGCTGCGATGATCTTGTCCATTTCTTCTTTGGTAGTGGTAAATGGAGGCATGCAGTATAAGAGATTGCCCATTGGGCGGAGCCATACACCGAGTTTTAAGCACTCTTGCTGTACAGCCTTAACATTGACGCGCTCATGCATCTGCACCACGCCAATTGCGCCAAAGACGCGGATCTCATCAACACATGAGGCTGAGGAAAGCTCCTTTAGACCATTCTTAAGCTGCTCTTCAATACTTTTAACGCTATTAGACCAATCTCTAGAGAGCAGGGCATCAATTGATGCACAAGCAACAGAGCAAGCAAGTGGATTAGCCATGAAGGTTGGGCCATGCATAAAGACGTATGGATCAGATTTGCTTACCGCATCTGAGATCTTAGAGGCGCACAGCACAGCAGATAAGGTCATATAGCCTGCAGTCAGACCCTTGCCAAGCATGGTAATGTCAGCAGTTACCTGAGCATATTCTTGAGCAAAGAGCTTTCCTGTACGACCAAAGCCAGTTGCAATCTCATCTAAGATAAGAACGATATCAAACTCATCGCATAAAGCACGCATGCCTTTTAAGTACTCAGGAGAGTAGAAGAACATGCCCCCTGCGCCTTGTACGATTGGCTCTAAGATCAAGGCTGCGATCTCGTTTGAGTGCTCTGCAAACATCTTACGCAGATTCTCAAGATCCTTTTGCACTAATTCTAGCTCTTCACTCTTAGTTAAAGAGACGTGCTGTGGGCGGCTTTGTGAATAAACAATGCTTCCGCTAAAAGGAGCTTGAGGATTAGGAGCAAAGAGACGCTGTTGCATGGCTGAGCCAAAGACATTGTGCATGCCAGCAGGATCACAGACAGACATCGCATTCCAAGTATCACCGTGGTAGCCAGAGCGTACGGTAATAAAGTTATTGCGGGAAGCATAGTTAAATGGCGCGTCGTCTTTGTCTTGATAAGCAACAGCTTTAGCATGCTGATACTGCAGTGCCATTTTCATAGCAACTTCTGTGGCTACAGAACCAGAGTCAGCGTAAAAGATGTGCTCATTACCTGGCAGTAGTTTTAATAAACGCTTGCCAAGCTCAATGGCTGGATCATGAGTAAGACCTGCAAACATGACATGAGATAAGCGATCTACCTGCTGCTTTATGGCTGCTGTGATCTCAGGAATTTGGTAGCCAAGATTACAGCACCACCATGAAGACATGGCATCGATAAGCTTGGTGCCATCTACAAGCTCTAAAGTACGGTCGCGGGCGCTGACAACTTTTAACGCAGGCAGTGGGTCTAAAGCTGAAGTGTATGGATGCCACAAGTGCTTCTTGTCAAAGCTATCAGTTAGGTAACTTAACTCGCTCATAGATTATTAGCGCTATAACGTCTGATGACGTATTAGGCGCTATCTCCTTTCTTAGTCTAGTTTGGGTTACAAAAAATTAATTCTTGATGCTCGCAAGTCTATAAAGCCTGTATCACAGCTACATAGAGCACTAAGCATACACCTTCTTGCCTCATCAAGGCTGCACAACGTCGTATTTGTATGGGACGACTGTTAATGGCCTTAGATTATAGTGCTTATCTTGTTTGAGTACGCAAGCATAGCCCATTGCCTGGGTGTATAGCTGTTTGGGCATGGCACATGGCTTGGGATGATGCTGCGTTATATGGGCTGTTTATAGCTATCTTGTATAAGTAGCAAGCTTGTATAAGCCTCAATAGCAAACATGCCCATAACTTTCGCTATGGGCATGTTGCTAAGAGATACTTGTGATTTGCTTATTAGGCTTGCAGAGTTGGAGCATCGGCCTTAGCTGATACCTGTGCAGGGATGTCAGGCAGATCATAGTGATGCTTGGCAAAGCGAGCACGATCCTCGTCTACTACTGAGCCTAAGGTAGTTAAGAGATCGCCAACAATGGCAGCGTTGATACCGCAGTAGATAGCCTTGTTAACAGTCTCATCGCTAAGTAATGCACGACCACCAGCAAAGCGCAGGTGAGCATCAGTGTTTACGAGGCGGAAGATACAGATAGCGCGTAAGACTTCTTCATCACTAAGACGGCGCTGATTCTCAAGTGGAGTGCCTGCAATTGGGTGGAGTACGTTTACAGGAATAGACTTAATGCCTAAGCGACGCACTGCAAGAGCAAGCTCTACACGCTCTTTGTCGTTTTCACCCATGCCAATAATACCACCTGAGCACAGCTCCATGCCGATATCACGCGCATCGAGCAGAGTCTTTATCTTGTCTTCAACGGTATGACGGGTAACTACGTTCTTAAAGTAATCAGGTGCAGTCTCTAAATTACAGTGATAGCGCTCGATACCGTGCTCTTTGAGCGCAGTAAGTTGCTCTTTATCTACTAAGCCTAAAGAGGCACACAGCTTAATTGGCAGGTTTTCTTTGATGTAATCGATGATCTCTATAAGCTTTTCAAACTCGACCTTAGATGGCTTACGACCGCCTGCAACTAAGGAGAACATCTCTACGCCCTTGTTGTAGCACAGACGAGCCTCTTCAAGGCACTGTTCTTTGCTCTTTACGTCGTAGATATCCACGCCAGTAGCAAAGTGAGCAGACTGAGCACACCACTTACAATCTTGGGTGCACTTGCCTGATTTTACATTGGTGATAGAGCACAGGCTGACATGGGCTGATGCAACTTGTGAAGTAATCTTGTGGCTAAGCTCAATTAAGGTCTCAAGGCCCATACGCTCCATGCAGTAGAGCGCCTCAGCACCATTGATATTGCCACCAGCTACCAAGCGCTGCTCAATCTCAGCGGCTACAGCCTCATCGGACATGCCCTCAAAGTGGCACTCACCATCAATAAGACCGCTCATATCGCCAGTTATCTTGCCTTCACATCCGCAAGTAGATGCATCGACTGCCTCATGGCAGCCGCAAGTAGAAGCATCGACTGCATCGTTGCAGCCGCAAGTAGAAGCGTCGAGAGCCTCATGGCAGCCACAAGTAGAGCTACCTTCGGTCTTGGTGCTGGTAGAAGAGGACTTTGCTGATGTAGAAGAGCAGCATTGACTAGAAGCTCCTGCGGTACTTCGAGCATGGTCTTGAGACATGTCAGAGCAAGAGCAGTGAGTGTGGTTCTCTACAGTATCAGCACAGCAGGTAGCTGCCTGAGTCTTGTTAGCAGAAGAATCTAGCATCAATATAGTTCCTTTTTTTCTAAAAAGGCCCTCATCTTAGCATAGCCATCACTAACAGAAGCACTTTGTGCAAAAGCACTAAAAAAGCTTATCATCTAAGCGCTTTTAAGCTAGTCTAACTTAGGTCTAAGACAGATATTGTATGCTACGTACTTTTTGATTAGATGGCCTATATATGCCAATTTAATATATCAATAGGCAATGTAGACGCTAGGTTAGATAATCAATTGCTCAAATGCCAAATTTACAGACTTAACTTGTCTTTAAGGCATGTGCTGGTTATTGCTAGATGATTGCTGTTTTTTTTTGTCGCATGAGCTTATTACTCGCAAATCGTTTGCATACTTACGCTTTGGGTATTGATGAACATTTGCAAGAAGCAAGGCATAAGATAATTGCGGGCAGGCTAAACAGACCCTATAATTAAGGCTCGTTACAAAAATGTTCAAAACACTAGCGTTATCAAGCAATATGCAGTGCAATTTAGCGTTGTATACACATTGAACAGAGTTTTAGCTTAAGCCTTTGCTTTGGATAGTTTTACTAAGCATAAGCTACGATATGTTGCTAAAGATTTTGAGCCGAATAGTGCTTAAATAAGCGTTTTGCTTACGCATTTTGCAAAAGTAGAGTAAACAGGCAGCAAGAGTGCGACAATGTGAACTTGTCTCTGTGCGCTCAGTGAATGTAGCTTAAAGAAACTTATCGGCCCGATATTAGAGCAAGAGGCAATAGATCAAGACTTGTTAACTATGCTTAGGAGTACATTTTTCTAGCGTAGTTTAGGCAATATAAGTTTAGTGCGCATGCTTCTTTTGAGGCTAAGCACATAGGACATAGAATAAAGTGGGTAAGCTTTTTTATCAGAGATTACGAAGTGAGCTTAAAGCTCGTCAGCTTGCAGGCAATTTACGCGAGCTGCCACTCGTATCTTTCCAAGGCGACAATATCATGCTTGATAACATGCCGTATATCGACTTATCAAGCAATGATTACCTGTGTATTGCTCGCGATCCGAAGTTCTTTACCACTTTTATTGAAACCATGCTCGATAGTAAGAGCACCGGTTCTCAATTTGCAGGGGAGTTCCTCATCAGCGCTATTAGCGCAGGCTCCACTGGCTCCCGTCTTTTAACAGGTAATCACACTGCCTACTACTTTGCTGAAGATCTGATTGCATCATTGTTTAATGGCTCCATGTTCTCATCCATTAATGGAGAGGATGAGTCATCTTTATATGGTGTTTCAGCAAGCGCTAATACTCCTAAATACGATGAAGCAGCCAAGGACGAAGTAGAAGCTTTTAAGCAAGGCTCTTGCTGCTGTGCTGATAGCGATTCAGGCAATTGCTCACAAGCAAGCTCAGCTTATGCCTTTAACACTGACGGTGTCGGTGATGATCTTAAATTAGCCTCATCTGATCCAATTACCGGCGCTGTAAATCAAGAGCTAGATACTAAAGATCTTCGCGAAAGCGCAGCTCAAGATCTAAATAACGCTAATAGCTCATTACTTCATGATGACGATAGTGATGCGATTAAGGCTAGAGCCTCTAAGCGTGTGCCAAAGGGTGGCTCTGAGATCAACGATTATGATGCTTTAGCAAGTGAAGAAGATCGTACAGGCTATAAAGCACCTGACGTGAAGGCTCGCGCATGTCTGTACCTAAACTCAGGCTTTGATGCTAATAGTGGCGTTTTATCGGCGCTGTTTGGCAAGCATGACTTACTTTTAGTAGATAAGCTTAGCCATGCTTCTATCATTGATGGCATGCTCCATAGTGAGGCTAAGGCCTTACGTTATGCGCACAATGATATGCAGCACTTAGAACAGCTTTTACAAAAGCATGCTCACGAATATGAAAGTGTAGTCATTGTGACTGAGTCTGTCTTTAGCATGGACGGCGATCAGGCCAAGCTCAAAGAAATTGTGGCGCTCAAAGAACGCTATGATAATGTCTTACTCTATGTTGATGAGGCACATAGCTTTGGCTTGTTTGGCGATGATGGTTTAGGCCTGTGTAAGGAGCTTAATCTTTTAGACAAGGTTGATTTCCTGATGGGCACCTTAGGCAAGGCCATTGGCTCACATGGAGCGTTTTTAATCTGCTCTAAAGAGGTTAAAGACTATCTTGTTAACTTCATGCGCCCATTAATTTACAGCACGGCTCTGCCCCCAGTTAATATCACCTTCTCTATGTACGTAGTAGGCCTGCTTAGAGCTAATGCCATGCATTACAAGCGCGATTATTTACGTAAGATTAGCAGCTATCTGCACTCTAATTTGCAAGAGTTAGGTATTAGTCCATCTCAAAGCCAGATTCAGCCGCTAATTACTGGCGACTCGCAAAAGGCGTTAAAGGCTTATGCTATTTTTAAGGATGCCGGACTTCTTGCTATGCCGATTCGTCATCCAACCGTACCAGAAAATAAGGCCCGTTTGAGACTTAGCTTAAACTGCAACTTAAGAATCGATGATATTGAGCTGATTAGTGCTTTAGTTAAGCGCAATATGTCACTATTTGTGCAGAATGCCTAATTTTCAGGATAATTGACTGGCAATTACCTAAACAATTTAGCAATAATCTCGATATATATAAGAAAGTTGGACTTAAGTTGCCCGTGCAGCTTAAGCGTATTTAGCTCAAAAATTAATCAAATTGTGAGTGAAATTTGTATGAAATTAGTAAAGCTCAATCATCAAGACCTAGTAACTCACAAACTCATGCGTCTCTTTGTCTCAGGCTTTGGCCAAGATGCTGCAGTACTGCAGCAGATTTTGCGCTCTGATGATCTTGAAAAAGAGACCTGCCCAGATGTCTACTTGACAGCAGAGTATGCTGATAACATCTCCAAGGACATTGATGCTTTAGGACCGCGTTGTTCTATATTTGAACAGGACTTACTCGATACTAGCGAGCTTGAAGCAGTAGTTGCTAAATACGAAAAAGTGGAAATTATTGGTTGGAGCTTTGGTGTACGTATGGCCCGTGCTCTTGCTGATAAGGTGCCACATTTAAGCGAAAAGATTAGCTTTGCCGTAGCGCTTAACGGCACCATCTTTAGCGTAGATAACAATTACGGCATCACTGAAAAGAACTTTAATCCAACTTATCGTCGCTTCTCCTCTCCTGTGTACGATGCTTTTATTGAGAACACCTTAATTAGCACCGAAGATGAGCTAGTGCAGGCAAATGTGAACTTTGCAGAGGATACAAGTACTTACAGTGAGTTTGATGATCTTAAGCACTCACTTGCTTGTCGCGATATGGCTATCTTAAAAAGCGAGCTGCGCTTTATGCCATATATCAAGCTCTCTGAGGCATGGGATAGCACCTTGTTATCTTTAGAAAAAAGCGCTGCTACTCCTCCGCTTGTCTATAACGCTGCCATTATCTCTACAGAAGATAGCATCATCATGCCGCGCAATCAGCAAGCCTATTGGACCATGTACCAAGGCAACGGCCTTGATATTTACAAGGTTAAAGCCCCGCACTTTTGCGCCATGCTCATGAGTGCTCTGCTAAAGCCAAGCTCCCTCAACTCAGCTGTCTTAAAGGACATACTGCTACCACAATAACTATTGCAACAAGCTTTCAATCTGTAGCTTGCAAGCACTAATAGCTACAGCATTGCCCCACACGCAACCTCGCACATTTATAGACTCGTAGGCAGCCCAAAACGCCGCCAAGCCAGCGCATCACAGGCAGCTCAAAAGGCACTAAGCCATTGCACAAAGGCTGCCCAAAAGGCCGCCAAGCGAGCGCATCAAGGCTGCCCAAAAAAGTACGCTAAGTGAGCGCATCAAAAGCAGCTTATGAGTCAGGCAAAGCGGCGATAGTTAGTCTTTATTATGATATGCCGCTTGTATGTTGTAGCTAATGTTGTGCTTTGTTTATAGCAAGTAGCTTGTCATAGTTAGACGGTATTCGTGCCCTCAAAATTGCGAACTTATTAAGATTCTGGTGTAATACCTAACCGCAAACTTTGTTGTCCTTGTGTTTTGGTCGGGATTAGACTCATTATGGTCGATTTTCAGCGTGTACATGATTGCTTTTCAAAAGCAGCATCATCTTATTACGAGGATGCTGTCATGCAAAGTAAGATGGCCTCACGCCTCATCGATCTTATTTGCAGCAATCTGCCAAACACAAATACCCCATGCTACGCACAAGCACAGGGCCAAAGCCAAGATAGCCATGGCTACAAAGTGCTCGAGATAGGTTGTGGCCCTGGTAATTTCACCACACAGCTTTTAAACAAGCTGCCCATCAAAGACTTATGCTTAAATGATCTGAGCTTGCAGATGCTTGAGCAAAATATGCTCAATCTTTATGAGCAAGGCTTCATCACACGAGATCAGCAGATCTTGTCCATGCAAGGCCACAAAAGTAAGTGGCAGCCACTGCCACAAGCTCACCAAGCAACAGATCAGCCTCAAGCCACTAATAAACTGCAGAGCTTTACTGCCATCTGTGGCGATGCCCGCTTGCTTAGCAAGCTAAAGGTGCAAGCGCAAGAACACGAGCTGGCACTGGCACATGGGCATGTGCAAGCTAAAGCCAAGGCGCAAGAGCATGCGCAAGCAGATGGCGAAGTAGCTGCAGGAGCAGCTGCAGGTGTATTTAGCTCCTCTTTTGATCTTATTGTCAGCAATGCATCGTTTCAGTGGTTTGAAGATTTAGCTGCAGCCTTACTTGGCTTTCAGGAGCTAGCAAGCTACAAGAAAAAAGCTACCCAAGAAGATGCTGCCACCTTAGGACAAGGGTATAGTGTGCTTGCGTTTTCATCGTTTTATGCAGGGCACTTTGCTGAGGTTAAAGAGCTTACTGATGTGGGCTTAAACTATCTTACTAAAGAGAAGGTGATTGAGGCGCTTGAGCGCTGTCAGCTTGATTATCAGGTCTTTTTTGATGAAGAGCTGCAGTACTTTAACTCTAGTGTTGAGCTCTTTAGACACTTACATGTTACTGGCGTCAACGGCATTGCAGCTACACCATTAAGCGCAGGCTCGCTAAGACGCATTATGCGTGAGTATGAAGAGCGCTTTACTGAGAAGATGGGCGTGCGCCTCACGTGGCATCCTTACTATGTGATTGCCAAGCTCCATTAGCACGCAACTGACATCGACAGCTGATGAACCCTGTCAAATGCAAAAGGCCCTCAAAATGAGGGCCTTTTTGATAGAAACTAGACACATGGCTAACTAATGGGGCTGTTCAGTTAGCCATGAGTAGTGTAAGAGAAAAAGCTTATTGTAGCTATTTGTGGCCAAGAGCCTTGGAGCCACGTGAAATGGCAACCACGCCAGAGCGTACAGTCTCGAGGATTTCGGCTGACTCTTGCATTGCTTTCATCAGACGATTGATCTTGTTACGGCCAGCAGAGAGACATACGGTATAAACCTCAGGGGTCAGATCTACGATTTTGGCATCGAAGATGTCAGCAATACGCTTAACGTTTTCACGCGCAGCGTTATTGTTGGCCTTGACCTTTAAGAAGATGAGTTCAAGCTCAATGGTGTTTTCGGACTTACCATCTTCTAAAGTAGATACAGTGTGTACGTTAATGAGCTTGTGAATCTGCTTTTTAATCTGCTCTAAGTCTACGTCATCACCAATAGTGGAGATGGTGATACGAGACATATGAGGATTCTCAGTTGGAGCAGCTGTGATAGTCTCGATGTTATAACCGCGCTGTGAAAACATACCGACCACACGAGATAACGCACCAGTCTCATTTTCCAGCAGGATAGAAATTAAATGACGCATAAAACTGTCCTTGTAGTCCGTTTTGATTGCTAGAGCCTTCACTTTCACTAGAGTTTGATTACTCATTTGAGCATCTTATCTTCTACTTTGTAGCCTATGGAATAAAGCGGCCTTACAAAATAGCTGCATAAGTAGCTTTGGCTATGCTGCTTTACTTGCTCATGAGCATGAGAGTTTAAATGTGACTAGTGTAGGTTTGCATAATTGTTTAGCTGCACAGTATCTTTATTGGCATATAACGTCTTATACGTCTTTGCATTCAGCTTGAACAGTGCTTTGCAAAGCAGCATAAACTGCTTGAGCGTACTGCGCTGCAATTATGGTTGGCAATCAAAACTTATAGCTGTTTAAGCCTGGTTAGCTTCATCTGATGGCAGGAGCATTTCATCCATTGCACCAGCTGTCTTTTGCATTGGTAAAACTTGTGAGCAGGTGTTGCACATGACGTCTACAACTACGAGCTTGTCCTTCATGGCTAAAGCCTTGTTCACAGTTTCCTCAAGCTCTTCAGGTTTGCCTACCACAAAACCGCTATGGCCATAAGCCTCAGCAACCTTAACAAAGTCAGGGTTGTGATTGAGGTTTGTAGAGGTGATGCGGCCTTGGTAGAACAGAGTCTGCCATTGACGCACCATGCCTAAGGTGTGGTTGTCGAGAATAAAGACCTTAACTGGAACATTGTACTCAAGACAGGTTGAGAGCTCTTGAATGTTCATCTGGAAAGAGCCATCACCGGTGATGAGCACCACTTCAGTATCTTGATTACCAAACCAAGCACCAATAGCTGCAGGGAAGCCAAAGCCCATGGTACCTAAACCACCTGAAGTGATGAAAGTACGTGGCTTTTCAAACTTGTAGTATAAGGCGGTGAACATCTGATGCTGACCCACGTCAGTAGAGATGATCACGTTTTTACCTTTGCATGCCTTGTAAATGGTCTCCACAACCTCAGCTGGGTGGCAGATGCCATCTTCTTTGTGGTATTTGAGTCCATCAACTTCCTTTATCTTGTTGATATACTCCCACCACGTCTGCAGTTGAGCCTCTTCTTGCTTTACGCCCATCTCATCGGACATATCTAAGATTTGGCCTAAGATGGTAGCAGCATCACCCACGATTGGCAGATCGGCTTCAATGATCTTGGAGATCGCTGAAGGATCGATATCGATGTGGATGATCTTAGCGTTTGGACAGAACTTCTTGGTGTTGTTGGTGATACGGTCATCAAAACGCGCACCCACGCAGAAGATCAAATCACTCTTGGCAATAGCTGAGTTAGCCTGATAAGTACCATGCATACCGAGCATGCCTAAGAAGTTATCTGAGGAGGCAGGTACGGCACCAAGGCCTAATAAAGTGCTAACTACAGGTAAGTTAAAGCGCTTAACAAACTTATTTAAGTTCTCGCAAGCATTACCCACAATCGCACCGCCACCTGCGAGCACTATAGGACGATTGGCTCGCATCAATTGCTTGATGGCACGGCGAATCTGACCCTTGTGACCTTGTGAGGTAGGGTTGTAAGTAACTAACTTTAAATCTTCCTCATGGATTGGCTGGAAGTCAGTGCCAGCAGAGGCAAAGCCGACGCAATCTTTTGGAATGTCTACGACCACAGGACCTGGCTTGCCGGTTGATGCAATGTAGAAAGCCTGACGAATATACTTTGGAATATCGTGCGGAGTCTTACACAAGAAGGAGTGCTTAACCACAGGACGAGTAATACCCATGGTATCAACTTCTTGGAAAGCATCAGTACCGATAAGTGAGGTTGCAACCTGACCAGTAAGTACCACCATTGGCACTGAGTCAGCATAGGCAGTTGCAATCGCGGTAACTGCATTGGTTGCGCCTGGGCCTGAGGTTACTAAGGCACAACCCACCTTACCGGTGGTACGTGCATAACCATCAGCCATATGACAAGCACCTTGCTCATGGCGAGCTAATACGTGCTTGATTGACTCAGAGTGCTGCAGCGCGTCGTAGATATCGATTACAGCACCGCCAGGGTAGCCAAACAGATATTCAACACCCAAGTCTTCCAAGGTGCGCACTAATTGTTGTGCGCCCGACATCTTTGTCATTGCCGAACTCCACATTAGACCTGTATCTGACAGCTTCTAACAACCCAAACCAAGCTATCACACAACAACAAACAAAACAGACCACATGTCCCATCATTCATATAAAGGCCATGTGAAATCAACTATGCTCTACTTGCCAGGATCACTACATAAGTAGTGCGTAAAGCTATTAAATTGCGTGTAATTAAGCTAATTAAGGCACCAAACCACAGATCCATCAAAGGCAAAATAATATTAGCCCCCATTGCCACTAGTAACACTAACAGCAACAGTAACCGCCCAGGGCAATTAGATGGCAAGCCCATAGGCTTATAAAAGTCTATGCCTCTAAGCTAGCCTGATATGGTCAAAAGGTTTAGTAATGGTTTGCAGTCACGAGAAGTGTGCAGTTAAAACGTAAGTATAAGTCGTAGCTACTCAATAATTGTTAAAAGCGCGATCAAAAGGTTAAAGCACGGCTTATCTTTATATCAGCTTAATATGAGTAGTCGTCAGATAGAATCAAACAGAACAAGTTAACTACTAAAGCTACGCCACATGCCATCAGTAAAGCTGCCCAACAAAAAGCGCACGAGACGCACAAGGAGCAAAAGGCGCAAAAGGCTAAAAAGGCGAAAAGCCTCAGCCAAACGCGACAGCCCAACAACCAAAGCGCACAAAGCCAAATGCAAACAGCAACAGGCAGTCAGCCAAATGCTAACAGCATATGCCTAGAGCAAATGTGACGGCCAAAGGCCTAGGTGAAGGGCAAAGGAGCCGTTTGGGTGGCAGCTAAGCAAGCTTATGGTTTTTGTCAATATTGCTTTGAATATGACAAAAAGACCCAGGTTTCCCTGGGCCTTGCTGGTTTGTGAGATTAACTTGTGTGGCCCATTGTAAGAATCTGGGCCTTTACAAGGCTCATTAGCCTTGGAAGCTAAGCTTCTTCATGTCTGACATGTAGGCACGTAAAGTGCGACCTACGACTTCAATTGGGTGATGGTAGATTGACTCGTTAGCTTCGATTAAGGCGGTATTATCAACGCAGTTGTCGCCGGAGAGGCCCTCACCAATCACATCTAAACCGAAGCTGTTGACGTAGTCTCTTAAGAGTGGGATTGCTGCATTAGCAAAGAGGTAGTTACCGTACTCAGCAGTATCGGAGATAACTACGTTCATTTCGTAAAGACGACGACGAGCAATCAGGTTAGCAATTAATGGAAGCTCGTGGAGTGACTCGTAGTATGCAGACTCTGGATAGATGCCGCTCTTAGTCATGGTCTCGAAGGCAAGCTCGATACCAGCCTTAGCAAAGGCAACTAATAAGATGCCCTTATCAAAGTATTCTTGCTCGCTAATAGCAACGCAGCACTCAGGAGCAGTCTCAAAGCCAGACTTTGCAAAGTTTTCACGCCAGGTGAGCAGATCGTGATCGTCCTTGCCCCAGTCTTCAATCATGCCTGCAGAGAAAGCACCAGAGATAATGTTATCCATGGTCTTTAAGTACAGAGGAGCTAACTGCTGCTTTAAGCTATCAGCAATTTCACAGGCCTTGAGCTTAGCTGGATTGGAAAGACGGTTCATCATGTTGGTGATACCGCCGTGCTTTAAAGCCTCGGAGATAACTTCCCAACCATACTGAATGAACTTGCAAGCATAGGCGCTATCAACACCCTTAGCTACCATGTGGTCGTAGCATAAGATGGATGCAGCCTGCAGCACGCCACATAAAATGGTCTGCTCGCCCATTAAGTCAGACTTAACTTCAGCTACGAATGAGGAGCGTAAGACACCAGCACGGTGACCGCCAGTACCAGCAGCCCATGCCTTGGCGATTTCCATACCATTGCCATCAGGATCGTTTTCAGCGTGAACAGCAATTAAAGTAGGAATACCAAAGCCACGCTCGTATTCTTTACGCAGCTCAGTACCAGGGCCCTTTGGAGCCATCATCACAACGGTGATGTCATCACGGATCTTCTCGCCAACTTCAACGATGTTAAAGCCGTGGGAATAGCCTAAAGCTGCGCCCTTCTTCATGAGAGGCATAACAGCACTAACTACGTCTGAGTGCTGCTTGTCTGGAGTAAGGTTAATGACAAGGTCCGCAGTTGGAATGAGTTCTTCGTAGGTACCGACTTTAAAGCCGTTTTCACTTGCACGAACAAAAGAAGCACGCTTTTGCTCGATGGCCTGAGCACGTAAAGCGTAGGACACATCAAGGCCAGAGTCACGGAGGTTGAGGCCTTGGTTAAGACCTTGTGCGCCGCAGCCTACAATCACGACTTTCTTACCCTTTAAGAAGTCGCAGCCATTTGCAAACTCGGAGCGTTCCATAAACTCACAGCAGCCTAACTGTGCTAACTGCTCACGTAAATTCAAAGAATTAAAGTAATTCGCCATTTTTTGTACCTTGATGAGAACTCGGCCCCACCTTGCCGATAATAGAAAACCTGTAAATGACTAACCTTCCGATAATCTCTTAGCAAAGCTAATGGTCTTAGCTTGATCGTGGCTACTGTCGGTAAACGTGTAGCTTTAATTGAAAAGTGCGCAGAGTAGTTTCAGGGCAAAAAAGGTAACCCTGACTCGGATGTATCGGCTAATGAAGTGCGGTAGGTTCATTTAAAGTGCCCTGCAATAGGTAAGTTACTTAGCACTGCCAATACGCGGAAAGTTAAAACAAGAGCATCTAAACAGCTAAACACCAACTTTTGAATAACAGCAAGTAGCTTTAAAAGGTAGTATCAACAAGTAAGTTAAAGCTGCGCATTATCAGTTCTATCTCAGGAAGCTTTATTTAAGCTTAAGAGCATAGCTAAAGCTAATTTGACCAGCACTATCTTATGTGGTCGACACATGGTTTTAAGCAAAGCCATGGTTAAAAGCTTAGCGATCTCATTCATGAGCAGATTGACTATGCAATGTAAGTCTTGATTTGTTTTCATCTTAATCAATTAACTAAGCTAACAAGGTCAATGCACAATAAGGATCATCACTTAGAGCTAGTTGATCTAACTTAGTGCATAAAAATCATTGTCTTTGCACTAATAAGGATGCTAACCACAAAAATAACCACAGCAAACGCTGTAAAGCTTAGGTAAAGATTTCATTTTGCACTTTATTTGTTGCAATTGACTAGAGCGTGTAAGATATGCAGTCGCTAGATGCACAAAAAACTTGGTCTTATTAAGCTGCCAAGCACGTAAGACAAAGGTTTAGCACAAGTTTTTAACGACTTTTGAGGGTAATTATGACTAAGTCAAACTTAAAGCCGATCTTTGTTACTGGTACTGGTACTGATGTGGGTAAAACCTACGTAACTGCCATGCTGTGTAAGTTTGCCTCTGACTACCTCAAAGGCCAAAAGGGTGAAGTTTGTCCATGGCAAGAGACGCCATCTTTTGTTCGCTTAGTTGGTTATTACAAGGCTGCAATTAGCGGTGCAAACTCTATTGCTCAGTCCGATGCAGGTTACGTCAATAGCTTTGCATCACTTGGCCAAAAAGATGAAGACCTAACTTCATATCTGTATGAAGAGGCCGTCTCGCCACACTTAGCTCAAAAGCACGCTGGCGGCGAGCCAATTAGCTTTGACAAGATTATGCAGAGCTTTTACAAAGTCTATGACACCTCCAAGCTTACTGTGCTTGAGGGTAGTGGTGGTGTTTACTGTCCATTACGCTGGGATGATGAGCTCTATACTTATGCTGCAGCTTGCTGCGCCGACTCAGCCATGGCTCAAGAGAGCTCTGCAGCGCTAGACGCACTGAAGGCTAGCAAGTACTTTAATAAGCTTAACTTACAGCGCTTTACCATCTTAGATTTAATGCGCATTGTAAAAGAGGAAGTAGGCGTAAAGGTCGTGATTGTGGCTGATGCTGCTTTAGGCGTTATCAACAATACCTTAACCACAGTTACTTCGCTTACTCAAGCTGGCTTTGATACTAAGGATATGTTCATCATCCTTAATAATTTCATTGCCTCCAATCCAATGTATGAAGACAACAAAAAGATGGTTGAGACCATGACCTCAGTTAAGGTCATCGCCACCGTAGCTAAGGGTGATAGCGAGCTCAAGTTCGCAAGTTCTAGCTGCCAAGCCCTCTTTGAGCACTAAGAACCCATAAGATAAAGAGAAACAAAACCACTTTCAGCACTATCACATGGGCTGTGCCCACAACAACAAAAAAAGAAAGACCATGTGGGTACCCCAAAAGCGCAGCAAACAACGTAAGGCTTTTGTCGAGAATGCGCATCTAATATAGCTTTAATGCCTTTAGTGTATGGCTTTAACAACATGAGCTAAAGGCAAAAAAGCCACCACCACAACTAAGCAAATTTTCTTAAAAAAGCCTATATCTATCGGCTTTTATTGCAACATGAGCCAATGAGTGCGCTCAAGTTAAGCATATTTTGGAAAAAATCTTATTTAATTTGTTGACACTCATATAGCGCTTTCCTATAATGAGCGCCGTCGGTGATTAGCGCAGTCCGGTAGCGCAACTGCTTTGGGAGCAGTGGGTCGTAGGTTCGAATCCTACATCACCGACCAGTAGATGAAGCACCTTAAGGTGCTTTTTTCGTTTCTGGCCACTGCAAAATCTCGCAGCGCCAACCTCGCCCCCAATTAGGCCTATCCCAAAAAAGCCTATCATCGAGCAGCCCATCACGACCAACCTAAGCTGCATCCTTCTCTTGAGCTCCATTTAAAGCCAAATCCAAAACGAAGCTAAAGTCTCATCCAAGCCCCCATAAAAGGTGCACTTGCTCAGCACCCCTCTCAAAGCAAAAACGGCAGACCAATTTGCATCGATCCGCCGTTTTAATGGCCATTATATGGCCAGAACTAACTCAAAGCTATTCTTAAGACTCAGACTTCTTCTTAGTAGTTTTCTTAACAGTCTTGGCCTTTGCTGCAGTAGCTTTAGCTGTAGTAGCTTTCTTTGCTACAGGAGCTTTAGCCTTAGAGGCTGCAGTAGCCTTTGCTGCAACGGCCTTCTTGGCTGCAGAGGCCTTGGCCTTTGAGGCAGCAGTAGACTTTGCTGCAACTGGCTTCTTAGCTGCAGGAGTCTTGGCCTTAGAAGCCGCAGCACTAGTCTTTGCAGCAACCGGCTTCTTAGCTGCAGGAGCCTTAGCCTTAGAAGCAGCAGTAGACTTTGCAGCAATTGGCTTCTTAGCTACAGGAGTCTTAGCCTTATAAGCAGCAGTGGACTTGGCTGCGGTAGCTTTCTTGGCTACTGGAGCCTTGGCCTTAGAAGCCGCAGCACTAGTCTTTGCTGCAACTGGTTTCTTGGCTGCTGGAGCTTTGGCCTTTGATGCAGCAGTAGTCTTTGCGGCAACTGGCTTCTTAGCTGCTGGTGCCTTTACCTTGGCTGCAGTGGTCTTAGTAGCTGCAGTCTTCTTGGCTGCGCTTGCCTTGGCAGCAGAGCGCTTGGCAGCACCGGCTTGCTTGATGGCCTCAGCATTGTCGCCAATAAAGGAGCCAGTTGAGGCCTTGCTATTGCGAGGTGTGGCTGAACCTGGAGTGCCTGTAGACTTTGCTGCTGTCTTTACCTTGGATGCTACCTTGGTAGTTGCTTTTGATGATTGTGCTTTGTCGGCCTTATCCTTGGCATCCTCTGGGTATAGGCCATCGTCGTCAAAGTGGATTACCTTTGGACCGTTGTAGCCTGGGAGTGCCTTCTTAATGAGTGGCTGAACCTGACTAAATAGGGTGTAGGCCACATCCTCGTACTTGTCAGCAAAGTAGAAGGTTACGCCAGAGCGTACGTGCTCAGGTAACTCTTTAACATCTCCCTCATTACCAATTGGGATAATGAGATCGAATATACCAACACGACGAGCTGCAATCACCTTTTCACGCAGACCACCAATAGGCAGTACGTGACCAGTTAAGGTGAGCTCACCAGTCATAGCATGTCTTGCAGCAGGAGCGGTGTTTAAGGCCAGCGAGAGCAATGAAGTAGCCATAGTTACACCAGCTGATGGGCCATCCTTTGGAATAGCGCCTTCAGGAACGTGTAAGTGTACGGTCTTCTTCTTAAAGAAAGCTGTCTGTGTCTTAGTAGAGCAGAACATGTTCAGGTGTGACTGTACATAAGAAAGAGCAATCGAGGCTGATTCTTTCATCACGTCACCGAGTGATCCAGTTAGCTTAAAGCCTGCAGTATCGTGGCTAGTAATAATGGACTCAACAGGTAAGGTCACACCACCTGAGGCAGTCCAAGCAAGACCAGTTTGAATACCAATACCCTCTAAGAGCTTTTCACGCTTAAATGGAGCAGTACCAAGATAAGTCTCAAGATCAGACTCATTGATGATGACCTTGCTCTCACCTTGAATGAGTTTTACTGCAGCCTTGCGAATCAGCTTAGCAATGGAGCGCTCTAAAGAACGCACACCACTTTCACGAGCATAGCCATCGATAAGTGCAGTTAAGCACTCATCAGGCAGACGCATGGCACTGGTGTTGCGCTTCATGCCAGCATTTTCTAAAGCACGTGGCAGTAAGTGCTTCTTGGCAATGGCAAACTTCTCTTTAGCAATATAGCCAGATAGTCTGATTGGATCCATACGGTCTAAAAGCGGAGCTGAGATAGTCTCAGTGCTGTTGGCAGTACAGATAAACAGACAGTTAGACAGATCCATCTTTTCATCTAAATAGACGTCTAAGAAGTTCTTATTTTGCTCAGGATCTAAGGTCTCAAGCAGAGCTGAGTCTGGATCACCGTGATAAGACTTACCAAGCTTGTCGATCTCATCGAGCATGATAACTGGGTTCATCACCTTAGTTTCACGCAGTGCTGAGACAATCTTGCCAGGCATTGCGCCTACATAAGTCTTACGGTGGCCTTTAATCTCGGATACATCATCAATACCGCCTAAAGATAAGCGATAGAAAGGACGATTCAAGGCTTTGGCAATGGACTTACCAATAGAGGTCTTACCCACACCAGGAGGGCCCACAAAGAGCATGATCTGACCTGAGGTATGACCTTTAAGAGCGCCGACAGCTAAGAACTCAATAATACGATCCTTAACATCCTGCAGTCCCTCATGATCCTCATCTAAGATCTTACGGGCACGCTCTAAGTTAACGGCATTAGCTTTCTTAGCATCCTTGGACTTATTGGAGGCCAAACGCTCTTTACTCATCTTGCCCCATGGAATGGAGGTGATGATGTCTACATAGTTACGGGTAGTGCCGTACTCGGAGCTTGAGGTTTCAAGCATAGAGAGCTTCTCAATTTCCTCATTAAAGCGAGCTTTAATATGCTCTGGAGGATTGAGCTTAGCCATACGCTCTTTGAACTTCTCAATATCGATGTCTTTTTCATCAGCTGAAAGACCCAGCTCTTTTTTGATTTCATTGAGCTGTTCGCGTAAGAAGAAGTCCTTTTGGCGCTTTTGAATCTTGTCAGATACCGATACTTTAATCTTGTCTTGTAACTTAGCAGCAGAGAGCTCACGTGAGATGAGATCGAAGGTCAGCTTTAAGCGTGGCAAGATTGGGATGGTGTCGAGCACCTCTTGCAGTTCTTCTGGCTTAGATTGAGTAATTGAGGCAGCGCAGTCAGCTAAGGTAGATGGATTAGAAATGTCAAAGCGTGACAGATACTGTCTCATCTCCTCGGTGATCATAGGATTGAGCGGAATCATCTCCTGCAGCGCAGCAGTGATGCCTAAGCAATAAGCGCGAGTCTCGACTTCTTTTTGAGCACCGGCCTGGCGCTCATTTAAAGAGCTAACACCAAAGACAACCTTACCGCCTAAGATGCTAGCAAGCTTGCTGCGGATCATAGCAGCACGCTGCAGATCGCCCCACTTGCCAGAGCGCTTTTCAGCACCCTTAGCTGCACTCTTGCCAGAGGTACGCTTGGATCTCTTTGATCCTTTAGTCTCGCCCTCATCGTCATCAAGCTCATCAACCTCTTCCATATCTGAGGTGATTTGAGCTAAGTCCTTGCCCTTCATTAAGAAGCTTAAGAACTCTTTGAGCTCAGGCTTGATTTGACCTTCGCCACTGACAACTAAGTTAGTCTCTTGAGAGCCATCTTCATTTTGCACATCGCCAATAATGTGCATTTGAGCGCCCTCAGATTCATTGTTATCTAAAGAGGATAAATAGCCCTCAGCATCATCAGCAGCCTTGATAGTTTCAGCTGCAGATGCTTCTTTAGCTAACTGTTGCTCGTGTTCATTTTGAATCTCAGTTAAGCGCAGGAGTAAATCCTCAGAGGAGTCACGACCTGGCATAAAGGTAACAACAGCAGTATCGTTGTTGATAAAGCCGATATTTGGACCTGTAACTGGCTCTTCGTTAGGAGTCTCATCTTTAGGAGTATTAGCGATGATTTCTTTAAGCGCAGCGTCCTTAAAGTCTTTTTTCGCACGAGCAGTTTCTTCTTCCTCGCGCTCACCAATTTTGGCAATGAGGTTAAAGAGATCTTCTCTAGAGTGACCTTCACTAGCTTCATGATCTGAGCTATCTGAAGCGCTACGATCAGACTCATCTTCTAAGATCTTAGAGATACGCTCCATGAACTCATAAGAGAGCTTATTATCGGCTTGCTCTAACTTACTATCGATCTCGGCCTGACCTTTTTTAGAGGTAACGCCAACGAGCTGCTGATCATTATTTGGCTGACGCTTTTGACGCAGCTCAGTAATCGAGAACATATTGCTAAGCTGCTTAGCAATATCAGATAAGGTCTTATCGTTAATCTCATCATCATCATTAACGTTAAGGCGCATGGTAATAGTGTCATTACCCT
>Magnolia_p2__coassemble_1058_pt1 | contig 22623 bp, 16 predicted proteins | sample Magnolia_p2__metabat2_low_PE_025 | metagenome-assembled genome bin Magnolia_p2
AAAATGGCATTAAAGCAAAAATGTGAACTAAAGCATCTTTGCCGTTTCGCCATAGAAAACTATGATATGGATCAATAATCGTATCTTACGGTTAAGTTGGCAGTGTTTTAAAACTGTGCCAGTCTATGCACAGTTATTTAATGTCCTATTCTGTATATTTATAATAGTCCCGCGTCAATGCCAAGGTGATTGATGAGCTTGACTTGTGTTCATATGAACAATGCGCAACATTGTCTAGTGGCGTGAATGTCCTTTTTAAGAAGGTATCTTTGCCTAATGGTAAGTACCTCTTCAGCATAAGAGATATGTCGCGAGCATCGCTTGAGCAGAATGGTATGATTCATAAAGGACTTAAGAACAATGGTACTTTCGATGGGGAAGAGTACTCAAAAAAGCTTCTTAAGATGGGAATGATTGTGTATGAGTCGGATCTTGACTTATCGCCTCTAGACATTCTCAATCATTACGAGAATAGATGGTGGTTAGAGACCATATTCGACTTATACAAGAACACATTAGACCTCGAGATTACTAGGTCTCAATCACGTGAATCTGTTATCGGTAATGAACTCATTAACTTTGTAGCAACACTCATAGCATGCAAGTTAAGAAATGCCATGAATGATATGGATAAGCTTTACGGCACCGACGGTTCTACATTTGCCTCTAGAATGTCTGAACTTAGAGATGTCTACAGGGAGGTCAATGCTCCAGCTAAAGCTTTTATAGATGATGGTTACTGGGTTTTGCCTGAATCGAATGCCTCATTTACACTTATGGCAAGGCTTGGCTTAGTTGATGACCCTTCTGGAGAACTAACTAAACTTACAAAGACTCGTGAGTCAAAAGCGCAAAGTAGCAAGGATGAGTCACCGTCAACTAATGTCACAGACAATCAACATGAGTCTAACAACGTCGATGCAGTCTTAGAAGACAATGCTCATCAAACCATAGTGTCTGAAGGTAACGAAACTGCAACGGATAGCGGCGTAAAAAGAGGCAGAGGACGACCAAAAGGCAGTCTAAACAAGAAAACCATCGAGGCTATGAAACAAGGCCTTATAGTACAGGATACTCCTAAAAGAGGTCGCGGACGTCCAAAAGGCAGCCAGAACAAGAAAACCATCGAGGCGATGAAGAACGGCTTGATAGACCCAAATGCACCAAAGCGAGGAAGAGGCCGTCCTAGTGGCAGTCCAAACAAGATAAGCGGCCATTTCAAAAGGAACTTTATAGGACCAATGCCTTATGGTCAAAAACATCCTGCTATCCGCAAGAATACCAATCCTAATACTCTTTGGCCATAGAAAACTATGATATCTTTGGATACACAAGATAACCGTCAGAACTTTGCAAAACACTAGAGCAGAGTTCTGATAGTTCAAAGATTTGGTAAGGTTTTAAGATATATTAATTTTAAAGAAAGAGTGTTGCCAATTCTGAAAAAGCTTACCATTAGGATTAGAATTGATAAAAAACATTAAAAGTTGATTTTGCGTGCTTAAAGAATAATAGCTCAGACAAATAATAAATATTTATCACCCTAGCCATTTTTGACGTATTCTTCTAGTTATTCTAGAAAAAAAATATTTAACCTCTAGGTCTATAGGGTAATCTAAATTAAAATCACTATACAGCTCTTTGAGCATGTTTTTACTGATAATTTCACAATAGTATTTGCGATCCTGAATAATTGGTATTATTTTTTCAAACTCTTTCCTAAAAGCAGACTGACTTTCTTGATCTAATCTATTATAATTCCAGAAGTATTTGTCTATTTTAACAGAGTTGATTATTTGTTTTTCCTTTTCGGTGTGCATATATCTTTCTTCAAGAGTTTTTAATTCTTCTACTATAGCAAATATTTTTGAATTGTCCTTAACTGATGAGCCTTGGTTGTCTGTTCTATAATAGTAAATGCCATCATTAATAAATATTGCTCTGTCTGCTTCAAACAAGCATTTAATATAAAAACTAGTATCTTGGAAACTTGCACCTGGTGTTTCTAGAAAACAAATATTTTTCTTAGTTATCCATTCTCTCCTGTATATTCCACACCATATGCTTGCACCACCCTGAAATGTTTCTAAGTGCTTGATAGGATGAATAATTTTGTCTGATAAATATTTTTTAGAGAACGGTTCTATAAATTTTGGTTTTTTGTCACTAGAAAACTCATAGAAATTGCCTTTAACAAAGTCTATAGAATATTTCTTTTCGTATTTTTTTACATGACTATATAAGATCTTAAAAGCATCTTTATGTATGTAGTCATCTGGCTCCACTATTGCTAAATAATCACCAGTTGCTTCTCTAATTGCCAGGTTCATAGAGTGGCCATAACCTGTATTATTTTTATGAATTACTCTAATACGGTCGTCTTTAGATGCATATTCATCCAGCATTACACCGCTATTATCCTTAGAGCCATCATCAATGCACAGAATTTCTATGTCTTTCAATGTTTGTGTGAGTATGCTTTGCATGCATTCGTCTAAAAACGGTTCAGCATTATAAACAGGCATCATAACAGTTATTTTAGGCATAGGAGATTTCCTTAAATAAAGAGATAGCTCGTTCAACAGCATTGTCCATGTTGTAGTACTTATAGTCACCAAGTCTACCGAGCATGAAAAGATTTTTTGTTTCAGCAGCTAAAGCTAAATATTGAGTATATTTTTCTCTTGTCTCTTTGTTATCGATTGGGTAGTAACGATCGTTCCTTCCTAACTCAAAAGGCTCTGAAAATTCTTTTGCAATAACAGTTTTTTCAGAGCAGTCGTTGAGTAGATGTTTATACTCATGTATACGCGTAAAATCGTAGTTATTTGGATAGTTCACACAACAGTGAGATTGATAGAATTCTTTTTCGTGCGTTTCAAGGCTGAAGTTTACGCTGCGATAAGGTAATACGCCGAATCTATAATCAAAATATTCATCGATTGATGATGTACAAATTGTTCTATCAAATTTTTCTTTAATGTCTTTGAAATTTGTATTTAGCATAATCTCAATGTTTTCATGATTAAGGATATTCTTAATCATCTTGGTATATCCATCTTGAGGTATGCCTTGATATTTATCTTGAAAGTAACGGTTGTCTTTACTTAAATATACAGGAACTCGTGCTGTGACTGAAGATGCTATTGATGCCGGATCTAATCCCCATTGTTTTACGGTATAGTTAAGAAAAACCTTATCGTAGATATACTGACCTAAAAATATAAGATCGGCATCATCTTGTTGGATAAAGTCTAGAATTGGTACTTTAGTATTGTACGTATATTTCGATAATAGTTTCTCTTCAAGGCGTTTTGCTAGTGATGTCGGAAAAACTTGATATAGGGTGTTGAAGTTGAATGGAATTGAAGCTTTGATACCGTCAACAAGAGCAACAACTTCATGCATATAAGTGTTAAACTTAGTAAAGCGTGATAGAAACTGCCAAACAGCATCATTGTTAGTATGGAATATGTGCGTTCCGTACTTATGGATCATAATTCCATTTTCATCTCGATAGTCATAGCAGTTGCCGCCGATATGACCTTTTATATCAGCTACTATTACCTTTTCATTAAGATTTTCTGCAATAAGTCTTGCAATAGTAGCGCCTGATATTCCAGCGCCGATAACTAAGTTTTGTTTATGCATAAGTATTTTTAATTCTTCGTTATTTCTAAAAAATCAGCATTTAGCAATCTTTATTTAAACTTAAATGTATCAGAAAAAGTAAAAGCTGACTGTGCCCGCAGTCAGCTTTTATTGTTAACGGAACTAAAATTGGTCGTAATAGTTGATTAGCAGTTTAAAACTAACTTTCTATTTGATCCTTGCTTAGTATTGTAACTTTCTTTTCTGGCAGCTGTTCTGGGTAGTCCAATGAGTAGTGAAGGCCACGGGACTCTTTGCGTTCTTGAGCAGAGTACACTATGATCTCTGCAACTTGTAATAGGTTTCTAAGTTCAAGGAGATTCTTAGAAATCTTAAAGTGAGAGTAGTAGTCTGCAACCTCTTTCTTAAGAAGGTTAATGCGGTGGAGCGCACGTTGCAGGCGTTTATTAGTACGCACAATACCAACATAATCCCACATCATGAGTCTAAGCTCATGCCAGTTGTGGGTAATGATCACTTCTTCATCAGAATCGCTCACACGGCTATCATCCCAAGCAGGGATATCGATTTGCTCAAGCTCATCTATATTCTCATCTGCAAGGTGCTGAGTAATATCTTTAGCTGCAGCCTGACCATAAACTACACACTCAAGAAGAGAGTTTGAAGCAAGACGATTGGCTCCATGCAGACCAGTATATGCAACTTCGCCAATGGCATAGAGTCCCTGAATATCGGTTCTTGCCTTGCTATCCACCATCACACCACCGCAACTGAAGTGAGCTGCTGGAACAATTGGGATTGGTTCTTTGGTTATATCGATGCCAACCTTTAAGCAGCGTTCGTAAATAGTTGGGAAATGCTTCTTAACAAAGTCTGCCGGCTTATGACTGATGTTTAAATACATGCAGTCAGCGCCAGTTTTCTTCATTTCATGATCGATAGCTCTTGCTACGATGTCACGAGGAGCAAGTTCACCGCGATCATCGTACTCTGGCATAAAGCGTGTACCATCTTTACGCTCTAAGGTAGCACCTTCTCCACGTAACGCTTCTGTTAACAGGAAGTTACGATCAGCTGCGTTGTAAAGAGTCGTTGGGTGGAATTGATTAAATTCCATATTTGCTACGCGACAGCCAGCTCTCCAAGCCATTGCTATGCCATCACCAGAGCTAACTTCTGGGTTGCATGTGTATTGGTATACCTTGGATGCGCCGCCTGTACAGAGAGCTACAAAGCGAGCTCTAATGATCTCTACTTGATCGTCTTTTTCATTCAGCACATAGGCACCAAGTACACGATTACCTGGCATATTCAGCTTTTTAGTTGTAATGAGATCAACAGCATAGCGATCTTCTAAGATCGTAATGTTTGGATGCTCTTTTGCACGTGCAACTAAAGTCTCCTGGATCGATCTGCCAGTGTGATCTTCTGCGTGGAAGATACGTCTATGAGAGTGACCGCCTTCTCTATGCAGATGATAAGGTGATTGTTCGGCGCTCTTTTCTTCTTCCTTGAGATCGAAAGGAACACCGGCATCAATTAACCACTGAATTGAGTCATGAGCATGTTCTGCCACTTCACGAACTACTTTTTCATCACAGATAAAAGATCCTGCAATACAGGTATCTTTGATGTGAGCCTCAATCGAGTCTTGATCATCCTTAATGTTGTATACGCCTGCTATACCACCTTGGGCATAGTTTGTTGAACCAGCGCATACGTCAGCCTTAGACAAAACAATCACTTTCGCACTTTTGGCAATACCTAATGCCAATGTTAGACCTGCGGCACCACTGCCAATAACAAGGCAGTCTGTTGTGTAATCCATAATGGAGCCCTTAAATCGTAGTGAATTTGATCGCGGGTATTTGAAGTTGCTTCAAGTGCCAGCTAAAAGCTAAAGCGGTCAAATAGAGTTTCACAGATGTGGCTTGTGCTATGCCAAGAGCCAAGCTAATCAGATTTTAGCCTAATACAAACCTGAATTTTAATAACTTCTTCAAGACTTGCTAACAAAATGGTATTTAAATCGTCTTTTATGCGATAAGTGGTGCACTAAAGTAGGGCGAGATATTAATGCAAAACGATCATTAATTGTCTGAGTTGACCGTTGTATGCTTTATACTTGTGTTATGCAATGTAGTCTTGCGATCTTATTGTTCTACACGAATGTCTAAGATCTCTATCTTAGTCTTGTCAAATAGTGTATGTATTGTGAGAATACCTCAGCTAGGGAACTTTTTAATAAGTTCAATGGTCTATAGGACTAAACAGGATGTTGAATCATTATGATGACTAAAGAGCAGGCACAATCACTCGCAGCTGAAGATATTGCGCTGGTAAAGCGTGTTCAGCAAGGTGATAAGCAGGCTTTCAACATTCTGGTGCTTCGTTATCAACATAAGGTTTGCGATATCGCATACAAGTTCGTAAGCAATCCTGTTGATGCTAACGATATTGCACAGGAAGCATTTATTCGTGCATACAAGTCAATTGACTCTTTCCGTGGCGAAAGTTCCTTTTATACTTGGATGTTTCGAGTAACCTCAAATGTTGCTAAAACTTACTTAGAAGTCAACAATAAACATCGTTATGCAGTCGATGTTGATGATCCTGAATTCAATTCTAAGCATGACGTTCACGGTATGTTGGTTTCAAATGAGGGCCCAGACGCTTTGTTTGACTCTCATGAGCTTAGCAATATCATTAATGAGGCATTAAATGAGCTTCCTGAGGATTTAAAACGAGCCCTCCTCTTACGTGAAGTAAAGGGATTGTCTTATGATGAGATTTCTGAAATTATGGAGTCTCCTCTAGGAACCGTAAGATCGAGAATTTTCAGAGCACGACAACATATAGAAGAAAAAATGGCTCGCTTTGAAAGGGGATTATAGTTTGGAGCAGTCTATGCGAAACCAGTCATCAGAAACTAACGAGAAACTCTTAAAGGCCTCGGAACTTTTTGATGGCCGTTGCCAGCATCTAAGTTCGGAGGACTTAAAGTCTTTTGACTCAGTTGAGGTTAGAGAGCATTTAAAGAACTGGGCTTTAATTGGTAGCGCCTTGCGTGATGAAATGCCTCAAAAAGTCGACTTTAATTTTGCCGACAAAGTAATGGCAGCAATTGATGAGCAAGATAAAGCTTGGGTTCCTCCATATGAAAGCGAGGACAACTTTGATCAGTCTAGCTTGCAGCAAGATGTAAATAAGACTGGTAAAGTTAAATTAGCTATGCCAACTATCGCTTTGAAAAAGGCAGGTACAGTTTTAATTCAAACAGCTGTTGCTGCAACTGTAGCTACAGTGGCCGTAATTGGCATGCAAGTCTATAATGCATCCAACGTGCAGATGGATAACATCGCAACAACTGCATCAAACAATGTTGGCCCTGTTAATGGGTTAAACTTAGCAGCTTTTCAGACTAATGAGAGTGATATCGTTTCTCTAAATAATGTAAACGATAGTGCTAAACCAACTCCGCCAGCTGATAAGACAGATTTAAGCAAAGTTCGACAGGAAGAACTTGATAAAGTTAATTCTTATGTGCAGGGCTTTATTACTGAAACTGCTTCAAGATAGTTTGATTCAATAGTTATCCTATCAGTATCAAAGCTGTTAGAATGATTGTTAATAAGATAATGCTAAGGCTGTGTCCACGCGATACGGCCTTTTTTGTATTTGTAGCTTGTTAATTTAGGTAACCAAAGTGCGCCATGCTTTTAGTTTCTACAGTTTTGCAACTGTACTTATAGCAAGTATTTATTCAACAAATGTCTTTGCTCATGAGGATCCTATGGTCGATACTCTTGAGGCTAATACTTCATACTTATCAAACACTATTCCACTTTCATCCATTGGTCCAATAGACTCAAACCATATTAATAAGTGTTTTGATTCATTTAAAGAAACTAGAGCACGTGTGCGTGATTCAAGTACTCAATCAGTCGTAGTGCTATCAAATCCAGGAGGTATCGCTCCATTTATTACTTTGCAAAGTGTTGGTGCTAATGGTCGTCATTACACTTTATGGCAAACCTTAAATGGTGAAATTAAAGGGTATGCGCTTAGGGATGGCGAAGGCTTTGACTATAACGATAGTACAATGACTGCCTTGCCGTTATCCTGGCATCCAACCTTTATTTGGGACAGTCTTTTTGCTTCAGACAAGTCGCTCAATAGCTTCTCATGTATTTTTATGGGCAGGACTAGAGTGATGGGCAAGCGCGTTAGTATCTTAAGGCTAATGCCTCAAGAGAACTTACGCTATTCATATCTGCTAGCCAAAGAGGATGAGTCTGATTTTCCTGTTGAGCTGACTATTCTCGACCCTAAAGGATCTGTCATTGAGCGCATGACTACCATGGATAGCAGGGCTGTAACTAGTCTAAATTTCCCGATTAATGATGAGATATTTAATAGGTTTCAAGCTGAACACTCTCAAGATAAAGCTAATAGCAGTACTCAAGAGGGCTCGACTGGCGCTGTAAAAGGTTCATTAAGTAACGTCAACTCTGATAAAGCTGCGGAGGCTCAAAATAATGAAGATCCGTTACCGTGGCCTGAGCTGCAGATTCCAAACGTATATCAGCTAGTTGATTCTGGTAAATTTGCACAAGGCGGTCCAAACTGTACCTATCAAGAGTTTTCAGATGGTGTAACCTCATTTAGGGTATATAAGAATGATCCTTCTGCAGTTCTTTATCCTGTACTTACAAATGGAACCATCTCGGTTGTGCGCAAAAAAGCGCTAAAATATGAGTATTCAGTTGTGGGTGAGGTTCCTGTATCACTAGCAGAATATGTATTGACAAGGATCAATGGTTAACATGAGCACAGATAAAGACTTAAACGCTACAAAGCTCAAGTACTATGTAATCAATCTCAAGGGCCAAACTGAGCGTCGCGAGCGCATGGCAAAGCTATTAGATGCCCAAGGAGTTGATTATGAGTTTTTTGAGGGTGTGAATGGTAGGGCATTAACAGAAGATCAGAAAGCTTTATTTGCAGATGAGGATAAAAACATTTTAGAAATGACAGGTGGCAGAAAGCTACTTGTCGAAGACAAGCTATCTTTACCAGAAAAAGGCTGTGCGTTATCCCATCTTAAACTTTATCAAAAGATCTTAGATGATGGAGTGCAAAGAGCAGTAATCCTTGAGGACGATATGCTTCTTAATCAAGATGTTTATGAAGCATTAGACAATATTGATTGTATTAAAGAGCCTTGGGACATCATTAACTTTTCATCTCACATCGGTATCAAGAGTTTGCCTGGCGCAAAGAAGTATTATGCAAACAAAGAAAAAGGATTTTACTTCCAGCGTTTAGGTATGCGTAATAACACACTTGATGCCATTTTTAATCGCCGAAGAGTTTTAATATATGCTGCTTTATATGTAGTAACTCCGACAGCCTGTAAGCGTCTTATTGAGCTTGGATACCCAGTAAGAATCGTTGCAGACTATTTAACAGGTCTTGTCGCATACCATAATTTAAAGCTTTTTAGAGCATACCCTTTGAATCATTTTATGCAGTTTCATGAGGTTGATTCGACCATTGGAGATCGACCAGCGCACCGCATGATTAGACTTTAGTTAATGGGGGCTTTGAAGTACCGTAATATTGGCCTATTCACAGTGCATTTGTCAGTTACGATCTAAAAGATACATCTTTTAGATATAATAGAGAGCTAGCTTAAGATCTAGATATAGCTTTTGAGTGCCGCTGAGGCAGCCAACGGGATTACCCTGGAACTCCAGATTTAGGAACTTTTTACTTTCATCATGGCTAACACTTTTGACCAGAAATTAGTACGCAACTTCTCGATCATTGCTCACATTGATCATGGCAAATCAACCTTGTCAGACCGCTTTATTCAGGTTTGTGGCGGTCTTAGCGATCGTGAAATGCAAGCTCAGGTTCTCGACTCAATGGACATTGAGCGTGAGCGTGGCATTACTATTAAGGCTCAGGCTGTGACTTTAAAGTACAAAGCCCAAGATGGTAATACCTACGAGCTTAACTTCATTGATACTCCAGGTCACGTAGACTTTGCTTACGAAGTATCTCGCTCTCTTTTTGCATGTGAAGGTGCATTATTAGTAGTTGATGCTGGCCAGGGTGTAGAAGCTCAGACTCTTGCAAACTGCTATCAGGCTATTGAGCTTAATCTTGAGGTTATTCCTGTTCTTAACAAGATTGATTTGCCTGCTGCTGATCCTGAGAAGGTAATCTTCGAGATCGAAGATATTGTTGGTTTGGAAGCTCATGATGCCTGCCGCTGCTCTGCAAAGACTGGTTTAGGTGTTGAGGATGTATTAGAGCGTTTAGTTCACTCTATTCCAGCTCCAAATGGAGATCCTGATGCTCCATTGCAGGCTCTGATCATTGATTCTTATTTTGATGATTACCTTGGTGTAGTGTCATTAGTACGTGTTAAGAATGGCACCTTACGTAAGGGTGACAAGATCAAGGTCATGAGTACTGGTCAGGCCTGGGATGTAGAACGACTGGGCATTTCTACTCCTAAGCGTGTCGATGTGCCAGTATTAAACTGCGGTGAAGTAGGTTGGGTAGTCTGTGGTATTAAGACCATTCATGGTGCTCCTGTAGGCGATACCATTACCCACGCACGCAATGTTGCTCCTGAGGCGCTACCTGGATTCCACGAGGCTAAGCCACAGGTTTATGCAGGCATGTTCCCAGTTGATACTGATGATTACAATGCCTTCCGTGATGCATTAGATAAGCTCTCTTTAAATGATGCCTCACTGTTCTTCGAGCCAGAAAACTCTACTGCACTTGGATTTGGTTTCCGCTGTGGCTTCCTTGGAATGCTGCACATGGAGATCATTCAGGAGCGTTTAGAGCGTGAGTACAATCTCAACCTCATTACTACAGCTCCAACAGTAATTTATGAGATCGTACTGACCTCTGGTGAAATTATTCATATTGATAGCCCTGCTGCACTGCCTCCAATTAGCAATATCTCCGAGATTCGTGAGCCTATTGCTGAGTGTCGTATGCTGATGCCAACCGCTTATGTTGGCGCAGTTATGACCTTGTGCCAAGAAAAGCGTGGTGTACAGACTTCTATGGTTTACCACGGTGATCAAGTTGCTCTTACTTATGAATTACCAATGAGTGAGGTTGTATTAGACTTCTTTGATCGCCTCAAGTCTGTATCACGTGGCTATGCTTCGCTTGATTACAACTTTAAGCGTTTCGAGCGTGGTGACTTAGTGCGCGTAGATATCTTGATTGCACAAGAGCGTGTTGATGCTTTAGCCATTATCGTACACCGTTCTATTGCTCAATCTCGTGGTCGCGCTTTAGTTGAGAAGATGAAAGAGCTCATCCCTCGTCAGATGTTCGATATTGCAATTCAGGCTGCTATCGGCGGACAAATCATTGCTCGATGCACTGTTAAGGCTTTACGTAAAGACGTGCTTGCAAAGTGCTATGGTGGTGATATTACCCGTAAGCGTAAGCTCTTAGAAAAGCAGAAAGCTGGTAAGAAGCGTATGAAGCAGTTAGGTAAAGTAGAAGTGCCTCAAGAGGCATTCCTAGCAATTTTAAAGGTAGGCAAGGAATAGAAGGCCTAGTATGTTCATAAGTACCATATCTATACTGTTGGTTCTCTTCTGTGTATTCACAGGAGCGATGTATGTATACGATTTTATCAAGTTGCGTCCAGCGCGAATGAAAGCCTATAAAGAGGCTAAAGCAACTCGCACTGACCTGACAAAGCGCCAGCTAAACTTGATTAAAGATGGCGAGGGGTTCGTTCAGATTTGTGCAGCCATATTCCCTGTCATTTTCTTCATCTTCATGTTTAGGGCCTTTGTGTACGAACCATTCCGTATCCCATCAGGCTCTATGGAACCAACTTTGTTATCTGGTGATTTTATTGCTGTATCCAAATGGTCTTATGGCATAAGAAATCCCGTAAATAATGAGATATGGATAAGAACAGGTACTCCAGATCGCGGTGATGTGGTGGTATTTAAATACCCTGAGGACCCGTCACAGGACTATATCAAGCGCGTTGTTGGCCTTCCTGGCGATGAAGTTATTTTCAGTAATAAAAAAGTCTATATTCGTAAGGCTTGCAATGTAGGCAAGGTAACTGTTGACTCCATTGAGCAAGATTCAAATGGTCAAGCATGCGAGTCTCCTGTAGCTGTACCAATGGTAGCTGCAGGTAAGGTTGTCTATGAAGCCGCTACTTACACCCATGAGTTTACTGTTTATGATGAGACTCTTGGTGAAAATCAGCATAAGATTCAGATAAGTGAAAGAACACCTGACTTGTCTCAGTATTATTACAGACAGCGTGGTGCTATGCGCGGATCCTGGGTTGTGCCAGAGGGGTATTACTTTGTTATGGGCGATAATCGCGATAATAGCAAGGATAGCCGCTTCTGGGGATTTGTACCTGAAAAGTACTTAGTTGGTAAGGCAGTTTGCATTTGGATGTCACTAACCTATGCTGACACCAATGGTTCTTTCTTCACCTACCCAACAGACTTTAGATACGAGCGTATTGGCTCTATCCAATAATTAATTAAGGCTCCCTAGTGATAAGCATTAGGGAGTCTTTTAATTTCGATGATAAGTAAGAACAAAGAACTAGTCTAGATTAGAGAAAAAGGTGCAAACAAGCGTCGCTATCACCTTATGTCTTGCTATACTTAGACGATTTCGCTCCTATTTTTCTTAGGAAGCACGAGTTCCCTTACATTAAATTAGTGTGCACCCTATAGTCCCTCACACTCCCTTGTCAAAAGGTGTAGCAGAGGCTATATCCTTGGTTTTGGGGGGTTATAGGGTGATCACTTCTTAAAGCTGAATTAGCAAAGTGATGACAACAGATCTTAACTTTATATACCGCATACAGCATCTAGAACAGACGCTTGGCTATGCTTTTCAAGACATTTCACTGCTGCAGCAGGCGTTAACTCATCGCAGTTATGGCACACGTCATAATGAGCGTCTTGAGTTTCTTGGCGATTCTATTTTAGGCATGATTATCGCCAAAGAGCTGTATGCCCAATTTCCAGAGAGCCCAGAGGGCGAGCTAACTAGAATGCGTTCAGTGTTAGTACGTGAAACTACTCTGGCTCAACTTGCACGTGAGTTTAAGATTGGAGATTGCCTGCTGTTAGGCCCAGGTGAACTCAAGTCAGGTGGCTCACGTCGTGACTCTTTGCTTGCAGATGCAGTTGAGTCCATTATTGGTGCCGCTTTTATTGATTGTAATGAGCAATTTGAGATTGTGCGTCATTTAGTGTTGCGCTGGTTCCACGACCGCTTACAGGCAATCAATCCTAACGTGTCGCAAAAGGATCCTAAGTCCACACTCCAAGAATTATTACAGTCAAAGCATAAAAAACTGCCAACTTACCGCATTGATAATATTGTGGGTAGCGATAATAATCAGATTTTCGAAGTCTCAGTCACTGTTGAAGACATTAAGCAAATCTTCAGAGGCAAGGGCTCTTCTCGCAGACGCGCTGAGCAGAAAGCTGCAACTGCAGTGTTAGAGTACTTGTCTGAAAAGGGCCTGTCATAGCGACCACTTGTTTGCAGAGCAATGCTGCTTTGTGGCAATCACATTTGAAATATAAGCTCCTAGAGCAGAGAGGAAAGATTGGAACAAACCAAATTCGGTTTCGTAGCCATTGTTGGACGTCCTAATGTAGGTAAGTCCACCTTAATGAACCACCTCATCGGTCAAAAAATTTCTATCACATCTAGAAAGCCACAGACTACCCGTAATCGTGTACTAGGCATTGATACCGATGGTATATACCAAACTGTATACGTTGATACTCCTGGTCTGCATAAGGTTGAAAAGCGAGCCATTAATCGTTTAATGAATCGTGCTGCAGAGTCATCTTTAGGTGATGTAGAGCTGGTTCTTTGGGTAGTAGATGCGACTTATTGGACTGAAGATGATGAGATGGTTCGTCAAAAGCTTGAGGGTACATCTGCTCCTGTAGTTCTTGTTATCAATAAGGTCGACAAGCTTGATGACAAAGAAAAGCTGTTACCACTGATTGAAAAGGTCAAGAACACCTTGAACTTTAAGGATATTGTTCCAGTATCTGCTCTAAAAGGCAGTAATCTTGAAGTCCTTAAGGACATGATCAGACAGGCACTTCCTGAGGGCCCTCATTGCTATAGTGAGGATAGTATTACTGATCGTTCTACTCGCTTCATGGTCGCAGAGATCATCCGCGAGAAGCTCATGCGACAAATGGGCGATGAGTTACCATACTCAGTAAGTGTAGAAATTGAAGAGTACAAGATTGAGTCAAACGGCGTAACTCGAATTAGTGCAGCTATTCTTGTAGAGCGCAATGGTCAGAAGAAGATGGTCATTGGATCTGGTGGCAGCCGTATTAAGCTGATTGGCTCTGAGGCTCGACACGATATCGAAAAGCTTATTGAAGGTAAGGTATTCTTATCTTTATTTGTAAAAGTAAAAGCAGGTTGGGCCGATGATGAGCGTGCGCTCAAGAGCCTTGGCTATGCTGACTTTGAGGATAAGTAAGGCTTTATATGGTGCTCGTGGTTAATGCTAGATGATGACCATGACCATGAGCATGATAAAGACATTCCTGTGAGTTTAAGTTTATGGCAGCAGTAATTGAGCATGAGCCGTGTTACATCTACCACGTGCGCGACTTTCAGGAACATAGTCAGATCTTAGAGGCACTCTCTCTAAACTATGGTGCGTTGTCGATTGTGGTTAACAATGGCAAACGCATGAACTCTTCTACTCAGGCGCTCTTTCAGCCATTTACCCCGCTTAAGTTAAGTTTAAAACGCAGTAAGGGAGAGTTGTACTTCCTTACTGATTATGATTGCTCTGAAAGCGGCTATATCTTCCCTCTGCCTCAGCACTTTTGTGCGGTCTATATCAATGAGCTTTTGCATCATCTATATAAATCCCAAAATCAAGATATTAAGCTTTTTGGTGTTTATGTATCTACTCTTGAGGCAATCAAAAATAATCAAAATATTGAATTAAGCCTAAGAATTTTTGAGCTTACCTTACTTGAGTCTATGGGCTACGCCTTAACTTTGAGAGATGATGAGGGTTTGCTGTTAGAAAAAGACAGTTACTATCGTTTCTGTTTTGGTGCTGGCTTTTTCAAAGTAGATAAAGATGCAATGAGTGCCGTCATTGCCCAAGAGGAGTCTTTAAAGATCGCTGCGGCTCATAAGGTAGAGCCAAATGAGTCTTTTCGTCCAATTGGCAGTATGTCTAATCATACTGACGATGACAGTGGCATGATGTTCCCAAAATCTAAAGTGCGCGGGCGTCGTTTAGAGGACAGTAGCTCATACTACGCATACAACAGGGTAGATACATCTGATGCTTATCTTGCCATGGCAATGCGAAATGGCTTTGTCAATGAAGAGTATATGCAGCGCTACCAAGATCTACCGCATGACTTTATGGGGCCAGTACTCTCTGGTGAACAGATTAGAGATATTGTACGCTGTGATTTTGTCATGCCAGATAGTGTCAAGCTCGCAAAACAACTAACTGGAGCCTTAATTGAGCGTTTATTAAACGGCAAAGAGATTGTAAGCAGACGCTTGTACCGCGAGTACGCTCAAATGCGTAACGCCAAGGTTAGAGCACTCAAAGAGCAAAGACTAGCCCAAGAACAAGAGAAACGCTTACAAGCTCAAACTGCAAGTGTTCAAAGTGAAACAGTAGTCAATGGTGGCTCAGAGCTCTCAATGAACAATAGCATCTCTAACAAAACTAATGACAGTCATGCAACAAGCAATGCATCAGTGGGTATGCAAAGTTACATGCATACAACTGAAGAACAAAGTGGCAAGAAGCCGCTTTACTTTGAGGCTTATCCTCAAGCACAACTAGGTGCAGAAAACGATAATTGTAATGTTGGTAAAGAACCTACTGCTCCAGTACAGCCAGTTGCGTCTAGAGGCTATGTCTCACAGTTTAATCATGTGCATAGAAATGTACCTCGTGATAAAGACGATGCACCTGATTTCCTGACAGAGTATCTCAATCTAGATTCCCATGTGTCAGGAACTGTCGTTCAGCATGCTGTTCAACAGCAACCAGATCCTTATAAAGAAAATGATTCTGCTACAGCAGAACCAATGGCATCAGATATCTCAAGTAAGCATGATCATTCTGCTTCAAAAGATGAGCTAAGTGAGACTGCTAAGCTAGACAATACCGACGTTGGTAACGTTGCATGTGTCTCTGAATCGCAGTCAGATACTGTAATTGAAGAGGAACATAATGCCTCAAAAGCTGAGCTATCTGAATCGACAGAGTCTTGTGATCTCGACGTTGTTATAGAGCCTGCTGTTCCTGAATCTCAATCAGATGTTGTAATTAAAGAGGAGCATAATGTCTCTAACGCAGAGCTATCTGATGCATGTGAGCTAGAGAACGCCGATGTGACAAATGAGGCTGATGATACTAAGTCAGATAGAGCTAATGAGCCTCATGCTACAGAATCTTCAGAATCATCTTTAGATATTGAGGTGTCTAAAAACGCCATAGCTGATGAGGCAAATGAAACGCCTAAGTTAGATGCTGCTCCTACTAAAAGAAAGAGTAGAGCATCTAAGGCTTCCTCTAGAATTAAGAAAGAGTCTGATAAGCAAAAGGCAGAAGAGAAAAAGGCTAAGCAAAAAGCTGCACTTAAGGCTAAAGCTGAAAAAAAGAAAGAATTAGAGCGAGCCAAAGCTGCAGCAAAGAAAGAAGCTGAAAAATTAAAAGCAGCAGCTAAACGCGAGGCTGAAAAAGCTAAAGCACAAGCTAAAAAGGAAGCAGAAAAGGCCAAAGCTGCAGCCAAAAGAGAAGCTTCCAAAATAAAGGAAGCTGAGAAAAAGGCTGCTCAAAAGGCTAAAGAAGCTGAACGTAGAGCTGCTTTAAAAGAAAGAGCTAAAGCTAAGGCAATCGCCGATGCTGAAGCTAAAGAAGCAGAAATTGACATGGAGTTTGCTCATTCTATGCTTGCTATGATTGACTCTGGTATGAAAAAAAGACAGAGACAGTCTAAGAAGCAATCACTAGAAGAGTAGACTTCGTAATATGGTTTAAGGCAGCTGTCGCAAATTAAGATCCATAGTTTGGGTCGCAACTTGCGACAGCTGTTTTTAGTAAGTAACGGTGCTTTGCACCTTAGTTATTCAAGAGCAAATAATGGCAAGATTTTATACTTCTGAGAAGAAAGTAACTGCACCTAAAGCACTTGAGGTGGAGTGCGAGAGTTTAGATATACAAGGTCGTGGCGTATGTAAAAAGGACGGCATGGTATATTTTGTTGAAGACCTGATGCCATCAGAGATCGCAAGAGTAGTACCTTTTGCATCAAATGGCGTAGCAGGATCTCTTTCTAGCAAAGATAAGTTCTTTTCAGCAAAAGTAACTAAGTATATTAAAACCTCAGATGAGCGCCGTGCTCAGTCATGCCCTATGCAGGATCAATGTGGTGGCTGCCCGTTAGAGCATTTGCCTAATGAGACCGCACTTAGCGCTAAGATCGAAGGCGTAGCTTCATTACTACGTAAGAGCGTTATTCAGGGCACTAAAGAAGCTAAGTCTACTAAGGTAAGTACAGCCAAAGGATCATCGAAGCTTGGTAGAAATAGCACCATTAAGCATACCTTAGCTAAAAAGCAAGCTGCAGCTAAGAATGCTGCTAAACAAAAGGAGCTAGATGCTTTTTGCATTCAGGCTGCTGATTTAATTGCTGAGCCTTCTTTTGTGCTTCGTTCTGATGAGGTGGGCTATAGAAGAGCATGCCGATTAGCTATCCGTGGTGATCACGGAAAACTACACTTAGGCTTCAGAGGTGCAAAGACCAAGGATTTAGTGCCTGTTACTAATTGTGAGGTCTTAACCGAGCGCAATAATGCATTGCTTGAGCCTTTAAAATCTATTGTCAATCGTATGGAGTCTAAGAAGAGCATTGGTCACGTCGAGCTGTTAGACAGTGATGGTGCAGTAGGCGTGCTTTTACGTATGACAGAAAAGCTCAATGCAAAAGATGAGCTTCTTTTAAAAGACTTTAGCAAAGAATACTCTGTAGTAGTCTCTGTGCTTGAGCCATTTAAACAGCTTGATGATACTGAGGTTGTAAGAGAGCGAATTATTACTGACGAGAGTGATGAAGATGCGCGTCGTATGTTTGTAATGTCAAACGACTGCAAGATCTTCTGTTCTCCTTCGTCATTTGTGCAGGTTAATGGCAAGTTAAATCAGCTCATGATTGAGCAGGTGCTTAAAGAGGTTGAGCCTTCATCAGAAAAGAAGGTGCTGGATCTTTTCTCTGGTCTTGGCAACTTTAGTTTACCTGTTGCCAAAGCTGGTGCGACTGTTGTTGGTATTGATATCGTCAGTGACATGGTGCGTAGAGCTAATGAGAATGCCAAAGAAAATGGCATTGATGCAGAAAAAGCTCGTTTCTTTGTCGCCGATCTTGAAGAGCCTTTTGAGTCTCAGTTGTGGGCAAAAGATAGCTATGATGTGGTTGTGATGGATCCAGGTCGTAGCGGGGCGAAGCGCTCTGTGTCTTTTATGGGCAAGCTCAAGCCTAAGAAGATCATTATGATTTCTTGCAACCCATTGGCTGCAGCTCGAGATTGTATTCAGCTTATTGGCTCTGGCTACAAGCTAGACTCTTGGGGAGCAATTGATATGTTCCCACGTACTACTCATATCGAGATTATGCTGGTATTTTCTCCAGAGCAAAAATAGTTTGCTTTTAAGGAAATGAACCAAGTTGTTACAGCCCTTACAATAATTGCACATGCTGCGTGCATTGGGTAGTTAGCTGTTACAATTATCAGACAGGCATAATCTTTAATCTCGCCTGCTATTGACTCTGCTTTAGCAGAAATATTTAGTTTCTGCTGCATTAAAGCTGTTAGGAGTGCATATGGTTGCTTTAAGAGACACTCATGAGGCCTCATTTGACTTTGACCAATGGGCAGCAAAACTTAATTTACCTCAAGAACAAAAAGAAAAGCTGCATAGCTGTCATCTTTATGTGCTTAAGTGCATTGAGGCAAATAACTCTTTGAGCAAACCAAATCAGGATAAGCAGGCACAGCAAAGCTCGTCTGATAAGGGCACTGATGATCAGAGTCAATCATCAGAGAACCGTAAGGGCGCTCGTGCATCTCGTCAAACTCAGTACATCGATCCTAAAGCTCAGAGTAATTTGTCAGCTGAGATTATTTCCATATTGATGAACCTCAATATGGATTTGGACTCATTGTTAGTGGCGTTCCTCTATCCACCATTTGAAGCAAAGGTTTTAGACCTAGATAGCGTAGAAGAAACCTTTGGGCCTGGTATCAAAAAGCTTCTGCTGAAAGTTAAGGATATGGAGGCAATTCGCTTCTTACAAAACCTTAACACTAAAGGTACCGATACACAGGTAGATCGTGTGCGTCGCATGATGCTCTCCATGGTTGATGACGTTAGAGCTGTAGTTATTAAGCTTGCAGAACGTATTGCTGTAATTAGAGCAGCAAAACATGCATCTGAAGAAAATAAGCTGCAGATTGCTAGAGAGATTGCAAATATCTATGCGCCGTTAGCCAATCGTCTTGGTATTGGTCAGCTCAAGTGGGAGCTTGAGGATCTTGCATTCCGCTTCCTGCATAACGATGACTATAAGGCAATTGCACGAGAACTAGGTGAAAAACGTGTAGAGCGAGAGCGCTACATTGAGCACTTTGTTTCTGAAGTAAAAGAGCTTTTAAGCGAAAACGGCATAAAAAACGCTGAGGTATATGGTCGTCCAAAGCATATCTACAGTATTTGGAGAAAGATGCAGCGTAAGCATTTGCCTTTCTCCTCACTATTCGATGTGCGTGCAGTACGTGTCATAGTGGATAAGATTGAAGACTGCTACGCAGCTTTAAGTATTATTCATACTCGCTGGGAGCATATCGAAAAAGAATTTGACGACTATATTGCCAACCCAAAGCCAAATGGATACCAGTCTATTCATACTGTAGTGTATGGAGACGGCCATAAGGCTATTGAGGTGCAGTTTAGAACTCATGACATGCACCAAATGGCAGAGCTTGGTGTTGCTGCTCACTGGAAGTACAAAGAGGGCGGTGGCTTAGGTTCTGGTGTAGAGCAACGTATCAATTGGCTGCGTAAGTTGCTTGCGTGGCGTGATGATATGGTTGAGTCAGGTGCTCTCCTAGATGAGTTTAGAAAGCAGGTATTTGAAGATAGAATCTATGTCTTTACTCCTAGAGGTGAAGTTGTAGATCTGCCTACTGGTGCTACACCTTTAGATTTTGCCTATCAAGTTCATACCATGATTGGTCACCGCTGTATTGGTGCTAAGGTAGATGGACGTATTGTTCCTTACACTTATAAGCTCAAGACTGGTGAACAAGTTGATATCATCACACAAAAGGAACCTAATCCTTCACGTGATTGGATCAACGCAGATAATGGCTATATCAAGACATCTAGAGCTCGTTCTAAGTTAGTTAACTGGTTTAGAAAGGTTGATTACGATAAGAACGTACAAGCAGGTGTTGATATCTTAGAGCGTGAAGTTGTGCGCCATGGTATTGGTCTTAACAAAGATCAGGTCGCAGCTTTCCTTAAAGAGAAGATTGCACGCTTTAATGTTCGTACCGTAAACGATATCTATGCTGGTATTGGTGCGGGCGATATTAAGGTAAATCAGATCATATCTTTCCTTGAAGAGCGTGTATTTAAGCGCGATTCTTCAAGTAAAGAACTGCAGTTACATTCTTTAATCTCTGAGAAAACTCATCAACAGCTGCGCGAGCGTCATGCAGATAATAAGGGTCGCATCATGGTAGATGGCATTGGCACCATGATGACTCATATTGCTAAGTGCTGTCAGCCAATTCCTGGTGATGAGATTATTGGCTTTATTACTCAAGGTCGAGGTATCTCGATCCATAAGGCGAATTGTCCGCAGCTAAAGGGGCTGATGAAGAAAAATCCTGAGCGTGTTGTTTCGTCTCAGTGGGGTGACTCAGCAGGAGCTAATGGATTTACCGTTACCATTAAGATCGTGGCTCTAAACTACCCAGGACTGCTTCGAGATGTAACCACTGTTATAGCCAATGAAAAGATTAATGTAATTGGTGTACGATCACATACAGAGCGTCAAAAAGATCTTACGATCATTGATATTGATTTGATGCTGGTAAATTTACCTGCATTAAATAGAGTACTTACTAAGCTTAACGAAATTAAACAAGTTCGTTCAGCTTCCAGAGTTTAGTTTTTTTAGGCTGTGATATTCACAGCCTTTTTTATAATGATTTATTTAATTTATGACAACGGAATTATCAAAGAGTACAGATAGCCCAAGACTTGCAGTTATTATCCCTGTATACAATGTTGAAAAATATCTTCCAAAATGTCTTGATAGCATTATAAATCAGACATACAAGAATCTGCAGATCATTTGCGTAGACGATGGTAGTTCAGATAACTGTGGAGCTATTCTTGATGAATATGCAAAGAAAGACTCAAGAATTATTGTAATCCACAAAGAAAATGGCGGAGTGTCATCTGCTAGAAATTTAGCATTGGATTACATATTTAAAGAATTTCAACAAAATCTAGAGAACTGTTCGAAATATATTACATTTGTAGATTCAGACGATTATATTGAGGTTGATGCATATACTGCTTCAATAAATAATTTTTATGATGATATTGACTTTGTTTGTTTTGGGCATGAATTGTTGTCTGCAATAGACTCAAAGGACCAAACTTCATATCTGTTTCCTAGAAATAAAAAAAGCCTTTTGGGTAAACAAATTTTGACAGACGATATATTAACGTCAACAGAGTTCGCTGTTACTGATAGATTATTTAAGAGTGATATTATTTTTAAAAACAATATAAGGTTTCCAAATATAAGACTTGCCGAAGACGGATTCTTTTCTGTAGCTTATATGCTGCATTGTAGGGCTGTTTATTTTGATGATCATTACTATTATAAAGTTCAATTAAGAGAAGGATCTGCTATGAGTAGTAGTAAATTTATGAAAGATAATGCAGCTATTCAACATGTATTATCATATAAAGCTTTACTTCAGTATATGGAAAGTAATGACTTATTAAATTGTAGAAAAGAGGTATTCTTGCACTACTTCTACCATATGCTCATAATCGCTCTGGGAATGGTGGATAAAGTTGAAGTTGAGCATGAGATATACGATCAAGCTAGAAAGACACTGATACAAGTAAAGGATGGCAGTAAATCTTGCAAAATAAAACACTACAAAGATTTAATATTTAGTGGAGCCTTGAAAGAAAGTGTTATTTATAAATACTTTGGCTTTTTAAAAATTAAGCACAGAATGGATTATGACAAGTACTACTTCCTATGGATTCCAGTGTTAAAAGTAATTTATGAGCATAGTTTCAAAGAGATTAAGATATTTGGAATAACAATATCAAGGAGCGGTATAAGAGCACATTAAAAGTTAATTCTTCAAGATTATGTAGTACTTATTTAATGTATAGTTATGCAAGACAAAAGTTGTAATTGTAAATCAATTCATATGTACATCAATTGTTACTCTGTTGATATGTTAGATGTATAAATCCGTATATACAAAGATAGTATCAGGCTTATTTATGGTAGTGAATAGAATATGCTTGTGAGGTATTTAATTATAATCTATAACATGTGAATATATTAATTCACAAAACTAATAAGCAAATAAATAGCTTAGATGTTTTAATAAACGTGCTTAAAATTGATTAAAGGTCTAAATATTAGGTCTAGCAAGTATTAATTTCTTTAGTAATTAACTAAATATTTATAACTCATAGATATTTAGTCAATGCAAAGGCAATGAAAGTAATTTTTGTGATCAACTCTTCATTTCAGTTGTGCTAGCATGGTTGTGTTATAATGCAAGATTGTACTTAGCAACAACAACGGAGCTGTTCATGTCTGCTACACCTTCTTC
>Magnolia_p2__coassemble_1079_pt1 | contig 21932 bp, 9 predicted proteins | sample Magnolia_p2__metabat2_low_PE_025 | metagenome-assembled genome bin Magnolia_p2
GTCACATGGCACTAACCTGCAAAGATTCATGCAAGAAGAAAAAGAGTATCTTAAATACGTTAATTTTAACGAATTGCTATATAGTGAACTCTTTACTAATTTGCAAGGTGTGGTTCATCTCATTGAATGGGTAGCAAGTGACGGAAAGGCTTTCTCAATTCCACCTAGCTATATTCCTGTGATCATTCAGGAGGGGCCTAATGAGTTTGCAAAGATCTTCGATCTTTTAGATGTAAAAGCAAAAGATCTTGTTGAGTTATTTGAACAAGCAATCTTGAGCTCCTGTCATAGCGCAGTTAATACAATCATCAACTCTAAGCAGATTAAATCAAAACAAACCCTCAGTAAGCTTATAGATGTGGCCACAGAGCACAATGCACATGAAGCCACAGCAATGCTCCTTGAAAGGCAACAAGGGTCTCAAAGCAAGGCCAAAACCAAAAAGACTAGCAGAAAGTCATCTTTAAGCTTGTAGCGGCACAAAAGTAGTTGTTTGCTATCACTATGATTTAGCTTAGATCCTGCATCCCTAAATTTATTGTTGGGTAACGTTAAGTAGCAGAAGAACACGTTACTCAACATCCTTGAATGTATATGCTTTAGCTAGACCATGTTCTAGGTTTTTTTATATTCTGTGATACCCTAGAAATACTAAATACGGAGTATAATATATATGCTTTACACTGAGATATCGATTCCGCTTCCAGACGATAGTAGATATGAGTTATATAAGCAGGGTAAAGGCACTACATATGTCAAATACCGTATAAAGAGCTATAGACATGAAGGGCGACTTAAACATGATAGATTGCTTATCGGAAGGCTAGTTATAGATCCAATTGATGGAGCTAAGATGTTCCATCCAAACTCAAACTACTTCTCTTTCTTCAATGTGCAACCCCCAACTTTTTCCAAAGTTAAAGGGCCTGGACGTCCTCGAAAAGCGAGTAAAGAACCTGTCAGTATTGAGCGCAAATCAAACGAAGCTGCTTTTGGCTATTCAATCGCATGTCACTCTTTAGCTAGAGAGCACTCTCTAGATCAAATACTTATAAACTCATTCGGTGACGCTTTAGCAAACAAGATACTTGCTGTTGGGGCTTTTTTCGGGGCTGGTGCACCAGGTGGGCTAACAAATATCGACCATTTCACATATAAGCATATGTGCTTTACTGATGGGGTCATAACATCGCAAGGCTTGAGTCAGCTTTATCAGGAAATAACCACTGCTGAATGCAATGACTTCTTCAAGGAGTGGACAAAATACTGCTGTGCAGATGACTGTATTTGTTACGACGTAACATCAATATCGAACTACTCTACATCGTTGCCAATGGTTGCATGGGGATATAACCGCGATAAAGAAAGACTTCCTCAGGTAAATGTAGGAATGTTTTGCACCATTGAACGCAAGCTACCAGTCTTCTTTAGCTACTATAACGGCTCTATTAATGACTTTACTAACTTGCCTTATGTGTTAGAGCAGGCCAGGTTAAATGGTCTTAAGCTAGATGTTCCACTAACCTTAGTTTTAGATGGTGGCTTTGCCGTCTCTGAACCACTTGATATAGCTAGGCAGCATGGATGCGAGTTTATCGTTGGAGCGCCTCTCGATCTGAGCAAAGACATAAGAAATCAAGTGTTAGATTGGCGAGGTAGCCCTTTATCGTCAAATACTTCGCTAATACAGCGTCATGATGAAACTATACGTTGTAGTGTGAAAGAGTTGACTATTGGCCGAATAAATACAAGGCTTATGATGTATAAGTCACCGCTTTCTTCAGCAAGAGATGAATCAACACTCAACTCATATGTAGCAAAGATTGCTCAAGAGCTAAAAACTGCAACTAGACTTGGTCAGTCTAAGCTAAAGCTATACTCTCAGTTCTTTCATATTAATGAAGATGATGGACTTAGATTTGAGCTCAAAGAGAAGCATTACTCAGAGCTTTTAGAACTATGCGGCTGTTTTGCTATGCTCTGTACTAGGAATGACTTATCGCCTAACGAAGTGCTTGATATTTATCGTGCTAAAGACTGCGTTGAGAAGTCATTTAGCATCTTCAAAAATGACGTTCAAGATGAAAGACTGCAGGTTAATTATCAAGATAGTATCAATGGAAAACTGTTTCTAGCATTCATTGGACTGATCTTGCGTAAAACTCTTGAAAACAAGCTAAGATCGTATCTGACTAAATCTCGTATAGACATAGATAGCGCTATAGCTAGACTTATGGATATAACATGTAGGAAACAGAATGATGAATGGGTATTAACCTCAGCTCTTTCAAAACAACAAAAAGAATTAGTAAAGGCACTCGATCTGCCAATAAGCCAATTAGATATTGGCAGAGGATAGACCTGATTCGTACTCAGTCTCTGGAGTCGAATAGGCTTATTTGTGATACCTTATATTTCTTTAATGGATCCAGGTTAGATGGGGCTCAGCATTATATTTGGCTGTAGGCAATTAGCAGTGAGGACATTCTATGGACTTTGAGATCTCAGGTGATGGTACGCTAATTCGTTATTCAGGCGCGGGCGGCGATGTGGTGATTCCTGAAGGCGTTAAGTTCATTGAGAGTGGTGTAGTCTTCGACAACGAGACTAAAATTAAATCATTAACGCTGCCTAAGAGCTTAATTGGCCGTAAATTTGAGAGCTACTGGAAAAATGGCTTTATCTATAATGCTCAAGATAATAGCGTAAGTAACTGCTTTGCTAATACTGAGCTTAATGAGGAAGATGCTATTCAAGACAACCTTTACTCTTATTTGTACGTGCCTTGGCTTCCCAATTTAAAAAGATACATTGTTCATCCTGAAAATCCAGTCTATGAGAGCGTGGATGGCGTGCTTTATAGCAAATGCCGTAGGTTCGTCATAGACATACCGTACCGATATACTCGAGAACTGACCTTGCCTGAGGAATTTGAGAAAGTCCTTGAAGCATATGAAGTCGCAGGGAAATGGGTAAATAAAGTTAGGTATATGGGAGCTTCACTAAGCACTGAGCAATTAGATGAGTTAGCTCGGTTGCTCGGCGACGAAATGCGTTTGTTTGCGCCAAAACTAACTCACTGCGAGCTGTGTAAGATAGATGGAAGATGGGATAGCAGTAAAGATCGCATTATTACGATAATGCCTGAGTTGAGTTTGTCTGAAGAACTTGTTCATAGTCTTGGTTTGGGGCTACTCTTAGGCTATTGTTACAAACATCAAATCTATAATGAGGAGGTTGCTCAGCAGTATATCGGCATGTTGCTGAGAAATGAGGTGAAACTCTACAATTGGGGTGTAGAAAGCTCATCTGCTGCGGTACAAGATTTTTACAAAGAAGAATGGGCCAAAAAGAGGCTGCCGAAGATTGATAGATCTAGCAATAAGGGAGCAGCACATTACTTATTGGAAGTTGTCTTAAGAGGCAGTGTACAAGATCTTCAACAATTGCTTGATGAAAGTCTAAAGCCACTTACAGAGTTGTTATGGCATGACAAAAATGCTATACAAACTGTCGATTACGCCATTGCTTTAGCGATACGCTATGGTGGTGTAGAGAAGCTGCGTTTGCTGTTAGATGCTGAAGCTAAATTGCAACGTAAACCTAAGACTTTATCTAAAGAGCTTTATATCAACTACTATAACTATTGGGTTACAGTAGAGCATCTGTTTTACGTCAGTCAATATCACTCTGCGTTTGTGATTGCCTCGAATATTGAGGTAAGAAACATGACTCCACTTGATGAGGATGAGCGCTTAAAGTGCCTTGAGCTCTTGTGTGACAGAGAGGCATTGATAATCGAAGATAACAATGATTGTAATATGATCTGCATTCTTGCTTTGCTGTGCAGTGAACTTAAGATCGCCAGCTATTTACAGTCACATGGCACTAACCTGCAAAGATTCATGCAAGAAGAAAAAGAGTATCTTAAAGACGTTTATTTTAACGACTTGCTATATAGTGCCCTCTTAAATCATTTGCAAGGTGTGGTTCAACTCATTGAATGGGTAGCAAGTGACGGAAAGACTTTCTCAATTCCAACTTGCTATATTCCTGTAATCATGCGGGAGGGGCCTAATGAGTTTGCAAAGATCTTCAATCTTTTAGATGTAAAATCAAAAGATCTAGTAGATTTATTTGAACAAGCAGTCTTGAGCTCATCTCATAGCGCAGTTAATACAATCATCACATCTAAGCATATTAAACCTAGAAAAAACTTGAGTAAGCTTATAGATGTGGCTACAAAGTACAATGCACATGAAGCCACAGCAATGCTCCTTGAAAGGCAACAAGAGTTTAAAAACAAGGACAAAACCAAAAAGACTAGCAGAAGGTCATCTTTAAGCTTGTAGCGGCACAAAAGTAGTTGTTTGCTATCACTATGATTTAGCTTAGGTGCAGCCAGCTTTCTATTTAGCTATGGGCACTTAGCAGTGAGGACATAATATGGACTTTGAGATCTCAGATGATGGTACGCTAATTCGTTATTCAGGATCTGGCGGCGATGTGGTGATCCCTGAGGGCGTTAAGTTTATTGAGCGTGGCGTAGTTTTCGACAATGCAGATAAGATTACGTCCTTAACGCTGCCAAAGAGCTTCATTGGCCGTAAGTTTGAGATCTGCTATAAAAATGGCTTTATCTATAACGACAAAGACAATAGCGTGTCCAACTGCTTTGTTAATAAAAGACTTAAAGAGCAAGAGGCTACTCAAGACAACCTTTACTCTTATTTGTACTTGCCTTGGCTTCCCAATTTAAAAAGATACATTGTTCATCCTCAAAATCCAGTCTATGAGAGCGTGGATGGCGTGCTTTATAGCAAATGCCGTAGGTTCGTCATAGACATACCGTACCGGTATAGTCGAGAGCTGACCTTGCCTGAGGAATTTGAGAAAGTCCTTCAAGCATATGATAGCTCAGTGAAAGCGGTAGATGTAGTTAGCTATATGGGCAGCTCACTAAGCACTGAGCAATTAGATGAGTTAGCTAGGTTGTGCGGCAGAGAAATGCTGCTATTTGCGCCAAAACTAACTCACTGCGATCTGTGTAAGTTAAATGGAAGATGGGATAAAAGTAAAAAACGCATTATTGCGATAATGCCTGAGTTGAGTTTGTCTGAAGAACTTATTGATAATCTTGGTTTCGGGACGCTCTTAGGCTATTGTTACAAACATCAAATCTATAATGAGGAGACAGCTCAGCAGTATATCGACATGTTGCTGAGAAATGAGGTGGAACTCTACAATTGGGGTGTAGAAAGCTCATCTGCTGCGGTACAAGATTTTTACAAAGAAGAATGGGCCAAAAAGAGGCTGCCGAAGATTGATAGATCTAGCAATAAGGGAGCAGCACATTACTTATTGGAAGTTGTCTTAAGAGGCAGTGTACAAGATCTTCAACAATTGCTTGATGAAAGTCTAAAGCCACTTACAGAGTTGTTATGGCATGACAAAAATGCTATACAAACTGTCGATTACGCCATTGCTTTAGCGATACGCTATGGTGGTGTAGAGAAGCTGCGTTTGCTGTTAGATGCTGAAGCTAAATTGCGCCGTAAACCTAAGACATTATCTGAAAATCTTGCTTACAACTTCTATAATTATTGGGTTACAGTAGAGCATCTGTTTAACTGCAATCAAGATCACTCTGCGTTTGTGATTGCCTCAAAGGTTGAGGTAAGAAACATGACTCCACTTGATGAGGATGAGCGCTTAAAGTGCCTTGAGCTCTTGTGTGACAGAGAGGCATTGATAATCGAAGATAACAGTGATTGTAATATGATCTGCATTCTTGCTTTGCTGTGCAGTGAATTTAAGATTGCCAGCTATTTACTGTCACATGGCATTAACCTGCCAAGATTCATGAGAGAAGAGAGAGAGTTTCTTAAGTACGCAAGTTTTAACGACTGGCTGTATAGTGCCCTCTTTGATCATTTGCAAGGTGTGGTTAAACTCATTGAATTTGCAGCAAGTGACGGAAAGACTGTCTCAATTCCACCTAGCTTTATTCCTGTGATCATTCAGGAGGGGCCTAATGAGTTTGCAAAGATCTTCAATCTTTTATATGTAAAAGCAAAAGATCTTGTTGAGTTATTTGAAGACGCGCTTTTCAACTCCCGTCATCATGTGGTTAATACAATCATCACATCTAAGCAGATTAGATCAAAACAAACCCTGAGTAAGCTTATAGATGTGGCGACAAAGTACAATGCACATGAAGCCACAGCGCAGCTCCTTGATAGGCAACAAGAGTTTCAAAGTAAGGCCAAAACCAAAAAGACTAGCAGAAGGTCATCTTTAAGCTTGTAGCGGCACAAAAGTAGTTGTTTGCTATCACTATGATTTAGCTTAGGTGCAGCCAGCTTTCTATTTAGCTATGGGCACTTAGCAGTGAGGACATAATATGGACTTTGAGATCTCAGATGATGGTACGCTAATTCGTTATTCAGGATCTGGCGGCGATGTGGTGATCCCTGAGGGCGTTAAGTTTATTGAGCGTCATTCAATCTTTGACAATGAGAATGAAATTACATCCTTAACGCTGCCAAAGAGCTTCATTGGCCGTAAGTTTAAGATCTGCTATAAAAATGGCTTTATCTATAACGCCCAAGACAATAGCGTAAGTAACTGCTTTGTTAATACTAAGCTCAAAGAGAAAGAGGCTACTCACGAAAACCTCTACTCTTATTTGTACTTGCCATGGCTTAGACATTTAGAGCGATACATTGTGCATCCTCAAAATCCAGTCTATGAGAGCGTGGATGGCGTACTCTTTAGCAAATGCCGAAGGTTCGTCATAGACGTTCCATTCATGTACTACCCTCGAGCACTGACCTTGTTTGGTGGTTTTGAGAAAGTCCTAGAAGCAGATAACGCAGTGAAAGAAGTAGAATCTGTTAGGTATATGGGAAGCTCACTAAGCACTGAGCAATTAGATGAGATAGCTAGGTTGTGCGGCATCGAAATGCATTTGTTTGCGCCAAAAATAACGCACTGCGAGCTATGTAAGTTAAACGGTCGATGGGATAAAAGGAAAAAACGCATTACTGCGCTCATGCCTGAGTTGAGGGTGACTGAAAAGCTTGTTGATAATCTTGGTTTTGGGCTTGTAATAGGTTATTGCCACAATCGGCACATCTATAATGAGGAGCTTTCTAAGCAGTATATTGAGATGCTGCTTAAAAATGAGGTGGAGCTCTACGATTGGGGTGTACAAAACGCATCTGCAGCGGTAAAAAATTTTTACAAAAAAGAATGGGACAAAAAGAGGCTTCCTAAGATTGATATCTCAAATAGCTCAGGCTTAAGACAATATCTTTTTGAGGTTATCTTAAGAGGCAGTGTACAAGACCTTCAAGAGCTGCTTGATAAGGATAGCAAGGTTCTTCATGACCGTTTTAAAACTACTAAAGAATCCATCAGAGTTTTGGATTATGCCATAGCTTTAACCATACGCTATGGCGGTGTAGACAAGCTTCGTGTGCTCCTTGAAGCTGCAGATAAGGCGTACTGCAGTTGTAAGTCATTGCCGCTTCATCTTTATGACTATGGCTATGATCTATGGGTAACAGGAGAGCGCATTTTTAATCATGACCCAAATTATTCAGCGCTTGAGATTGCCTCATCTCATGAAGTTAGACATATGGCTCCACTTAATGAGTACGAGCGTTTAAAGTGCCTGATGCTTTTGTCAAAAAGAGGGATATTGAACATCAAATGCGATAGAGCAAGTAACTTGCTCTGCGCTCTAGCTTTGCTCTGTGGTGACTTTAAGATCGCTGAGTATATGCTTTCGCATGGAGCTAATTTACAAACATTGATAAGCGAAAACAAAGAGTATCTTGTAAAAATAGAATTCTATCATTGGATACATCACGCCACCATGCATTGTTTGCCAGGTGTTGTAAGACTCATTGAGCTATCTTCTACAGAGGAAAAGCGCTTCTCAATGCAATTGAAAGATATCAAATTGCTCATGCATAAGGGGCCTGATGAGTTTGCGAAGATCTTTAATCTCGTAGATGTGCAGGCAAAATATGTTGTTGAGTTATTTAAAGAAGCACTCTCGCGCTCATATCCTCAGGCTGTTCATGCAATCGCCACATCTAATCAGATTAGATCTAATACAACCCTGCGTAAGCTTCTAGATTTGGCTACAAAGTACAATGCACATGAAGCCACTGCTATTCTCCTTGAGAGGCAACAAGAGTTACAAAGTAAGGCACAAACAACCAAGACTAGCATAAGGTCATCATTAAGGTTGTAGCGGCACAAAAGTAGTTGTTTGCTATGATTTTGCTTAGATGGGACTCAGCAATATATTTGGCTGTAGACACTTATCAGCAAGGACATTCTATGGACTTTGAGATCTCAGATGATGGTACGCTAATGCGTTATTCAGGCGCTGGCGGCGATGTGGTGATCCCTGAGGGCGTTAAGTTCATAGAGCGTGATGGGGTGTTTGATCGACAAACTGAGATCACCACTTTATCTTTGCCTAGCACCTTGCTTGGACACAAGCATGATCCACTAAGCTCATGTCAAGCTCATGTGCTGAAAGTTAAAACCGGTGGCCAGGTTAAACTCAAGCTGTATAGCAAGGCAAACGCAGGAGGGCTTGGTAATTCTGATGCCATCTTTGAGTTTTTAGAGCTTGATTTGCCAAGTCTTGAAAACTACATCGTTGATGCAAATAATCCTGTATACATTGCCACTGATGGTGTGTTGATGGTCAAGGATAGATTTGTGCTCGATGTACCTAAGCAAAGTTCTCTGCCGTTTGAAATGGAGTGTAATTATCAAGAGTATATGGCTTTAGATGCGAGCTTACGTACTTTTGAGGGACCAGCTGTTTGGGTTAAGTTCCATCATAAGACTATATCGCTATTAGCATTAGAGCAGTTTATCAAGACTACTGTCTTGAAGTATAACTTGAGTAATCTCAAAGTCCTGTACTTTCCTGACGCCACTAAACTAGGCAAACTATCACAACGTACCACATGGCTGCCCAGGATACGATCGGTGATTGTTGCCCCAAAACTTAAGATCGATGATTCTGATAGCACTATCAATCACTTAGCTATTATGGGATATGGTTACAGGCCTGATCTTTATGCACAAGAGCTTGCTGTACGCTACCAAGAGTTAATGCAAGATTTTGAAGATAACTTGTATTTAGATGCAATTGATTATGGTATTCCATCTATTGCAAATGTATACAAGAGTCTTTGGGAGCAACGTGAAGTTTCAAAGCTGATACCTAATAACGAAGAACAGGCGTGCAAGAGACTGATAGAGGCAGTGTTATACGGCAGTATGGATGATATCAGTCGCGTCCTTTCTTACAACTTCTCTTTCCTTGGCAAGTTCAAAGAAGATCGCGAGGACTACACCCATGGTGGTGTGGCAGCCTTAGCTGTAGCCTGTCGCTATGGTGGATACGACAAGCTTAAATTCTTGCTTGAACATGAGAAGTTTAACTGTGCGCTAAATGAGATCAATCAAAGCCTCATCGATAGATTCAAAGACAAGATCTCTTTATGGCAGGTTATTGGCTTTGTAGCAGGCTTTGCTTGGCATGTATTCTTTTACATTAACGCTGATGGTGAAATACGCGATCTCAAGCCTATCAGCATTGATGAAAGATTTAAGTGCTTGGATCTCTTAGCGCATCGCTTCTATGAGCCAAATGATGCTCTAGGATGGATGTGCTTTTACGCTTGTCTCATGGGGCGTGAGGAGCTTGCTTGCAAACTAATTGAGCAAGTGAACTTTAAAGATTTTTACAAAAAGAATGCCGTTAAAACAGGATTGCTTGCCATTGAAGAGGGTATCAGAGACACGCTTGAGTTTAGTCCGCGCAATGTAGTGATCCTTGCCAAAGCATTCAAAGATCATGGTTGCAAGCTTCCATTAACGCGTTTTTCTCAGATTAGAAATTTGTATGATCATCCTGAGATCATCAGAGAACTATTTGGAATCGCCAACGTTAATATCTCGCACATCATCAATCTTGTAGATCATGCCTGTTCTAACCATGCTAAAGAAGTGATTGAGGCAGTCTTTGAAAGTGGACGTCATTTTTCACCTCAAGCTATGCAGAGCTTTCTAAACAGCGCTACAGAGTGTGGTGATCCTGAGATCGTCTCTTTTATGCTTGATTATCAGTCACGCTATCGCAAGCAAGATGATGGATCATGGAGTCGACAAAGCCTAACTCTTTAGACCACACATCCTTTGGCGCGTCCAGCCTTTTGCAGACCACTTAGCCTTTTGTGGACGGCTTCGCATTGGGCGTGTCCAGTCTTTTGGTGATGCCTTTGCATCGGAGTGGGCCAGACTTCTGGGGACGGCGTAGCATTGGTGAGTGTTTAGTCTTTTGGGAGTGATGGCTTTGCTTTAATGATGGCTGTGCTCTAATTTGGGGCTTATGGGCTCTTGAATGCTCTTAAGTTAGGTTTTATCTTGCGTGGCGGCGTTAATTTTTGTGACTTTCGCGGCGGCTTGGTGCATGTTTTGCCATTGCGTATTGTCTTTATGCTAGTATGCATTTTAGTCTGGATGTAATGTCGCCATAGTCTGTGTACTCTAGTGGCGAACTCTAGCTTTAGATAGGCTTGCAACTAGCATGAGGATGCTTTCCATGCTTGATGTGGGCAACGTTATCATTCGAATCTAAGGATGTATATATGTATCCTGAAGTGGTGCCTATAGACGGTAATATCGAGTTGATTCAAAACTCGGGTATTCAATTTGTCGATCTCGATATCTTGGTAGATTGGAAGACCAAAGATAATCTGAGCATGATTAAGGCTATTGAGAACGGTTATTTCATACGTCTTACTGCCTCAAAGGATGATCCTTTAGTACGACTTGTACCAAAGATCACCAATGAGGTCACTTATGTGGACCCTGTACATCAAAGAGCCGTTGACCTAACCTCAGTTTCACAGCAGGTATCACTTAAAGAATCATTAGAACTATACGATGGTGTATGGTTCCCAATTCCTTATCTGCCAAATCATATTGTTCCAGGCATGTATGGCCCAACTAACTGGGCGCGTGCGCGTATTGTTAAGGTCACAGATAATGCTGCCATTGAGCAGTACCTTAAGAGCAAAGGTCAGCTTGCATCCCATCGTCCAAATGCCGTCAAGTACACTGAAGATGACGATAGTGCTGCTCCAAATATCGTTGCAGCCGATGGAGCACAAGCTGCCACAGACAAGCTCTATGGTGGCGTTGCTCCTAAAGAACTCTTAAAAGAGAGCGAGAGCTATTACCGTATCGTTTTAGCTTTTGATACCCAGACTCAATCACAAGAAGATAACCTTGCCTATTTTGCTCCACTAGATCGCGATGTTGAGTCAGGCGAGCGTTTCAAGCTGGCCTTTACTGCAGATCGCTGCTCTGACTTTTTAAAGAGCTCCAATGGCTCCTTGCCTTGGGTACGTGAGTGGGCTGAGGCTGTCTTTAAAGATTTATACAAAGAGCGTATTAAGCCAAAGATCATTGATGAGGAAATTCAAGAGCTCATCATTCAAGAGCATTTACATGAGGCGCATTACCTCAACATGCTCGCATTCTTGGGCTTCTTAGTTGAGCCTAGTCCAGTGCACTTTGTCTCTAATGGTTTGTCTAGCGGCTCAAGCTCTAATCGTGCTGTCGATGTGTCCTTAATTTTGGATATTGGTAATGCACGTTCTTGCGGCATCATGGTTGAAGATCATCCAAACGTTACTCGCGGTGATGATGATTTTTCCGATACCTATGTCCTCAACTTGCGTGATCTTAACGCTCCTGAGCAGGTGTATAACCAGCCATTTGCCTCAATGGTTGAGTTCTCGGTGCCAAACTTTGATTACGACAATCGCTCAGCAAGATCAGGTCGTCCTGATGCCTTCTCATGGCCATCCATGGTGCGTGTAGGTAATGAGGCCGCTATGCTTGCAGCTCACCGTGAGGGCAATGAAGGCACTACTGGTATTACCTCTCCAAAGCGCTATCTGTGGAATACTGATCGTCTTACTAATGATAAGTGGATGTTTAACAACTACTCTTATCAGATTAAGTCAAAGAAGCTACAGATTCAGAGAAAAGAACAGAACGTACGTGCCTACTTAAATCCGATTGGCTACTACTTCAATACCGACGGTAATGCGTACTTTGCGCTCAACAAAGACGATAACGTTTTTGATAACCTTGAGTCACGCTACTCTAACCGCTCCACCATGACCTTTATGCTCATTGAGCTCTTTGTTCAGGCCATGGTACAGATGAACTCGGTTTCACAACGTGAGCAGTGTACCTCCAAACAGTCTCCTCGTCGCTTGAAGTCTGTGATCTTAACTACCCCTCCAGGTATGCCAGCTGAAGAGCGCGAGCTTTACCGTGGATGTGTCTATGAGGCCTTAGGTATCTTATGGAAGTCCTTTGGTTACGATAAGAGCAGCCCTCGTGAGTTTAAGTTTAGTGTTTCTAACTCAGGACGTGTTTCTTCAAGCAATATTGATCCGCCAGTACCAGATGTATACCTCGATTGGAATGAGGCTGAGGCTGGTCAAGTGGTTTACGTTTACAACGAGAGCCAGAAGACTTACAAGGGCGACTGTCAGGCCTTTGTAAAGAACTTACGTCGTCCAATGATGGGTAAGCGTCTAGGCGAGGTGTTAAAAGACAAGGATGGCGATCCTCTCTACTCATCTCGTATTGCCTCTTTAGATATCGGTGGTGGCACTACTGATCTTGTGATTAAGGATTACTCCTTTAAGAGCAATGTAGCAGCCTTTGCCTCTGACATCATTCCGCGTGAGATTTTCAAAGACGGCTTTAAGATCGCCGGTGATGACATCATTCATGACATCATCAAAGAGTGCATCATGCCACGCTTAGCGCTGACTTTAGCTAAGTATAAGATTGGCTTTAAGCCAGTACTGCAGCGCTTAGTGGGTGACTCTGGGTCAGGTAATGTGCGTACTGAGACTTTAAGATCGCAGTTTACTCAGCAGATCTTAGTTAAGATTGCCTATAAGATTCTCTTCCACCTTGAGAATCTTGATCCGTACGATACTTCATGTGTGGTTAAGGGATCAGTACAGGAGTTCTTGCTCGATCAGGAACGTAATCCAAAGCTGCCGTTAACTGTAAAGCGCATGGGTGCCTTTGAGATGCCAAGTCAGGATGTTATCAATTATGCTGATGGCATCATGGGTGAGTATCTACAGGGCTTCTCTATCATGAACTTTAAGTTCTCCTTTGATATTGCAGCCATTAACCGCGCCATCTTAGAGGGCAGTAAGTTCAACATCTGCCGTATCTTATCTAAGCTGTGCGAAGTAATTACTGCCTTTGATGTGGATCTGTTGCTGCTCACAGGCAGATCATCAAAGCTTCCTGCAATTCGCGCCTTCTTCATGCAGCGTTTAAATCTGCCTAGCATGCGTATTGTGGCTATGCACTCTTATCGCTGCGATAGTTGGTATCCGTTTAAGCGCGATGGTGAAACTATTGGCGATCCAAAGACCACTGCATCAGTGGGTGCGCTCCTTAGCTACTTACGTCTGTCGCACGATAAGTTCCCTAATTTCCGCTTCTACTCTTACCCAGAAGAGGTAAGCAACAACGCACACTATGTTGGTATTGTCGACAATGCCAATATGATCTCGAATGCCTCAGTACTCTACAAGTATGAGTCAGCTCGCATGCTCGCAAAGAAGAACGAGTCAGATGAGGACGATGAAGAGTCGAACTTCATTCCATACAATCGTGAAGACGAGTCATTTAATACTCAGTTATCTGTAGAGATCGGCTGTCGTTTACTTGATGATGAGAATGTTGAGGCAACTCCTCTTTACAAGATTGAGGCTCATAACTCAGTGGATGATATCGCCAGAGTTAAGCAAGCTCTTGCTTTAACTTACAACGACATCAATCGTGAGGAAGTAACCAATCTTATTTCTAAGTTTGATTTTGAGATCCAAGAAAGGTACTCACAGCAAGCTGAAGAGATCTTAAAGCGCCTTGAGGATAACGATAATATCTGCGCACCTTACAAGGGTGAGCTTGAAAAAGAGCTTAAGGATAAGGTAACTGCAGAGATTGATGCTAATACTCAGGCACCAACTGGCCTTAAGAAGATTGTAGCTAAGTTTACAAACAATGAAGATGAGCGTAATGCTGCTATTTCAGCTCGTTATGCAGAACTCTATTCAAGTGAAGTTACTCAGCGTTTTGAAGAGTATGTAGATGACACTTACTACAATACCGAAACTGAGCTTTCTAATCTCTTAAACGCTGGTATCGAAGAGAACATTGCACTGTTACGTGAGCGTTTTACTCGTGGCTTTGAACAGTTAAAACGTAAGCTCAATATTGAGCGTTGCGGCTTTAGCGTTACTTTAAAGACCGTAAACCGTCACTCTCCATACCCAATGGCATTCATCAAGCAGAATCTGCCTAACTTAAAGCAGGTAGAGAGCTTTGAACTTGAGTCTGTTGTTGCCGACGATGGTAAGGACTATACCCCTTACTTCCGTATGTACTTAAAGACCATCTCCGGTGCAAAGGTTAAGTACTTCATGGATAGTGGCTCAATTGATCTTAATGGTATCAACCCACGCTTCATTCTCTAAATACTAGTGAGCACGTGCTCATGGCAGTGTGCTAAAGCCAAGGTGCTTTGGCCAATGTCATGTAAAGCCTAGGTTTTGCTGAGCGTATTAATTATTTTATTTAATGCACTTACACAAAAACTTAGGCTCTCAGATAGCAGGCAGCAAGATGAAAAAAGAATTAATCAACGCAGCTCAGGCATTAAAGTTAGCAAGCTCCTGGGTTGAGAGAAATGCATCTGCAGAGGCAGATCTTAAAAGTCAATCTAATGAGATTCTGCTAGATCTTGGCCGTGGTGCCAATAATGTTTCCTTTAGCGTCAACAACCTCAATCATCGTCCATGTATAGGTTTGTTTGGTGCTTCACAGGCCGGTAAGAGCTATTTAGTATCTAAGCTGGCCGCAGGTGATAGTGCCAAGCTCTCAACTCATTGGGATGAGCATGCTGTTGACTTTATCACCCATGTAAATCCATCAGGTAATAACTCTGAGGCAACTGGTTTTGCCACCCGTTTTACCCATGAGAAGGATAACTCTCCAAGCGGCTATCCAATTGAGCTTAAGCTGTTAAATGAAGTTGAGATCGCCATGATCTTAATCAATGCTTTCTTCTATGACATCAATCAGACCGATGTCTCAGTAAGCAGCGATGAAAACTTCTACTTAAACAAGCTCAAAGCTTTAGAGCCACTTGTGGATACTAAAGCTCGTGATGAGTTTAATGCCTATCCAAGTGCACTGCTCCAAGAGGCTGATCTCACCTCATCTAATGCAGATGCCACTTCTGGTATTGATTGCTCTAAGTTAAAGATTCGTGGCTTGAATGTAGGCCGTAGCGTTACCGTCAATGGCGTGACCGAGATGAACTACATTCAAGTAGAGCAGGTTATCGATTTAGCTGATTACTTAGTGTCTAACTCCAACGGTAAGCTTGGTTCTTTTGAAACCATGCCAAATGTATGGATGAAACTAAGAGAAATGCTGCCATTTATGACCTTAGATGGCCGTATCAAAGCCCTGTCGATGTTCTGGCAAGATCTCCCAATCTTCTCAGTTACTTATGAGTGCTTAGCTCGTGAGCTCTTAAAGCTCAAGGGTCATAATGTGGTCTACGCTCCAATGAGTGCTTTTGTTACTCAAAATGGCGCTACCCTTATGCAAAACGAGTCTGGCACTATCATGCACATTACCAAGCTGAGCACCATGTTTACTGACAAGGTCGAGCTTGAGTGTGCTCTTGCCAAGCCAAAAGCCTTATACGATGACAGCGCAAATGCTGCCGCCGCCGCAGCAGCTGGCACCGCTGCAGCTGCAGCAGGTGCCTCTGGCGCTGATGGCCGCCTTGAGGTTGAACAAAACGTAAGCATTAATGCCTCACGTCTTGCAGCCTTATCTTTAGAGCTGTGCTTTAGACTTGAGAACTCAGGTAAGCTTGATGACTTTGATGTGCTTGATTTACCTGGTGCACGTTCTCGCGATGTGATCTTGCTTAAGGATGTTGTCTCTGATGGCGCTAGTTATAATCAAGATCGCAAGCTGACTGAAGCTATTTGCATGCGTGGTAGCGAGTTCTTTAGACGTGGTAAGGTCTCATATGTCTTTGAGCGTTATGCCCGTCGTAATGAAATCGATCAGCTCTTATTCTGCATCGGCGTAAACATGCAGCAAGACGTTACCTCTGTTTTAACTATCTTGTCTGATTGGATCGCTAAGAACGTAGGCGATACTCCAAAGCGTCGTGCTAGTGGCTATAACCCGCTTACTATTGTGCTCACTCGTTATGATGACGTCTTTACTCGACAGCTGAGCAATTTAGAAGGCGGTCGTCCAATTGATATGAATCAAGAGATTAACATTGCGCTTAACCGTATTGTGAAGCTCAATTGGTTCACCGAGTGGACACCAGGTAAGCCATTTAACCGTGTCTTGCTTGCTCGTAAGCCAAATATTGGTAAATACACTCCATGGCTTGCCTTTGATCCTGATACTAAAGAAGAGCTTGGTATTAGAGAGCAAGATCAAGAGAACGCTGAAAAGGTAAAGGCAGCGCTGCTTGGAGTTGATCTTTTCCAAGAGCATATTGCCAACTTTGAAGAGACTTTAGATGCCGTACTGTCGTTAAACGACGGTGGTGTTACTAATATTTGCAACATCATTCGAGCCAATGCGCTTAAGGATGCTGATCGCATCTCCGTTAGAACTACCAAGGCTCGTTTAGATCTAAAGAACTGCGTTGCACACTTAGCTCCTTTTGCTACTCGTGATAGTGCTTTAGCCTTGCAAAAGGCCAAGGTAGAGTCTAAGCAATTGTCCTTAGATGTGCTGCAGTGTAATGCTATTAGCCCATGCTTTGATCTCATTAGAGGACTTCTCGATATCTCAGAGACTCGTCTAGAGGAGATCTATCAGCAAGGCTTCTCAGCAGGCTCCAATGTACAGCGCTTTGTACAGTCGGTTTGCTCAGAGTTTTTAGATAATCTGTCAGAGTTGTGGCGTAAGGACAATGTACAGCTAAACGACATTGCTGATCTCGTGGTCAAGGGTTATCTAAAGGACTTGCCAAATCTTGAGGCTGATCCAAGCAGTAGAGAAGTCTATAGCCTGTTCTACAATGATGCAGAGGGCAGATATAAGACAGCTGAAGAGGCAAAAGATAGTATTTTGAACGTCTTTATGCGTCTGTTTAGTGAGATCGCAAAGACCTTTAGCTCACCACAGGTAGGCTTAAAGAACTACATGGTGCAAGTACTGCTTGAGCAAGAAAACATCAATGAGGGCTATGGAGATATTGTGCGCGTACAGGTACAGCTCATGAGCTTTATCTTAAGCGACTTTAACCTCTACTTAGGCGCACACTTAATGCCAAGTGACTCAAGTGCCAAGGATGCAATGGCTAAAGAATTAGCTCAAGCTCCGGTTGCCTCTGAAAGTGCCTATGTAGCGCCAGCACCAAGCGCACCTTCATTTGGTGATGAGGATGATTTTTCTGATCTTGATTTTGGTGATGACGATGATGGCTATACCCCTGTAGGCCAAACTGCCGCCAAAGCTGCTCCAGCTCCAGCCAAGGTCTTTAACGAGCCAGTGCATGCAGTAGCTCCTTCTAAGGTTGCTCAAGATGCTGCAGCTCATGGTGGTGTACTTGGCGCTGCTAATGGTCCGGTTAACTCCTTTGTTAACGACAATGGCAAGATCAGATTTGATGAAAGTAAGACCGATCATGAGGTCTTCACCGCTAAGTGCAAAGCAGATGACACCGGCGTGTTACCTCACTTAGATGAACGCTCAGCCTCATTTGAGTTTAAACTTATTAGTGACTATTTATCTACACTCATGTTTATGATGTGTCAGGTGAATGTCCTGTCAGAAAACAGATACAAGTTCTCTAATCAAGAGAATCTGTTATTGTGCCGACTTTTAGGAACAATGGAGAATTTTGAATAATGCCGGCTGTGGATAGAGTGGCCCGTTTTACTCCTGGTAAACAAGGAGAGGGTAAGTTTTCTTTAATTGGCTTTAACGGTCAGCAAAACTTAGGTGAGTACACTGCTGGTATTGAGCTTATCGTGGTGCGTCGTAATGAAGAGCACTTAGGCGATTGGGTCTCAAACTCAGCAGACGGTTTTATTTTGGTAACACCTCGTAGAGCCCGTCAAAGAGCTTTAGACTTTGAGTTTGAGGTAGGTCCAGAAGTTGTTGATCCTATGGCTTTTGACAATAGCGGCGATTATTTGCTTAAGATCCGCGATGTCAACGGCACTGTTCAAAGCTTTGTAGTGTCACTACAAGACACTCCACGTGCCTCATCATCCTTTAGCCGTCAGGTAGCTCGAGATAGAGCATCACCTGCTCCAGGTGCTCAGGCAAATGAGCCACAAGCAAATAATCAAGAGGCCCCTGTAGATCACTTAAAGCCACATCCAGAGCCTGTAGCACCACAGCCAAACTCCAAGATGCCGCTCATCTTGAAGATTGTGGGCGCTATCTGTGCCTTAGCACTGATCGCAGGTGCGGTTTACTTTGTGCTCGATATGATGAACAAGGGCAGCAAAGATCCTGCAGCCGACTCAGCTGCTCAAGAGCAAACTGAGCAGGCAAAGGACTCTAGTGAGGCAACAGATGCAGCAGCAGATACAGCCAATGCCGCCGCAAGCAGCGCAGCACCAGGCTCACCTTGCGCACTGACTGCTAATGCTGCCGATGACAAGACTGTAATTAGCAACTGCTTATCCTCCAATCCTAAGCGAGAGGATATCTATGTGCTCTTACACGATGCCATGAAGGCCGAGCGTTGCGAAATCGTGCAGCGTATTTTACGTACCAAGGGCCGTGCCTCAGATGGTGGTCCATTTGCTCATGTGTATGCACGCTACTCTGATCCAGGCAGTCAATTTACCAACAAGTGCATTGAGAAGAATGCCAACGACAGCCAGTACTGGACTCAGCGTACTAAGGCTGACAAGAACTTTGATCAGCGCGAAGCAGAGTTACTCATGGAGCGCTTAAGCCAAAAATAATCTCAATAAACCCATTAAACGCAACCTACGACAAGCTCAGTTGCTCATACCCTCAGCATTTGCTGAGGGCATTCAAGCTCACTTTCAAAGCCCCATCTTAGTGTAAGGCACATAGTGTCTTGACTCGAAAATGGTGAGCCATGATTAACTGTCATGCAATACAGCTGTCGCACCGATATTGATTAGCTGTCATGCAGGCGCAGCAGTCGCAGCGCCATTGATTAGCTATCTATGCGGCGCAGCAGTCGCGCTAGCAACGATTAGCTGTCATGCAGGCGCAGCAGTCGCACCTGGGCATGGGCGTGGGCTTGTGATGTGAATGGGGTTGTGAAGATTTAAGGAAGAATTATGACAAAGGTAAATGCTTTTAAGCTTACCAAGACAGCCTTAGCCGTAGTTACTGCAGTTGCTGCAGCAAGCTTTAGTGCCAGTGCCTCAGCTGAAGGTAGCCGTGAGCCTCTGCTCATGGAGGGCAAGACCACTTTATATCAGCGTGTCTTAACTACTCCAAGCTGTAAGTTACATGCCAAGGCAGATGCTTCTGATGCAGGTAAAGAGATTGCACCTTTAAGCCAGTACTATGTCTACTCAGATACCGGCGCTACTGTTGAGGTTGGTGCAGATACTACTGGTAAGATCGCAGGCTTTTTAGACAAGAGCTGCACTGTACCATGGAAGATGCAGCTTGCTCTGCACTTTACTAACTCAGCTAACCGTAATCGTGCTCTGATTTTCGAGCAAGAGGCGGGTTTAGATAACATCATCGACTCAGATGATGGTGCTCAGCAGTATAAAAAGCTTTATGAGACTGCCTCAAAAGGTGGTCAGGCTGAGGGTGTTATCTCCATTGAGCCAGATAAGTATGTTGATCCTTCTAAGAACTTCTACTTACTGCCAATCTTAAACTCAGTTGAGTCGATCTATCCTGATGGTAACTTTGTTTACAAGCATGAGATTGCCTCAGTAACAGCTAAAGACTCTAAGAGCTCTACCGATACTGCAGCTAAAGCTAAGGGTGGCGATGCAGCCGCTAATGCTGCAAGCGCACAAGCTACTACGAAAGCTAACGCGAGCGCAGCTAAAAATGGCAGCAATAGCGATGATCCATATGTAGTTGCTTTTAAGTCTGCTATCGTCTTTGTTATTGACTCATCTATTTCGATGCGTCCATACATTGAGCGTACTAAGCAAGCCATTAACTCCATCTACAAGTCTATTGAGAGCAATAACCTCAATGACAGCGTGCACTTTGGTATCGTCTCATTCCGAGCTGACACCAAGAGCACTCCAGGCTTAGAGTACACTACCAAGATGTACTTAAAGCCAGGTGAGGCTGTAGATGCTAAGACCTTTAATGAGAAGGTGGCTACTTTAGATCAGGCTAAAGTCTCAAGCACTCAGTTTGATGAAGATGCTTATGCCGGTATCAATATGGCTCTGCAGGATATCAACTGGAATAACTACGGTGGCCGTTACATCGTGCTCATTACCGATGCTGGTGCTATCGATGCAGGTGATAAGCAAAGCTCCACTGGTATGGATGCAAACTCCTTACGTTTAGAAGCTCAGCACTATGGTGCAGCTGTGTACACCATGCACTTGCTGACTAAAAGTGGCGCTAAGAATCATAAGAAGGCAAAAGATCAGTATGAGATCTTATCTTTCAACCAGATCTTAAATAAGCCGCTGTACTATCCAGTAAATGCTGGTGACGTTAAGGCCTTTGGTAGCATGGTTGACACCTTATCTAGCTCCTTAACTGCACAGGTAAAGCGTGCTGTGATGGGACAGATGTCAGCAGGTTCTTCATTAGCTGCTAGCGACAAGCTCAAAGCCGAGGCTGACAAGCATAAGGATGCTAATGATCTAGCCAAAAAGCCTACTAATGACCAAGAAAAGGCTTTAGTTAACGATAGTGACAAGTTAGGTCTTGCCATGCAGCTTGCCTACTTAGGTCGTGTTACTGGCGCTAAGAGCCCAGACTTCTTACAAGGCTGGATGTATGACCGTGATGTGGAAAATCACAACACTGCAGTATGTACTCCTGTAGTGTTAGTCAACCGCAATCAGCTTAGCGATTTATACACCTTAGTAAATGGCGTGCTTGAATCAGGTATCGCAGGTCAGCTTAGCTCTGATGACATGTTTAGTCAGCTCAAAGCTTTAGCAGCTCAAATGGGCCGCGACCCTAATCAGCTCTCTAAGAGCAAGTCCATTGGTGAAATGGGTATTATGGGTGAGCTTTTAGACGATCTGCCATATAAGTCTATGATTGCTAACCTCTCACCAGAGGATTGGTACAATTTAGGCTCACAAGAGCAAGAGCGTATTGTGCGTGCCCTTGAGAACAGCCTCAATTACATCCAACACTGCTCAGGCGATAACGACCGCTTTATCAAGCTTAACGTTGACGCCGACACCTCCGATGAGGTTTACCCAATCCCGCTCGACGCATTGCCATAAGCACCTAGCTTTACAGCCAATGCCTAGACAGCCGCTCAGCTAAAAAATAGCTCGCGGCTGCTATTGGCGTTAATGCTAAGTCAAATTGCTAGCAGCTGCTATTAGCTATCAAGGCTATCTTCAATTGCTAGCAGCTTGCATCTACTTGCGATGCCGTTCTTCCTAGCAGTGTGGCGGTAAACAAGCTATTGATCATTAAGGCTCAGACATTAGTGTTTGAGCCTTTTGCGTTTTTATGAATGCAAATATGGTTTTGCTAAATGCCTAAGTACCATAGCCGCATTTTTGGTGCGTTGGTGCGCGGCGCATGATTAGGCAGCGCTTTTTTAGATGGTTTTGCTG
>Magnolia_p2__coassemble_1168_pt1 | contig 20172 bp, 12 predicted proteins | sample Magnolia_p2__metabat2_low_PE_025 | metagenome-assembled genome bin Magnolia_p2
GGATAGCGAAAGTATCTATCAATAGAGTGGCATGTATACTTGCTATAATAGGCCGTATTTCTAACTTGGCGGATTGATAAGCTATCTATGCAATTTGATAAAACTCTTAAATACCTCACTTACCCGTTTAAGGCGATCGTGTCACGACGCTTTTATTTTGAAGTAATGTCAGAAATGGCAGGAGTGGGTATTACCTATCTGTTCTTGCTCTGTGCTGCTATTGCACTGCCTGCTACTTATCAGGTTAAAGCAGCCTTAGCTACTTTACAAAGTTATGAGCTCTCTACTGTAGTAGGTAAGATTCCACCTAGCTATATTGATACTAATGGCGTGCTCTCTCCAACTAATCCTGATGATGCTGCAGCAAAGGTAATTTATAACTCCAAAGGCCAGGCTATTTTGGCCTATAACTTAGAAAATGGTCCAATTGATGGACTCAATGAGTCGGTGCCAATTACCATCACCTCACATGCTGCCATCCTTAATACCCATGATGGTACTGTAACTGTGCCTTGGACTTCAGTATATGGCAATGCTGGCTCGCAATTTGAGCCGCTGGAGATGGCTCGTGCCTTAGAGCAGGCCTTTAACTCCTCATATTACACCGTATGGCTCATGGTGACCTTATGGATGTTCTCCATGCTTGCCTTTATTGTGCTCATTGCCGGCGCTGCTACTAAGGCCATTGGTTCCATCTTTGTGAAGACCAAGGTAAGCTATGCTACCGCACTGCGTTTAAGCTCTTATGGCGCTACCTTAGCTGCCTTCTTAATGCTCTCGCAGTTCTTCTTTAATATCTCATTCTCTTATCTCATGCTAGCCGGTATTCCGATTTGCTATACCGTATCTTTCTTAGTACAGCTTAGAAAGGTCATTGAGATGTGTATTGCTGATCCAAAGTTTGCGTTGTCAGCACGTAATCCGCTGCGTCAATTTTATGAGTCCCAAAGCCGTGTGCGTGAGGACAATACTATTGACCATGGGCCTGCCTATGAAGATCTTGACGAGGCTGGTCGCTTTGAGCGTGAGGAAAACTTACGCCGCATCTTTAAGCGCAATGCTGATAACATCAGAATGAACATGATGCATCAGCAGCACAACAATCCATATCAAAACCAATCTCAGTGGCCAAACTCCAATGAGCAGCGTAATGATAATGGTATGTGGCCTAATGCAAATGACGAGAGCTCTAAGAACAACGAGCCATCATCATTTAACGAGCAACAGGACTCAAACGCTACTGACAATCAAGCAAAGAGCCATGATGAGCGTAAGGATAATGAGGTCAAGCCAAATCCATATGCTTACAATGCTAAAGATGACGATGACTCCATCTTTAACGATAACTTTGACGATCTGCCAGAGCGTGGAGAAGTCAAAAAAGGCGGCGAGGGCAAGGACTCATCCTTTACCCCTTAATCTGTTAATTGCTCTCAAGCACCCTCTACCAGCAAAAATCTCAAAGCCACAAGCCATGCGCCCAAACAATAGTCCAAGGCTAATGCACAAGGCCAAGGCAAGGTAAGACCAAGTTAAGGCCAACGCATAAGGCCCCATGCCAAAGCCCAACAGGCCAATGCCTAAAAGGTACATGGCCACAGCCACCAGGCCAGGCGCTTATCAGCTCAGAAATGCATAGCATTGCAAAAAGCACGAGAAGGCTTGGTAGAGGATAGGGCCTCGTAGAGGAGATGCCTGGTAGAGATGATGCCCAAGCAGTCAATGATAGAGAAAAACTCACAACTTGGCTGCAAAAGCACCTAAGCACAAGGCAAAACCGCCTCTTATGGGATTAATAAGCCCCACATGAGCTTAGTTTTGCTACAAAGATGTAAACAAATGCTGTGCAAGCTACAAACTCATGAGTACTTAAGGTACAATCCGCACAGTTAGTTCAAGTTAGGAAACTTATGCATCGCTCTTGTGCTTTGCTATTAGTGGCTTAAACAGGTACTATACTCAATACTGACGATTGGAATTACGTTCGCGCACGGAGGATGGACAGTGTTACGAAAGACAGTTGCAACCTTAGCTATGGCTTTAGGTATGGGCGCTATAAGCAGTGCTAATGCTTTGGTGCTTGAGTGCAAGAACGTGGCTGACGTGCCAATTTCAGTAGCCTTATCTTACTTAGACTACGATGGTAAGACCTGGATGGTAGAAGGTTGGTATAACTTCCCTGCAGGTTCACGTGCTAATATTGAGCTTGAGAGCTCTAACGACATCTTCTATATCTTTGGTGAGTTTGAGTCAGGCGACTTAGTCTCAGGCGGCCCAGGTGCCTTAAATCTGCCAGTTAAGTACCGCACCTTCAAGCACATCCAAGGTCAGCAAAATGGCCAGCCAGACGCTGAAGTATCCTTTGTACGCGGCGTAGCTTCCCAGGGTGTTGCTCAAATCACCTTTGGCCCACTCGCTCCAAAGAAATAAGTTAAGCACGCTAAGCAAGCAAAGTAATCAAGCCAAGCAAGGTATTCAAGCCAAGCTCCCGCCGCTGCTTAGCCGTATCAAAATGCTCACAAAAGCCCCTAAGCATACCACTTAGCGGGCTTTTTGCTTATTAGGCTATCTCAAAGTACTGCAAGAAAAGCTTAGCAAAACGTAACGCTAATAATGCCTATTCTGGGGCAAAGAGCATTAATTGCTGCAGCATAACTAGCAGCATAATTGCCAATTACGAATCAAGCCACTTAAAAGATGCAGGCAGCCCACCTCAGTACAGTTAGAAGAGCACATGAGGACAAAGAGTATAAGTGCCAACAATCTTTTGTAATGGAACTATACAAGCATAAGGACTAGCTGAGCAACGAGCAAAGTGAGCACTTTACCCTGAAGCTACCAAGAGAAAACATGGTTTAGGTCAGAAGATCGATATTTAGCAGCACAACAATGTATAGCACCATAGCAAAAGACCTCCACGAGGGAGGTCTTAAGTGTGCTTAGGCTAGGGTGCCACTAAGCTTGAGATAATGGTAAGTATTGCTTACTCGTTGCTGACGCCGTCTTTAAGCCACATGCGAGCGAGTTCTAAATTGGTCTCAAACTCCATAGCACCGCCAGTGAAGCCTGCACGGTGAATAAAGATAGTGCCCTTAAGGCCAGTTACTGCATCTAACTCTTCATCATCTAAGCCACGCCATGCAACAGGAGCAGTGAGCTTGTTCTTAAAGCGCTCAGCCTTAGAGTAAGGCAGCGACTGTACACGCCAGCCGCGTTTGCGATCTGGGTAAATAGCGAGCTTGCAGTTAGCAAAACGCTCAAAGTCAGACAGAACAGCCTGGCTCCAAGGTAACTTCTCGTGCATGATTAAGAGCTCACCACCATCATAGACAGCAAAGACCTTGGCAATGCCGATCTCAGTGTTTAAGGCATTGATAGAGGCGTTAATGAGCAGGGTGCGCAGAACCTCAACAGTGGTCATGAAGTTTTTGTCTTGGTCTTGAGCGGAGATATCAGGAATATTTTGCATTGCAACTAAGTAGGCAATGTCTGGAGAGAAGCGGTAGAACTCATTGAGCTCATCCATCACACGCTGCTCACCTGCGTTTTCAACCTTAACAGTGTCATGTAAGTAGCTATTGAGCTGACCATTATCGTTAAGGTCGACAGCGTACATGATCTCACGGTCAATACGATCTTTAGCTGCAGCTAAGATCTCATCAGTAAGCTCAGAGCGCTTCTTGTCATTTAAGAACTTGTTGGCGATCTTCTTTAAGTACTCAGAGCCAAACTTATCCCACATTAAACCTGCAGTAGCGTAGTTGATGCCATTGCTACGGGTGAGATTAAACTCATTAGAGTGGTGATCAAAGTGCTTTTCGTCATTCATGCCAGAGACATCAATAATGATGTCGGCAGTCTCAAGCAACAGGGGATCGCGTGAACGAATTATCTTGCAGTCTTCATGAATGAAAGAGATGATGGCACAAGCCAATGTCTCGTCGGCATGAAAGCTACCGTCATGAGTTGCTATTTTCACAAGTTACCCCTTAGCTTGCGACCTCTAATCGCAGCGTTGTTAATCAAAACACTGTGCTAACTTAAGCACCTTAAGTTCACATAAAGCCGATATCTCACCAACAAAGAATCAGCGTTACACCATCGCAAAAAGCGACCAGCATGCATAAACGCCTATCAAGATAGCCGTGAGCATCAGACAATATGAATTAATAATCTTACCACCATTGTATCTATGCAAAGTGAATATGAGTCAAAAAACGCAATAAGATCTCAATCAAATGGGTCTAACAAAATGAGTTAATAACTCAAAAGTATGAAAAACCGTAGCTATGTCACGTTTTTGGGGTAAAATGCAGCGTTCAGATTTTGGGCACATCATCTTCTGCAAGGAAGATCTCTAAAGATTCAACCCCAAACTAACAAGATCTTTTAGGCCAAAAAAACATTTTAGCGACATACATAACTTCATTAAGGCCCTCCATGGGATACCAAAGCGACAGACAAGATAGTCGCCTAGCTGAAGTAATATGCCGCTATAAGCTATTACGACAGGATGCAGCTCTAAGTTTGCTGCACGGAGGAAAAAACAGTGGCTCTTGCGATTAGTAAAGTTTATCTTGCTCCAATGGAAGGTGTCACCGATCCACCAATGCGCAAGGTTTTGACTCGTCATGGAGCCTATGATGCTTGTACCTCCGAGTTTATCCGCGTTACTGATGAGCCAATTCCAAACAAGACTTTAATTCGCTATGTACCTGAGTTAAAGCAGGGTGCAGTAACTGACTCTGGCTGTCCATGCCGTGTGCAGCTTTTAGGCGACGTACCTGAGTCACTTGCCATTACTGCTAAACGTGCCGTGGCCTTAGGTGCTAATGCAATTGATCTGAACTTTGGTTGCCCTTCTCGCTTTGTGCATCACGGTGGCTCAATGCTCTTAAAGGAGCCAGAGCTCTTAAACCGTATCGTAAGCACTGTACGTGAAGCCCTTGATCCTGCTATTCACCTGTCAATTAAGTTTAGAACTGGCTTTGCCTCATCTGACGAGTTACCGACTATTATCAAGGCTATGGCTGTAGATGGTGTCAATGAGCTAATCATTCATGCTCGAACCCGTAAAGATCTCTACCGTGCTGAAGCTATTAATCATGCTGCAGTAGGCGGGATCATGAGCCTTACTAATGGCATTCCGGTAGTAGCTAACGGTGATATCGTGGATATGAAGAGCTCTAAGGACTGCGCAGCTCTTACGAATACCGATCGTCAAATGATTGGACGTGCGGCCTTAGGTATCGTCAATATTGCCCAAGTGCTTAAGAACCATGCTGAGCCTTGCACCATTTCAGAGCTCCTTAACGTAGTTTGGGAGTTTGCTCTAGAAATGGTCGCTTTAGGTTATGCAGATAAATCAGTAATGGATAGAATGAAGCAGTTCTTAGGCTATGCTCGCAAGTTTAGACCAGAGCTCAATAGCTTCTTTAGAGTCTTTGCTCGCTGTCAAAGTGTCTATGAGGCACAGCACTTGCTAGTATCTTACATAGAGCATCCAGAACAATTTGAGATCGCCCCTGAGATGCAGCCAGGCGCTTAGAAAGATCACAAGATCACAAGATCAAAAGATGACAAGATCGCTAACGCCACTAAGTCTTTATGATGCTAAAGTCAACGCAACAGCTTGAGCATCAATATGACGCTGCACATATTGTGATCATTTAAGGCGATCAAGAATAGATAAAAGCCCAAATAACATTAAGCTTTGTGATAAAGCTTAGTTAATCATAATAAGATTATGAGCATGTGGCTGATTCTTTGGTAGGATGTACACAACAATTTAACGTCTGTGCTAAACCTTGTGTGGATTCCGTTTACACAATCTTGCTCAAGACCATGTTCAACCTTTAACGGAAAGTAATTTATGGCTAAGTCTAAGTTTTTTTCAGCATTCAAACGCGCTGGTTTAATCGCTGTGATGACTATTGCCGGAGTAGTGGTTTCATCTAGTGCTCAGGCTGTTGAGCCGGACAAGGCAACGCTTACTCGTTGGAACGACTACATGAACAACATCGTTCCTGTTTACTTTCCGGCTGTTCCATTTGGCTGGAAGATCAGCATTGATAACAATGTAGTTACTTACAGCAATGCAGTAAAGCAGAAGGTTCGTAACGAAACTACCATGAAGGGTACTTTCATCAAGATGCGCTATACCCGTAAGACCTCACGTATGGACGCATCCCGTTACATGGATAGCTACATGAATGCTCATGCATGCACCGAGAAGATAGAGCAGGGCAAGGGCTTCTACACCACCTCATGCGTAACCACTAATACTTACGCTATCGTAATTGGTGAGGTAGACAACATGTACATCATCGAGCTGACCGGCGATTACAACAACGCAGCTCGTGCCATCATCGAAAACTATGTTGGTTCCATCGTACGCGGCAAGCGCGTTTTTGCTGACCGCTCCATCGGTGAAATCACCCCAATGAACTAATCAAACGAAGTTCTCAGCTTACAAAACAAAAAATCCGCTCGGCCCACCCAGCGGATTTTTTTTATGCCCGCCATTTCCAAAGCTCGTAAAGCAAGCCTTTAAATGGAATATGCAAAGGCTTATGACATCAAAGGCAGCTTTGAAAACAGCATAGCCAAAGTTGCGTCACACTAGCCATGACGTGCAACGCTAAACTGTAAAAGCCTATTTGTAAGCAACAAAAGATGAGAAGATGCTAGCACTTACAAATGGACTCTCGAATAATGCCGTCTGACAAATAAGGCCGCAAAAGGAGAGAAAAGCGGCCTTAGAGATATGAGAGATTACGAAAACTTTATCATAGCTATTAACCGCCTAAAAGGTTAAGAGCAACCGTTGGACGCTGGTTAGCCTGAGAAAGAATGGTCTGAGAGGCCTGCTGAATAATCTGATTTTGTGTTAAAGCAGCGGTTTCAGATGCAAAGTCGGTATCACGGATACGGCTGCGAGCATCAGACTCGTTCTCAGCAATAGAACTCTGATTGCGGATGGTACTTTCCATACGATTTTGCACGGCTCCTAGCGCTGCACGCTGGCTATCAATCTTTTCGATAAACTGATCAATACCAGCAAGAGTAGCTTGGGCACAGCTTGGAGTGATTACGGACCATCTTAGTGCGGAGTACTTACCAGCCGCTGACATGTACAGACCTATTTTATCCGTATCTGCTGCTTCTGAAAGTCCGCCGCCTTCTTGAATTCCTTTTTTATCAAGACCAGCCATACTAAAGATGCCCCACATGTGGAAGCCACTGGAGATCTTAAGGTTGATCATGTCTTGGGCATTGGCGCCCACTTGAAAGAAATATTCGCCGCTACCATTCTTAAGAGTATCTAGTGCAGTACCAGTGCCTTGACCGTTAGCAGTTGCTTTTGCGCCTGTACTCATGAGTACATGAGCTCCTGCAAATGTGGTTTTGTAAGCGATTCGGCTTACCTCATAGCAAAGTGCGTCAACCTCTTCTTGAAGCGCCTTGCGATCTTTTGCAGTATTGGTACCGTTAGCAGCCTGAACAGCGAGGGTACGAATACGCTGGAGCATGTTGGTGGTCTCATCAAGAGCACCTTCGATGGTCTGAGCTAAGGCAATACCGTCGTTTGCGTTACGATTTCCCTGATTTAACCCATTTATTTGGGCTGTTAAGCGATCAGAGATCTGCAGACCTGCTGCGTCATCCTTAGAGCTGTTGATACGAAGGCCTGATGACAGTCTCTGATAAGAGGTATTCAGAGCTAAGGTAGAGTTAGCAAGCTTACGCTGAGCGTTGATGGAGCTAACATTAGTGTTGACATATAGTGCCATTTGCTATCTCCTATCGACCGCCTAACAGATTTAATGCTACTGTAGGACGTTGGTTAGCCTGTGACAGAATAGTCTGAGAGGCCTGCTGAATAATCTGATTCTGAGTTAAAGCTGCAGTCTCGGACGCGAAGTCGGTATCACGAATACGGCTGCGAGCATCAGATTCGTTCTCAGCAATTGAGCTCTGATTGCGGATGGTGCTTTCCATACGATTTTGGATTGCGCCTAGCTCGGCACGTTGTGAATCAACAGCTTCAATAAATCTATCAATACCTGCTAAAGTTGCCTGTGCACAGCTAGGAGAAATAACTGACCATCTAAGAGCTGAATATTTTCCTGCTGCAGACATATAAAGACCAAGTTTATCGGTAGTGGCAGCTTGTGAAATGCCGCCGTCAACTTTAATAGCGTCCTCTTTAAAGCCAGCCATAGACAGGATGCCCCACATATGGAATCCGCTAGAGACCTTTAAATTGATCATGTCATTAGCGTTGGCTCCGACTTGGAAAAAGTACTCGCCATCGCCATTTTTGAGAGTATCAAGATCTTTTCCAGCAGCACCACCTTGGCCAGGTCGACCATTGGCAGTATCTTTTGCACCATAGCTCATTAGTACGTGTGCGCCAGCAAAGGTAGTTTTATAGCCGATACGTGATATCTCATGGCAAAGAGAATCTACTTCTTCTTGAAGAGCCTTTCGGTCTTTCTGAGTATTAGTACCGTTAGCAGCCTGGACAGCGAGGGTACGGATACGCTGCAGCATGTTGGTGGTCTCATCAAGAGCACCTTCAATGGTCTGAGCTAAGGCAATACCATCGTTTGCATTGCGGTTGCCTTGGTTGAGGCCATTAATCTGGGCAGTCAAGCGATCAGAGATCTGAAGGCCAGCAGCATCGTCTTTAGAGCTGTTGATACGAAGACCTGATGACAGTCTCTGATAAGAGGTATTCAGGGCTAAGGTAGAGTTAGCAAGCTTACGCTGAGCGTTGATGGAGCTAACGTTAGTGTTGACGTAAAGTGCCATATGCTATCTCCTATCGGCCGCCTAGCAGGTTCAGAGCCACAGTAGGGCGTTGGTTAGCCTGAGTCAGAATAGTCTGAGAGGCCTGCTGGATGATCTGATTCTGAGTTAAAGCTGCAGTTTCAGATGCGAAATCAGTATCGCGAATACGTGAGCGTGCATCTGATTCGTTCTCAGCGATGGAGCTCTGATTGCGGATGGTACTTTCCATTCTGTTCTGGATTGCGCCTAGGGCCGCACGCTTAGAATCAACCTGTTCAATGAACTTATCGACGTTCTCTAAAGTTTTCTGTGCGCAGCTTGGGAACGCCACAACCCATCTTAAAGCAGACCACTTGTTATCAGCTGACATGTAAAGACCATAATTATTTGTCTCACCTGCTTTAGACATTTTGTCAAGCTTCATTTTGTTAGGTTCAAAGCCATTCATTGATGCAATGCCTTTCATATGGAAGCCGTTAACAAGGGTTAACTCGATTTTATCGTTAGCGTTGGCTCCGACCTGGAAGAAGTAGTTACCGTTAGTGTCTTTTAAACCGTTTGCTGTGCCTTTACTCATTAAAACAGGTGCGCCTGCAAAGGTTGTTTTCTGACCAATACGAACGATTTCTGCACAAAGGGAGTCAACTTCCTCTTGGAGGGCCTGACGATCCTTGGCGGTGTTGGTACCGTTAGCAGCCTGGACAGCGAGGGTACGGATACGCTGCAGCATGTTGGTGGTCTCGTCGAGAGCACCTTCGATGGTCTGAGCTAAGGCAATACCGTCGTTGGCGTTACGGTTGCCTTGGTTGAGGCCATTAATCTGGGCTGTTAAACGATCAGAGATCTGCAGGCCTGCTGCGTCGTCCTTGGAGCTGTTGATACGAAGACCTGAGGACAGTCTTTGATATGAGGTGTTCAGTGCAAGAGTAGAGTTAGCGAGTTTACGCTGTGCGTTGATCGAGCTAACGTTAGTGTTAACGTATAAAGCCATAATTCTCTCCTTGTATCTGTCTTAGCAGAGAGAGCTATACAAGCACGATCTCCACCTTGCATGATGCAATCAATGTATTCGTAAAGGGCAGTTTTGCCACTTACGAATAAACTGTCTGCTTTAAATAAGGCCGCAAAGGGGATAAGCGGCCTTAAAGATATGAGAAATACTACAAAATCTGTGACTATCTGCCGCCTAAGAGGTTCAGGGCAACAGTAGGTCGCTGGTTGGCCTGAGTCAGAATAGTCTGAGAGGCCTGCTGAATAATCTGGTTCTGAGTTAAAGCAGCGGTTTCAGATGCAAAGTCGGTATCGCGGATACGTGAGCGTGCATCAGACTCATTCTCTGAAATTGAGCTCTGATTACGGATGGTGCTTTCCATACGATTTTGGATTGCGCCTAGGGCCGCACGCTTGGAATCTACAGCCTGGATGAAGTTATCAATGTACTGAAGTGTTTTCTGAGCTGCTGAAGGAGTGATTACTGCCCAATATGCACCGGATGGCTTTGTAGCGTCTGAACAGAAAAGACCAAACTCACCTTGATCGCCAGCTTTTGACAATTGTGCTGGAGTGCCGGTAGTGAATTTAATGTTATTAACAAGGCCGTCATTCTTAACCATATCCATGATGCCCTTCATGTGGAAGCCTTCCTTGGTGGTCAGCTTAATCATGTCTTGGGCATTGGCTCCAACCTGGAAGAAGTAGGCACCATCTTTGTCTTTAAGATTGTCTGCAGGATTATTACCGCCAGATAAGCCATTACCGCCAAACTTAGCGCCTTGGCTAACTAGGACGTGTGCGCCCGCGAATGTGGTCTTATAGCCGATGCGGGTGATTTCCTCACAGAGTGACTTTACTTCTTCTTGCAGTGCCTGACGATCTTTGCGGGTATTGGTACCGTTAGCTGCCTGGACAGCGAGGGTACGGATACGCTGCAGCATGTTGGTGGTTTCGTCTAAGGCACCTTCGATGGTCTGAGCTAAGGCAATACCGTCGTTGGCGTTGCGGTTGCCTTGGTTGAGGCCATTAATCTGGGCAGTTAAACGATCGGAGATCTGAAGACCAGCAGCGTCGTCCTTGGAGCTGTTGATACGAAGACCTGAGGACAGTCTCTGGTAGGAGGTGTTCAGGGCTAAAGTAGAGTTAGCAAGCTTACGCTGAGCGTTGATGGAGCTAACGTTGGTATTAACGTATAAAGCCATAGTATTTTTCTCATATCCTGCCATCATGCCTGATAGGCGATGTGGTCGTAAGGACAAAACTGATGATCTTGCAGTTTCAAAACTTGATCGAGTTAACTCTGCATAATCATAGTCGGCAAGGATTGATCCTTGTTTACTATGGCATTTGCAACACCTGTGCCTAAATACAACTAGACGATCGAATGATTTACAACTGTATGTTTAGGTTTACGCGGCTTGTACTTGCTAATCTCTTAAAAGCTGATATTCATCAGCTATCTTGCACTATGACTTTCTAGCTACAAGAATTGGGTAGGATCTAGCGATCATTTGGCCTGTAAATCAGCTTGTAATGCTAAAAGTGGAAATTGACAATAAGAGCGGCAACAGTTGTCACTCTGTTGAGTGTATATAGGATGATGTGCCGTGAGGTGAGAGTTTTAAAACTTGTGCTAATGGGGGTAGTCTTCTGCAAGTTTTTTTATAAAACATATTACAAATATTTTCGCGAGAAAAATCTTTTTGCGGAAAATAGCGGTTTTGGTTTTTGCGTTTTGAAGAAGGGATCGTGGAGTAGGGCGGGAATGAAAAAGGCCTCAAATCGTTGCATATAACATCGATAGAGGCCTTTGGTGCGCTGCCACAGAGGGCAGCGTGATGAGGTTATTAGGTTTTGCGGTTACTTGGTGGTGGACTTTTTGGTCTTCTTTAAGTTAACGCGCTGTGGCTTTTCAGTCTTGATGCCTGGAGTCATGTTGAACTCCTCGTAGATGCGGTTACGCAGTGGTGCTGGTACCACCTGAACCTCAGCATCAGCAACTGGAGTGATGTTTAAGGTAGATTCAGCATCTAAGTTAAGGTCCTTGGCTGATACTTTAGCAGCGTTCTTTAACGCGATGCTGCCATCGTTCTCTAAGGCCTTAGCCTTTTGTGCCTGCTTACGCTTAACATCAGCTTCAATGGCGGCAACAGTTGCCTTTACTGATGGCTTGATAGCACGACGCGCACGAGGACGCTTCTTTTGTGCCTCATCATCAGTGTTGGCAGCTTGAGCATCACCGCTATCAATGGCATCTGCAACCACATTGACAATCTCAGAGCTAAGATCAGACTTCTTAGCACGGCTAGTGCGAGTGCTCTTAGCCTTGCTTGCAGCCACAGATGAGATGCTAAGCTCGGTAACTTCCTGAGCAAGAGAGGTGATGTTTAGTCCTGAGCTGGTCTGAGTAGCTACCGGTGTGGTATTTAAAGTAAGAGAACCAATCTGACCTTCATTTGGGTCAAACTTATCAAGCAGGGTAAACATATCCTTAGCACTAGCAGTGAGGTTACGCTCAGCTGCAGATAACTGTACCTTGGTAGCTGGAGAACCTGAGCTAAAGTCAGTCTTAGCAATCACACGGTTTGCATCAAAGCCGCCGGTATCCTTGACTATAGAATCAATGTTCTTAACCTCAGCGCCGAAGCTAGAGTCGCTTAAAACATTGCTCTTAGGGGCTGAATCCTTAACGGTATTAACAGGGATTAAGGCATCAGATGAGTATGGTCCAAAACGGGCCTCGTCCTTGGCGATAGCCTCCTTTTTAGCCTTACGCTTGAGGTAGTTTAAGTGAGCACGACGACGTGGCTCTTTACGGGCAAGCTTCTTCTCCTCAGCACGCTTATTACGTCTTTCGATATTCTTGGCGTGCATGGTTGTACGGAAGATAGGCGTGATCGTGTGGGCTACGTTTTCGATCTTGGCAAAATCAAAATCTTCACCTAAGCACTCGTAGATTACCTCGCGTTCGGCTTTTTTAAGTTCAATACGATCATCGCGCAGAGCTCGAGCAACTGATGGACGCAGCATACCTAAAACGGTATTGGCAGTCTGAATATTGGACTTAACGTTCTTAAACTCTTCGTAATCGTCTTGAGATCTTAAAGTCTCATCAGGACGAATAGCCTCGCCGCTGCCATTGTCATCGTCTACAGAGTATGAGACAGCCACATCATTGTTCTGTGCCACCTTGGCAATAGCAAACTCATCATGAGTGGTTTCAGTGTAAACGCGCTCATAAGAGGCAGCATCAGTGGTCTTGTTATCTGTATCGACTGTATGCTTGGCTTTGTTAGCTGAAGCAGCTTTAGTTTGAGCAGCCTTCTCTTGCTTTACATCAAGCTTCAGGGTCTTGCTCTCTTCGATAAGCTCATTAACGCTCTCGCCGCTGTCCTTATCGAGAAGGGTAGCGCTTACTACCTGAACACCAAAGTTTTGAGCCTCTTCCTTAGCGGCAATCTTTGCTGCCTTTTCAGCCTTAGCTGCTGCAACCTTTGCCTCAGCAGCTGCCTTTGATGCAGCATTAAACTCTAATGACAGAGCCTCTCTAACAGCTGATGACTTGTGCACCTTGTGCATCTCAGGACGTACTGCCACTGAGGTAAAGCCGAAGGTGCCGTCAATAGTGTTAGACAGTGGAGATAAGCTGCCTGAGATCAGATTTAATGGACAAATCTGAGCATACTCATTAAGAGCGCTAAGATCTAAGCCATTAAAGGAACCAGAGAAGTTAACACGATTCTCTTTAAAGACAGCCTGAGCTAAGCGTGATGGTACAGTGGAGCTGTGCTCATCGACAGTGTTTGCATCTTCATCACTCTTACTCTTTGTGCTTGCACTCTTAGCCTTTAATGACTGCATGCTGTTAGCTGCAGCTGATGAGAAAGGATTTACAAAGTTATTCTCATAAGGAATAACTGCACTTTGTGTTGAAGAGAGTAAGGTTAAAGAGGAGCTTAACTGACTGTCATTAGCTTGCTCTTGAGCAAAGGCGTTGTACTTACGCTCGTAATTACCAATGGACTGCAGAGCCTTCTCAGCAGGGCTTAAGAGTGCAGGAGCTTCATTGCTTGTTTCTGATGCAACTGCAGTGTCTGTAGCTACAGCCTCATTTGCCTGAGCTGTATCTGTATTAGCAGCATCCTCTGTCTCAGTGGCCTGTGTCTCAACATCGTTAGAGCTTAAAGCTGCGCTGATGTAGTCAGGAGCACTGCCAATAGCATTAGTCTTGCTGCCGTCAGCCTCTTGCTGAGCGTAGGTATTGTTATCAATATGACCTGATAAGGAAATACGCTTACGAGCAGGGTTGAGGTTAAAGACAGGGCCATTACCAAAGGAGCCAAAGTGACGCAGCATAAAGCTCTCATGCTGTTCACCAAGGAGACGGTTGAGCAAAATCGCACCTGGTACGTCGCATTGGCGCAGAGTAGTGAAGATGCGAGAGTAGGTAAGGTTATTTACAGCCTCATCTTGATGCTCAAACCAATATGGCTTAGCAATTAACAGATAGCGATAGAAGATATAAACAATGATCTCAGCGTTATCTGAAAAGAAGTCATCGGATGCCTTCAAGCCTAAAAGCAGAGAAGCAGCTGAGGAGACAGTCTTTTGTGAGCTAAAGACACGACGCTCTAAATTAGATAAGAGGGTGTGTACTCTTAAATACTCAATGTTACCTTGCAAGATAACATGACTATCTTCCATGAGTGGCTCCCACTTGTCGCGCAGTGCGGACAATTGCTCACGGGCTAGATCAAAATTCTCGCACTCAAGGAGCTTAGCAACATCGGCCATAAACTCCTTACGATGTGGAGCTTCTAAAGCGTAGCTATCCAGCTGCAGTACCTCTTGGAGGTTGTAGTGCATAGTAGCTTCAGGGAAGATGTTGTTAACGGCTAAATCTAAGTAGCGGCAACGAGCAGAGGCAACTACAAAACAGATGTTTTGCATGCCTAAGTTCTTGAAGTTCTCTAAGATCTTCTCCCAGAAGACAACAGTTAAACGACCTGAAGTCAGATCAGGAATAGCAGCTAAGAGATCTTTGCGACCATCTAAGGTAACGCCAATGCTAAGTAAGAGCTGAATACAGATAGTACGTCTCTTACCGAGCTTGATATGAATTGGGTAAGTGTCAAAGTATACAAAGGCGTAGTTATTTTCGTACTTGTGACGTTGCTTAGCCCAGCGTAAAGCAGGCTCTTTCATGGTATTGATAAAAGAGGTTACTTCACGGCGCTTAATGTACAGATGCTGATCGAAAGCATAGTCATCAATGATGGTGTTCTTAGAAATGCCTTCTACAAACTTTAAAAATGCAATCAGGCCTACACGAGCAAAACCATCCTCATGACGACGAATGTGCTTAATCTTGGCAAAAGCATCAGCAAAAATACCCTGGGTATCGATCTTATTAGCCCACTTATCAAGATAAGCAGCTAATGGATCTCTACCGACAACAGGAGGTAAGAAGCGCTTGAGAGGGGTCATGAGCATCTGACCTAGCTGATTGTGCTTATAGGTGCTAGATAGACGCTCTTGTGGATCGTAAAGATCAGGCAGACGGTCGCGAGTTTCGACACCAAAGGTCTCAATTATCTGGCGTTCAAGTTCGAGCTTCTTAGGAATAACCACACGGGTCTTAGAGCCTTTACCACGCACGGTGCCAGCTTTACGCATACGGGCCATGGTTTGCTTGCGCACCTCACGAATGGCCTTTCTACGTAACTCTTTCTTATAACGCTCAACTAAAATCTTCTCAGGTACATCGGTCTCACCGGGACGTAAGTAAACGGTGACGGTCTTGCCCTCGTAGTTAATCTCTACAGGGGTACCCTTTTGTGGAGTTTCAATGAGGTTGGCACCTTCCATGGCTGCCTTGGCAACATTGGCATAAGAGCGGTCAGTTGCAGGCAGATCGTGCTCAATTAAATCTGGATCTTCTGTCAGAGCGCGGATCTTAGCCTGTTCTGCAGCTAAGTCCTCAGCTTCCTTGGCTTTAGCGCCAGCTGACATGTAGACAGTACCAGAGCGCTCGGCATTTTGCTGTGCAATCTTCTTGAGCGCGTATTTACTCATATGCTTGGATGCTGAGTCCTGAGCAGCAGCTGCCTCAGCTGCAGCACGCTCAGCAAACTTCTCAGCGCGAGACTTTTTAGCCATCTTTTAAACCTTTCTAAGGCGTCACACAGGGCCATGTCAGATAGTAAGATTGCTTTTTAAAAAGCATATAGCCTCAAGAGACTTTAGTGCTTGTATATGGCAGCTAGGCATGTGCCGATGAGAACTAAAAGAAAAAAAGAATCTAGGCATAAGACTAGTGCTCACAGCTATTCTTTAGTCATATGTATATGACTGACCCTCAAATACATAGCCATAGACCACGTATATAGGCAATATACATGTAAGCTGATTAAGTGAGCGGCAATGCGCTAAGGAGGGAGTGTGCTAAGAGCTGCGTTTGATGCGGCTTATGCTTAAGATTAATTCTTTTTAGCTTCGTGCTGCGTAATCACGAATACTTGAGGCATGAGTAAGGCACCCCAAGTAAGTTACGTTAATCGTTAACGTTATAGCAATCTTCTGCTGATTAGTCCCTGCGTCGCTGTAATACTAAAGTACGTACTCAAGGCATGATCCTATGAGTAGTTCCCATGTACACATCAACAGAGTGATAGCCTATTGTAGTGATGTCGATTCTCAGGTGCAAGTATCTAGTTAAAGCTTGTTGCTTTTGCATCATTAGCGCCCGCATTCAAAGCTCATCACAAACACCACGCACCAAGCACTAAGACTAAGATCGCTGCTTAAGCTTATGTGCCTCATGATACTGAGCCACTAGCCCTTAAGATGCTAAACCCTTGGGACTAAGCCTTAGAACAAGACACATCAATAAGAGTACGACATGTAGATGGATATTTGCGTGTGCCAGCCATGCTGCTTATGGGTATGAGAGCATTTTTGAGGATGGAGGAGAGCATTTTGACGATGGAAAGCATGGACGTCTTTGGATATGGCTGTAGCTGTTGCTATGGCACTGACGGTGAGAGTGGCAGATGCACGCTTGCCTAGAGCTTTTTTTGCCTGCGGCTTATGCGGTTGCTGTGGCAGCTGCAGCGCTTGCAGCGTTCTATATGCTATATGGGGATATGTGCCTATCAATCTATGGGGATAAGGTGAGAAAAGGCGCTAAGACAGTTACAGTGGATGGCTGTGGTGTGGTTTTGCGTCAGTGGAATGCAAAACGGCACCAAACTTATTGCTAAGCGTGGTGCCGTTTAAAGTGCTTAAGAGATGGTCTCTTGTGCTAGGCTATTACTTATTAGCCTCGTTTGAGTCAGTCTCTTTTGCTTCAGTGGCAGTCTCGGCTTGAGCAGCTACTGCAACTGCAGCTTCCTTAGCTTGATCCTTTTTCTTTGCAGGGAAGATGAAAGAGGAGATGATGCCAATACCTAAGATCACAGCGATCACGATAAGTGAGGTGTATACATCGATATCGTAGCCAAAGCCAGTTAAGTGTAAGGAGGCAGAGGCAGCAAGCTTGAATGCGATGAAGAAGAGCAGAACAGTAACAGCCTTTTCAAGGTGAACTAAGTACTGTCTCATAGCATCAAGCACGAAGTACATAGAACGCAGACCCATTACCGCGAAGATCATTGCAGAGTAAACAATGAGAGGCTCTCTAGACACAGCAATAACCGCTGGTACAGAGTCAAAAGCGAACATAACGTCGGTGGTTTCGATAACTGCTAAGCATAAGAACAGTGGGGTGGCAAATACAGCACCAACCTTCTTAAGCTCAATACCCTTGTTCTCAGGCTTCTCAAGCTCTGCCATTGCATGAGCCTTGTTGATGAAGAAGTTGTGGCCAACTAAACGAGGGAATACAGGGAAGAACAGACGCACTGCACGGAAGGCGATGTGGTTGCTGTAGTCAGCGTGCTCATCATCGTCATCTTCCTTCTTACGCAGCATCATGACACCGGAGGCTGCAACTAACAGAGCAAAGACCACTTCAACGGCAGGGCCTAAGGCAAAGAGAGCAGAACCGATAACTACGAAGAGGAGACGGAAGAAGATCGCGCCTAAAACACCCCAGTAGAGCACACGGTGGCAGTATTGTTCTGGTACTTTAAACCAGGCAAAGATCGCCATCATCACAAAGAGGTTATCTACAGATAAGGCTTGCTCGAAGAGGTAACCAGCAAGGAAGAGGGATGCTACTTCTGCATTGAAGTGATAGTAGAGGTAGCCAGCGAAACACATGGAGATGGTGATCCAAAATAAGGTCCATGCAATAGCTGATTTAAGTGCAATAGGCTTGTCTTTTCTGTGGGCCCAGATATCAACAAACAGACCAAACAAAGCGACTGCGCCGAAGATGATAAGAGTTTCGGTCTCCAAACCAATATGGGTGTTTACTGAAGACGATCCGCTAGTTTCAACACTAAGTGACATGTGTTTCCTATATGAATCAAGGCAGCCTCTTTATAGGCTTGTATGAGTGGTGAACGAGAAGCTAAACACAGCTAAACCATTACTATTGCTTGTAAATATGCTCAAAATAAAGGCTTAAAGAGCGGTATTTTGCGCATTGTTCAATCGATAAGTTCACCATAAAGCACTAAGACTGCTAGTTATGTTGGTAGTAATGGATGGTTAATTCTAAGCTTAGTTGCATAGGTTCAACTTAGCTTAACGTAAACTTAACATATTGCCTCATATTAGTGCGTAAGCTAAGTGCTCTAATGGAATCAGAATTTCGAGGCTGTTTGACAGGCGCTATTGCCTAGCTGATTTGTTGCGGTAACGTAACTTCTAGTTACGACTTATTCATCTGCTTATAGTTACCGCAAGTCCATATGGTTCTAGTTACTACTTATCCGTAGTTGAAGTTACGACTTGTCCATATGGCGCTGGTCAATTACTTGTCCATTAGGTCGTAATCGACTAAATCGAGGATTACTTTGGCCATATGGGAGTTGCCATTCAATGACCAAGATAGACCATGTTTGGAGAGGCGGAAACTATGCTCAGCACGGAGTTGCTCCATAAAGCCCGGTCTTTCCATTAGCTCAGGCGCTTCACGGGCCACAGCTTCTTCCATAGCTTTTAGGTCTTTTTCAGTAGCAGTCTTGAGAAAGTGACAGCTAAAGACTTTGCCAGCATTTAACTCTTGGGCAAGACTCTTGTCTTGTGCAAACTCAGGGCCCTTAAATAAGCTGTAATTTTTATTGGCAGTGTCCTTACACAGCTGCTCAAATCTTAGCTTGCCCTCTTCGATGCTGTGATAGCTCTCCTTGGTGGCCATGTACTTAACATGCCATACCTTATTGGCCTTACTAATGTCGATACTGATGTAGACATCGCCGCCCTTCACGTCGCGTTTGAGCTTGATATTTTTGGGGCTCTTAGCAACTACATAGAAGCTATCGCGCATGAGCTCTCTGACCATAAAGTCAGGCCCTTGGTTAAAAGGAATATGAAGATAGAACTGAGTCTTTAAATCCTCTGCTGTAGGCACATAGCGATCTGCTAGGGCAGTATTTGAGCACGATAGGGCGGCTGCTACAGCTGCAGCTGCAGCGGTTAAAAATGATCCTTTCTTTCTCATAGATCGTAGCCCTTAAGCAGAGAGTATGATTTAATTTAGTCTATCAGATAGTCAAACCTCAGATACACAAAGAGTGTAAGCAAAGCTGCAAATCACGACACAAACATCTGCACTTACGGCACAAGCAAAGGGTCAGCCTGCGTATTGCTCCAAAGTCATAATTGCGCCAAAGGCTTAACTTGTACAAGCAAAGTTATCCAACCAACCAACCAACTAACTAATCAACCGGCTTGCTCAACTACAAACGTATAACGGCACTCATAGAATATGCCCAGCGCCCGCCCAAGCAAGATGAAACAAACAAAATGTCTAGCTATGGTGGCTAGGGCAAAAAGCCTGCAAATTTGGGGGCCTTAGTTACATAGGCAAAACAACGAGCCATTCAAGTGCCGTAAAATTGTAAAAGTCTTTATAAAGCTTCTCAGCCTCTTGGGTCTTGTTATTTGCTTTAATATAAGGCTCCGCCGCCTTGATTAGACGCCTGTAAGCATCTCGCTAATCTTGAGTTATCCTGTAGTCTTTTCTAAAGTACTCTTGGCGCTCGTTTGATGCACATTGATTTTGATGACAATAGCTATGTAAATATCGGTTCTGTTAGTTACGATAGCGTTGATGTTTTTAGCATTCCAGCGGGTGTATCCATCTCAAAAGAGTTTAAGTCTGACAAGTTTAGCTTCAAACCAACAATAGACCTCAATATTACGGGTCATTTTGGAGATGATAGCGTGGAGAGTCACGTATCATTCGACGGTATTGCCAACTCAGTGCTGAGT
>Magnolia_p2__coassemble_1189_pt1 | contig 19806 bp, 9 predicted proteins | sample Magnolia_p2__metabat2_low_PE_025 | metagenome-assembled genome bin Magnolia_p2
TATCAATCATGGCAGTATATGTAAACACAAACTACAGCGCTCTTCAGGGCCAGCGATACTTAGGTAATGTACAGAACTCCTTAACAACTACCTACCAGCGCTTATCAAGCGGTATGAGGATCAATAGCGCCAAAGACGACGCTGCCGGCCTCCAGATCGCTGACCGCTTAACAAGCCAGATTAATGGCCTTAACCAAGGCAACCGTAACGCATCAGACGGTATCGCACTTGCTCAGACTGCAGAATCTGCAATGGATGAAATTTCATCTATGATGCAGAAGATCCGTACTTTAGCTGTTCAAGCTAATAACGGCACCAATACCATGGATGACAAGAAGGCTTTATCTAAGGAAGCTACTGCACTTGCTACCGAGATGAACCGTATTGCTAAGCAAACTACTTTTGCTGGCAAAACTATTCTTCAGGGCTACCAGACCAACTCAATCGTAACTAAGCCTGGCGCTGGTGCTGGTGGTGCTGCCCCAGCAGATGGTGATCCACAAACTATGACTTTACAAGTTGGTAGCAACAAAGGCGACACCATTTCATTCCAGCTTGGCAATATGATGTTCTCAAAAGTTGGTGCGGCAGCTAAGATTAATGCAGGTAATGCTGCTATTGATACAATTATTAAAGACGGTACCACTGCTTTTGGTAAAGCAGCTGGTGATGCAATCACTGTTAACTTCTCAGTTACAGGCGCTGCAGAAAACATCATCGGTTACATGGATCAGATGATTGGTTACGTTGATAGTCAGCGTGCCGATTTGGGCGCGATCCAGAACCGTCTTGAGTCATCTATCCGAAACCAGTCTAACGTTGCTGCTAATGAAGCTGATGCCCGCTCACGTATCCGTGATGCTGACTTTGCTGAAGAGTCTGCTAACTTATCTCAGCAGTCAATCATTCAGCAAGCAGCTGCCTCCATGCTGATGCAGGCCAACACCCGTCCTCAGCTGGGCTTAAGCTTACTTGGCTAGCACTTGGGGTTGTCATGGCAGTATTTGTAAATACTAATTTTTCTGCTCTGCAAGGCCAAAGATACTTAGGCAATGTCAACACACAGTTGACGACTACCTATCAAAGACTATCAAGCGGTCTTCGTATCAATAGCGCCAAAGACGATGCGGCAGGCCTCCAGATCGCAGACCGTTTAACCTCACAGATCAACGGGCTCAATCAGGGTAACCGTAACGCAAATGACGGCATTGCACTTTTGCAGACCATGGAAGGTTCTATGGATGAAATGTCTGCCATGCTGCAAAAAATTCGTACCCTTGCTGTGCAGGCAAACAATGGTACTAATACAGCTGCTGATCGTGATGCTCTTGCTAAAGAGGCATCTGCTTTAGGTACTGAAGTTGCTCGCATTGCAATGCAGACTACTTATGGAGGTAAGCAGGTTTTAGCTGGCCCTCAGTCCAATTTTGCTAAAAACAGCTTATTCCAAGATAAAGGCACTCAGGTTGCCGGTATCTGGCAAGCTAAAGTTAGCTTACAAGTAGGTTCCAATAAGGGCGATACCATTGAGTTCGATGCTATGACAATGAAATTCAATGATATCTTTGTTATGGGTAACCAAGACAATGCCCTTAATGATGTTTTTGATGCAGAGTTAGGCCAGATTGGTGGTGGTACTCAGCCAGCTGTTGAAGGTTTAATTGCTTACAGTATGACTAATCATATTGTTAACTTTAACTTCAATGCCACCAAAGGCAAGACCGATATTGGTTACGTTATCCAGGCCATGGATCGTATGATTGGAGTGGTTGACGGTGAGCGTGCCAAGCTTGGTGCCATGATGAATCGTCTTGAGTCATCTATCCGCAACCAGTCAAATGTTGCTGCTAACGAAGCTGATGCTCGTAGCCGTATTCGTGATGCTGATTTTGCTGAAGAATCTGCTAACCTAACTCAGCAGAGCATTATTCAGCAGGCTGCTTCATCCATGCTGATGCAGGCTAACACCCGTCCACAGCTAGGCTTAAGCCTCTTAGGTTAAATCTTTTAAGCCTGTAAGAGATCTTCAGCTCATTAATGAAAGCCCCACTGATGTGGGGCTTTCTCATTTTGGGAGAAATAATTTTCACTGATAGATACAGTCTTAGCAAAGCCATTGAGAATGGCTGCAAATTATTTTTAGAAATAAGCTGATTTATGATTCTGTTAAAAATCTTTTTTTTCTTCACAACCTACCTTACAGACTTACATTTCTAAACCTTATGACTGTTTACACAATTCAATGATCAGGTGCTACCTCGATTAAAAAAATGAAAGTGTTATCCAATGCAGCGAGATAGATCTGTTATGCCTCTATGGCAGACTGTGCTACACGCTCTAGCTATATGAGGAATATCACCATGGCAGTCTATGTTAATACCAATTACTCAGCTCTTCAGGGGCAACGCTATTTAGGGAATGTCCAGAACTCACTGACGACTACATATCAGCGATTATCAAGCGGCATGCGTATCAATAGTGCTAAAGATGACGCTGCTGGCCTCCAGATCGCCGACCGCTTAACATCCCAGATCAATGGACTTAACCAAGGTAACCGCAATGCATCAGACGGTATTGCACTTGCCCAGACCATCGAATCCGGCATGGACGAGATCTCTGGCATGCTCCAGAAGATTCGCACACTAACCGTTCAAGCAGCTAATGGTACAAATACATCAGAAGATAGAGTTTCTATTGGAAAAGAGATGGCATCATTAGCCAATGAAATCAATCGTATTGCCACTCAGACTACGTTTGCAGGACAAACAGTATTAAACGGTAAAGGTACAAACTCACTTTTCGGTGCCGGACAAGGTACTAATGTAAAAGGTGGCGAAGCTGGCACTATGACTCTACAGGTCGGCTCAAATAAAGGCGACACCATCTCTTTTGAAGTGCAAACTGTCATTTTCTCAGAGATCGCAAAAGATCAAAACTTAGTAGGTACTGATAAGTTTTTCAAAGTTAATAACGGTACTATTTCTATTGATATTACTAAGATTGACTTTGCAGCAGGTGGCCAAAACAAGCAGATTGGCGAAGTCATTTCTTTAATGGATACAGCAATTGCTAAGGTAGATGGTATGCGTGCCGATTTGGGTGCGATCCAGAACAGACTTGAGTCATCTATCCGCAACCAGTCTAACGTTGCTGCTAATGAGGCTGATGCACGCTCACGTATTCGTGATGCTGACTTTGCAGAAGAGTCTGCTAACCTCTCACAGCAGTCCATCATTCAACAGGCTGCTGCCTCTATGCTGATGCAGGCTAATACTCGTCCTCAGCTTGGCCTTAGCTTATTAGGTTAATCGGAGGAAAGTCACATGGCCGTCTATGTTAATACCAATTATTCAGCTCTTCAGGGGCAACGCTATTTAGGGAATGTCCAGAACTCCTTAACGACTACCTATCAAAGACTATCTAGCGGCATGAGGATCAATAGCGCCAAAGACGACGCTGCTGGACTTCAGATCGCCGATCGTCTGACTAGCCAGATAAACGGTTTAAACCAGGGAAATCGTAACGCATCTGACGGTATTGCTCTTGCCCAAACTGCAGAAGCTGGTATGGACGAGATCTCAGGTATGCTTCAGAAGATCCGTACTTTAGCTGTTCAGGCTAACAACGGCACAAACACCATGGATGACAAGATGGCCCTATCTAAAGAGGCTACAGCTTTAGCAACTGAGATTAACCGCATTGCAAAACAAACAACATATGGCGGAAAGAGCATTCTCCATGGTCAGCAAACTAACTCGTTAGTTCCTGTTGATGCAGCAAATACAAACAAAGGCAAAGCCCAAACAGTTACTCTTCAGGTCGGCTCAAACAAGGGCGACACCATTAGCTTTAGCCTTCAAAACTTACTGTTCTCTAAGATCGCAGAAGGCGGAAAAATCGCTAACGGCAATGGTCTAGATGCCTTATTTGCTGATAAAACGAAAGAATTTACCAAGGATGCTGCAAGCGATACGATGAAGGTTAACTTCTCGACTGCTGGAGCTCCTGAGAAAATTATTGAATTCATGGATAAGATGATTGGCTATGTCGATAGCCAGCGTGCCGATTTGGGCGCGATCCAGAACAGACTTGAGTCATCTATCCGTAACCAGTCTAACGTAGCTGCTAACGAAGCTGACGCTCGATCTCGCATTCGAGATGCTGACTTTGCTGAAGAGTCTGCCAACCTGTCACAGCAGTCCATCATTCAGCAAGCTGCAGCTTCAATGCTGATGCAAGCTAACACCCGTCCACAGCTCGGTCTGAGCCTGTTAGGCTAATCTGAGGAGAAAGTACCATGGCAGTATACGTTAATACAAATTACTCAGCTCTTCAGGGCCAACGCTACTTAGGTAATGTCCAGAATTCCTTGACGACTACCTATCAGCGCTTATCTAGTGGTATGAGGATCAATAGCGCCAAAGACGACGCTGCTGGCCTTCAGATCGCTGATCGTTTGACCAGCCAGATAAACGGTTTAAATCAAGGAAATCGTAACGCCTCTGACGGTATCGCACTTGCTCAGACTATCGAGTCTGGTATGGATGAGATCTCAGGCATGCTTCAGAAGATGCGTACTTTAGCTGTTCAATCAGCTAATGGAACTAACACTACTGAAGACCGTACTGCCTTGTCTAAGGAAATGGCTGCATTAGCTACTGAGATCAATCGTATCTCAACTCAAACAACTTTTGCAGGCAAGTCTGTTCTAAACGGTTTGGTTAAAGGCTCTATTTATGGCGAGCCCGCTGCTAATCAGGGCCAAAATAATCCAGCTGGTGCTACAGGCTCATTAACTTTGCAAGTTGGCTCCAACAAGGGCGATACCATTAAATTCGATGTAGATTCGGTTTACTTTTCCAAGCTCGCTGATGACGCAGAGTTAGTTGGTAATGGCAAGTTCTTTAAGAACGATGCAGGTACCATCTCAATTGACTTAACTAAAGTAACATTCGGTCCAACCGCTCAAGGTAATGGCAAAACCATTGGCGATGTTATTGACCTGATGGATAAGGCTATTGCCAAGGTTGACGGAATGCGTGCTGGGCTTGGTGCTTTACAGAACCGTCTTGAGAGCTCTATTCGCAACCAGTCTAATGTTGCTGCTAATGAGGCAGATGCTCGCTCACGTATTCGTGATGCTGACTTTGCTGAAGAATCTGCTAACTTATCTCAGCAGTCCATTATTCAGCAAGCAGCTGCTTCTATGCTGATGCAAGCCAATACCCGTCCACAGCTGGGCTTAAGCCTGCTTGGCTAAAACAGTATTGTTGTTTTCTCATTAAAAAAGGCTCTGGTGCTGTTTAGCGCCAGGGCCTTTTTTATGTCGTTTTGCTAACTTTGTTTTGGCATTAGCGGCATTAGCCGATGGGGTATCGGCTATGCGCAGTTGATTGGTTTGTGGTTATGCGTTGTCGACAGAGGTTGGGATTGGGGTGTCGGCAGCGTTAGCTGCAGCAAGTACAGCTTGTGTTGCGGCCTCGTCGGTGGTGTCCATGGCCTCACGACGCTTCTTGAGCTCTTGCATCTCGGCTCGCTGCTCTTTGGAGTAGTATTCTAAGCGGCGGCCATCACGCATGGATACAGGACGTCCTTTACGCATCTCAAGGTAAACTTTGAGCTTGGAGTAGTTTTCCTTACGCATGGCGTCTTTGTATGCCTGCATACGTACGTCAGCACGCTCAATACAGGCGTGAAGGGTATCATTTTCTACTTCACCCATGGTTGAGCAACCGTAGCCTACGAAGGTAGGCATCATGCCGAAGTTCTTGTTGTGCTCATCCATAAATTGCTTGAGCTTCTCGCATAGCTCTTCACACTCGCTAGCCTCGCAATTTGGCAGGATAGCTAAGAACTCATCGCCTGCAAGACGCATGATGTCACTTGGACGGGTAATGATAGTGTTTAAAGCCTCAGCTACTGTCAGAAGTAAAATATCGCCATCGGCATGACCAAGCACGTCGTTGATGATCTTAAGACCAGTTACGTCACCGTAAATAACAGAGATTGGATGCTGTGATTCATCTTGCCAACGAGATAAGTTATGCTGGAAGAATGAGCGATTCTTAAGACCAGTTAAGGTATCGGTATAGAGCATCTGTTTGATATTCTCAAAGTTATCCTGCACAAGGTTAACATCTGAGAAAGTACCAATCATAGAAGTGGCTCTACCATTAGCATCACGATGTACTACTAAACCACGTCCAATAGTCCAAACGTAACTACCTGATTTGTGCTTAAGGCGTAAACAGAACTCAAAGCTATCGCCATAAGATGCTGAGTTGATGATATGGTGCTCAATATCCATGATGTCACGATCATCTGGATGCACGATATCATTCCACTCTACCCAGTTTTGAGGGAACTCGCTCTCTTTGTAGCCTAGTAAGCGGCAGTATGATGATGAGAAACGCAGAATGCCAGTTTTACCATCCCAGCTAAAGAAGTCATCACCTGCGATCTCTCGGGCAATGAAGTCAGAAAATGAGCTACGGGCACAAGCGATATAGCCAGTGGCACGGCACACCTTGCCATCATGGAATCGTGAGAGCACAGAGCCGTTGATTACATACTTATTGTGGGCATTAGCGCCACGAGTAATCATGACATCTTCAAAGACAATACCGCCAGTGTCAGTGCTTTCCATGACACGGAAGTAGCGCTCAATGTTCTCCACAGTTAAGCAAGAAAGTACGCGGTTTTCAGGCACCCACTGATTCACTTCAGTAATGCTAAAGATCTCAGCACAGTTGCGATCTAACATGAAACGTCGCTCTTGGCCATCATAGATCCAAAAGCCAATAGCCTCACCGCCATTATGTAAGTTCGACATATCGCTCATAATAGTGCCCTCAACCTTATTTGTAACTAAACACAAAACTGTCGTTACAAAAGTATCTGTGCTCTGCCTCAGGCTTGCCATCTTAAGTCACTAGTAGTTTTATCTAGTGCTGCGCTAGCTGTTGGTTAGCGTTGCGCTAGCTGTTGGCTAGTGCTTGCGCTAGGTTTGGCTAGTGCGGCGCTAGGCTTGGCTAGCGTAAATGGCTTTATGTGTGCACTGAGGTATAGTGCTAGCTGCAGCTAACTATGCTAAACATCGTTGCTATAGATTTAATGCTCGACAGCTTGCTTCTTAGGCTACTGTCTATTTGAGCTGCTAAATATAGATTCACACTACGCTGTAGTAGAACAACGTAGTCCTTGCTTAAGCGAGGATAATTAACGAAAGAGTTAGCTGCACGCTTTCGTTAAGTTGCATTAATGGCATTGAGGATGTAGAGATTTAAGGTTAGACCTAGTGACTCTTCATTCTTCTAAATGCACACTTGTTTGCATGTGTGAAGTTCAGCTTTCGGTGCAGTTACTGCACTGAATTATTTAATTTTGTCTTTGTAAGCCTCTACTAGCTTACTGGCGTTATCAGAAAGTTCTTGTTGCTCATTAAACTCCGATAAAGCACGGCGATACTCAGCTACATCATCGGTTTCTTCAACATTTTTCTTTAGAGTAGTCAGACTATCTTTTTGAGTGTCGTTATCTTCGGCACGATTTGGATTTGCAAAGGATCGTCTTGAGAAAATTGCACTTTGAGCAGAGCGTGCACTAGCCTTAAGGGCGGAGTTGAGCTCGCGTATGGTGTCTTGCGATGACTGCACTGCAACTTCGTGAGCATCAGAAATACCAATGGTTAAGCTAAACTCTTCCTTTTGATCATCTGTAGAGCCTGACTCTTCGCTTGTGCCAAATAAGTCATCTGCTAAAGAATGTCTCTTTGTATCTTCTTTTAATACGGCCCCTTGCGACGCACAACTGGGAAGCTCCTTATGCAGATCATCAATTCTTGCACCGTTTGGAGTTTCAATAGTTGATGAATCGTCTCTATCATCTAAGTATTCAAGACGACGGTTGTCAGTAAGATCAATTGGATGACCTAAAGCATTTTCGATGTATACACGCAGATTAGCGTAAATACGTTCACGATGAATGGTCTTATACTCTTGCAATCTTGCATCGGCTCTAGCCTCGCAACGCATGAAGGTATCGCCATCATCAATCTCGCCTAAAGTTGCCACACCAAAGCCAAAGTAGATTGGCAGTGGGAACTCTAAGTTACGATTACGCTCATCAAGATTGCATGCAAACTTGTTCATACACAGCTTGCACTCAATGTCAGAGCAGTTAGTGAAAATCAACAAGAACTCATCGCCAGATAGACGAATGACTTCATGATCTAAATGCACGTCATCTCTGAGTAAAGTTGCAGAAATCTTTACTAAATCGTCACCTTTGGCGTGACCTAAGTAGTCATTAATTACCTTAAGACCAGAGATGTCGACATAGCATAGAGTCAGAGGCTGACTCTCTTCCATGGTGAAGTATTTATAACGTGTATTCAGGTACAGACGGTTATGTAAACCGGTAAGCGGATCTTGGTAGATAGAACGCTTTAAACGTTCAAAGTTAGAACGCACCACGTCGATATTAGTGGTAGTTCCAATAATACGAGATGCCTTGCCAGAGCGCTTACGCTCTACTACTAAGCCACGGTCAATTACCCACAGATAAAAACCACCTGAGTGCTTAACACGGTAGATGCTCTCGTAGTAATCGCCATTGTTAGCAGTATTGATAACCTCGTTTTGCTTTTTGTAGACCACCAAATCTTCAGGGTGTACGTACTGCTTTATGTACTCTTGTACTGTAGATGGCAAAGGCTCATCCACGCCAAGACCCAAGAGCTCTTGATAGCCGTAACCAAAGCTTATAGTGCCTGCATAAGTGTCGATGTCATAAGAGGCGCAATGGTTAACAATGCGGTACAGATACTCCATGAAATTGCTTTGAATTTGGCAGAAGTATCCTGAGAGCATGGTAGCAATACCTGTCTCATCTCGTTGTACGACAGACGCAGTAATATAAAGACGCTCGCCCTGATGCTGACCTTGATTAATGCGCACATGAGCAGTAATGCTATTGCCCTCAATATCATTAAAGAGGGTAGAGAACACCTTCTCACTATCGAGCAAGGTGAGCTGATTGCGCACCACATCAGCAGGAATCCATTCACCAGTATAGGTTAGCCCCATTAAACGACAGCTACCTGCATCAGCCAAGAACTTATCTGCCACATGGTCAAATAAGAAGAAACAAGGCATGTACAGATTGCGTGAATGGAATGGATTTTGGGTATTAACGCGATTGTATGAAAGACCACCAAGCGTATCTAGGCTTGCATGAGTCATCTGAGGCACAGCGTCATGATCAGCATCAAACTGGGTGCTCTCAAGAGCATTACGCTCTAAACGTGACTGCTTTTCATCCTCAGATTCGCCTTCAGTAATACCGCTCTTACCAGGCTGAATTGGACCATCGAAGACATAAACCTCGGCAGGCAGAGAAGATGACTTAGCCGCATCAACACCACCTTGTGCCCAGTATGCAGGATCCTCGTGATGAACATCGCTTTCGTTTTTATCTTCTTCAAACTTAGAGCGCTGTACATCTTGAGACTTGTCGCCGCTCACAGATGCATTGTCCGGTGTATTTGGGCAAGAAGCGCTATCACGACCTGGATTTAAGGCTTGAATATTATCAATGCACTCTTTAGCACGGCCATCATGGTCACCACCAAAGGCATCGTCATATGCAGATTTTGGAACGCCAACTTCACTATTTGGCTTGCTTCTCGGCTCCTTGCCTACTACTACAGAGCAAGTTGGAGACTGACTTTGGTCACAAGAGGCAAAATAAGCAATTGGCTCATTACTTTCACCATCATTGCCTTGTGATACTGAGCTTTTCACACTAGCATCAAAAATCCCCATAGAGCCATGAGCACCAAAGGAGCTTGAGCTAGTATCAATGGCATCTAAGAGCTTGGAGTTTAAGCCAGACTTTAATACTGCAGCGGCTAACTCTTTAGCGCTGCTTAAGATATCAGCATTACGACGTTCATCATTGGCCTGATCCTCACCATCTTGCTCCGAGCGTTCTACTTGCTCGTGTCTTAAGATGGCTAATTTTCTTGCTTTGGCAATGATCTCGTTATACTCATCGTCGGTATGATAGGCAAAGGAATCAAAAGCTTTGAGATCGCTTTGAAGTTGTTCAATACGATCGGCGTCGTTACTTGCCTGCTCGTGAGGATGCAGACGTGACAGGCCGGCAACATTGCGACGCACATTAAAAACCTGTACTGGCTGAGCCATGTGAGCTGCATGCGCTGCACTACCTAAAGCAGCATCATGAGCTTCTTGCTCGGAGGTCTTGGCTCTATCTGTAGCTTGAACAGGCTCACTTGTCTTGCTCTTCCATGCAGTAGCGTACTGCAAGGCACATTGAGCCGCAGGTCTTACTCCTACAGGTGGACGCTGAGATTGAGGCATAGCAGACCCCCTGACACCGACTGGTGGCATATGGTTGTGAGTAGCACTATGGTTTTGTGAACTTGTTGCTGCACTATCTACTTGATTCGATAACGAAGCGTCGTTGACGTGTTGATGATTTTCTTTAGATGAATTATCTAAAGAACTTAAAGATTGGCTTGTCTCTTGTGGCTGTGCACCTGCTGCATGTGAGGCTGTGGTTTGTTTAGATGCAACAAGCCCACTACCAGATGCTAATGCGCTCTGGCACGACTGTTCTTGAGTATTCAAGTCGTTATGAGCAGTCATGTCAAATCACCAAATCAGAGCAATCCTTATGTACGTTAATCCCTTGTTTGTGAGGATAGAAACGAGGAGAGCAGCACAAACAAAAGATGCCACTTTTGAGCATCTCAAACATCATTACACGCCAGAAAGCATACATTCTTGCTGTGACCTAAAAGCCTTCTATGCATGTAGCAAAACATCATGAGCACATTCACACTATGCTCATTGCGGCAATGCTTACTAATAAGCTTTACGCGTCTTTTGTAAAAACGCTAGATACCGCATCGATATCTTTACAACTTAAATTATAACAAGTGTTAGAAACACAAAACGGTAGCAACCTCATATTTTCAAACTGAAATTACACATTTTGTCAAAAAAGCTCAGGCCATAATTAACACTTTTGGTAGATGTAGCTATCCTGTCGCATTTGCATCACCTTCTAAGCCTTCGCTTTTAGACAACCTAATGCTAGTTGTAGAGCATGTTTATCTTACCTACACAACGTATCAAAAATATTGAATATAAACACCCACAGCACGCTTAACGTATTGCAAATTTGCTTGAGCTTTTTACGATCTTTTAACTCAACTTTTGCTAGCGCAAAATGCTTCATTAGTCTGCTTGAGTACTTAATTTTTTTGCTATCCTTTTTTGCTACTGTGCTTTTATTGCACACTTGCCGCACCAATATGGCATTGGGGCTTATAATACGCACGATTTGAACTGCACGAGATTAGAGGTGTTTAAGGCGTAGACTTACTATGTGTAAGTTGCTTGTCATCGCTTCAATCAGGCACTTGCATTCATTATGGGACGGAACCATGGATTATTTAGATCCAGCAACTCATCGCTTTGAGCAGGTATACCTGCTAGTAGACTGCAATAACTTCTTTTGCAGTTGCGAGAGATTGTTTCGTCCTGATCTTGATGGTAGACCTCTATTAGTTCTCTCTAACAATGACGGCTGCGTGATTGCGCGATCTTATGAGTCAAAAGCTTTAGGCATTCCTATGGGTATTGCCGTGTTTAAGATTCGTCGACTCATCGAGCGCCACAAGATCGTCTGCTTCTCCTCAAACTTTTCCTTGTATTTGGACATCTCTAAACGCGTAATGAGTGTCTTAGAACATTTGTGCGATCACACTGAGGTGTACTCAGTGGATGAGGCTTTTTTATGCTTTCACAATATCACCGAAAAGGAAGCCATTGAGCAGGCGGTAAAAGTGCGTAATGCTGTTTCATCCATGGTCGGCATTCAAGTGGGTGTTGGTATTGCGCGTACCAAAACTTTAGCCAAACTTGCCAACCACCATGCCAAAAGTAATCGTAACGAAACCTATGGTGTTTACTCGGTGCTGCAAGACTTTGATCGTATGGAGCTTTTACGTAACAACACCATTGATGAGATCTGGGGTGTTGGCCATCGGCTCAATGACAAATTGCAAGCTGAAGGAATTAAGACTGCATGGCAATTGTCCATGCAAAACCCGGCAGATATCAAAAAGCGCTATAACATTGTGCTGATGCGTACAGTCAACGAGCTCAATAACATTGCTTGCGTACCTGATGAGGCCAATACCAATGACAGTCTGCAAATCATGTGGTCGCGATCTTTTACTAACCGCTTAACTACACTTGAAGAGCTTGAGCAGGCCTTAACCAATTTTGTGGCTGCAGCAAGTCATAAGCTGCGTGCCCAAAACAAATACGCCCGTCGTATCACTGTCTTTATCCGCACCTCATACTTTGGCAATGATCCTAAGTATGGAGCTGACCGCAGTGCTGAGCTTAAGATCCCCACCTCTGACACTCGTGACATCAACTCAGTTGCGCAGTACTTGTTAAAGCTTATTTTTGTACCTGGTTACAAGTACAACAAGGCTGGCGTGCTCTTATCTGATCTACGCACTAATCGCAATTTCCAAACCGATCTACTCTCTGAAACTCCTGATATGGACGAAAGACAGAGATCAGATAATCTGATGGAAGCCATTGACCGCATCAATCATGGCGGCCACTCGCGTAACATTTTCTTTGCCTCACAAGGCATTGAGAAAGACAAAACTTTCTCGAATAAAAACTCCCTCTCCCCTTGCTATACCACCGATTGGGACGATGTTCCGGTAATTGAGTAGCAAAGACAATCATCAGCTACTCATAACAACACTACCAACGCCTATTGGCTTTAATTAATTGCACAAAGATGGATGGCGCTAAGCTAAGGCTATTTTTTGAGGCGTAGACTTGCAACTTTAGTGATAAGCGCATAGCTGCTTTGCTTGTAACTGTTAGTCATAACTTACTGACCAAGTAATGTGCGCTAGCTAAAAAGACTGAGAACATTATGTGTTACAGGCCGCTTTTTTGCGGCATAATAAAAAACTGACTGCTCAAAAAGTGCATACTTGCGGGCATTATTTTGCACTTGCACACTATGCAAGACTCATCATGCTAGATGGCCGATAAGATTGACTCATGATCTTTTTATACTTTGGCCCATCACAAGCTTTATTAAGAATATAACTTGGAACTAATATGCTAGCTAAGATCCTGGATTTCATTCCTGCTCTGGCCTTCTTCATAACTTACCGCGTAACTGGCGATCTCATTTTGGCCACTGGCGTAATCATCGCTGGCTGTACTATGTCATTTGTACTGCAGTATATTCTGTGGAAGAGAAAGTCCCGCATCGGTATATTCATGCTAGCTGCCGTACTGATTTTTGGACTTCCAACTATCTTTTTGCAAGACCCTGCCTACATTAAGCTTAAAGTAACCGTGGTTAACTGGGTATTAGCCTGCACTCTATTTGTCTTCCAATATGTGCTGCACAAAAATCCACTGTCATACCTTTTTGGCCAGGAGATGCCAATTCCTGAGCATATCTTCTCTAAACTGGCCACTGCATTCATGTTCTATTTTATGTTCATGGGTGCATTAAACCTCACTATCGCTTTCTTCTTACCAACTCTCTTTGGTATTGAGGAAAAAGTTGCAGAGTCATATTGGGTTAGCTACAAGACCTTTGGTAGCATCTTAATCAACTGCACCTTCACCGGCATTCTGTTCTTTGTCATGATGCGTCGTTATCCTGAAATGCTCGATGCATTCAAGGAGACCGCAAAGGCCAAGATGTCTTCTGGCCGCACTGAACCAAAGAACAACGCTACCGATTCTGAGTTTGAGTCTGAGCGTAATAGCTAAAGTATTAGCTCCCACTCATCCATTCTTCCTTAAGCCGAGCAGCTATGCTGCTCGCGCTTATCTTACAAGCCCCAAGCTCTGTTAATTGCTCCTAATCCTACCTCTTCCTCGCTCAAAGCTCTTGCTCTTACATTCGCTATCTAGCCTCGCACTTACATTGCATATTGATCTGCGAACCACTTTTTCACATCAATCATCATAGATGACATATCTCTGTGGCTGCTTTCTATAACTCTTCTTAAAGTGCGCTGTGACTTAACAAACTCTGTCTTTGTAGGCCATAGCATGATCTTGTTTTATGCGCTTGGCTAATGCACTTAATTGAGATGAGCTTAGCTTAGTTATGCGTTTGGCTCTTGCAATTAGTTGCTCTGAGCTTGGTTTATACGCTTGTTTTCTGAGTGTGCGATGGTTGGATTTTAGATAGATATGAACAGGCTTTGTCGCTTTATCTTACACAGAATGTCTCTTAGTCGTTTTAGTATGGCATAATGAATCAATCATAATTTTACAAGGATGCTCCTATGCCAGACATGAACTACGGCAACATCAAGTATGCCATCATCCCCGTCGCTGGATTAGGTACTCGCCTGCTTCCTGCTACTAAGGCTATTCCAAAGGAAATGCTGCCATTAGTAGATCGCCCATTGATTCAATTTGTGGTCAATGAGGCTGTAGCTGCCGGTATCAAGAACATTGTTCTGGTTACACACTCCTCTAAGAATGCTATTGAAAACCACTTCGATACCTCATTTGAGCTTGAGGCCACCTTAGAAAAGCGTGTTAAGCGTCAGCTCTTATCTGAAGTGCAGAACATCATTCCAAAAGATGTCACCATCATGCACGTGCGCCAAGGTGAGGCAAAAGGCTTAGCCCATGCCATCATGTGCGCTCATCCAATTGTGGGCAAAAACCCATTTGCTGTGCTGCTGCCTGATGTGATCTTAGATAGCCACTTAAGTGACTTAAGCTCTGAAAACTTAGCAGCTATGGTTAAGCGCTTTGAAGAGAGTGGTGTTGCACAAATCATGGTGGAGAAGGTGCCACACGAGGAAGTATCTTCCTACGGTATTATTGATATCGGCGGTGCTGAGCTCAACCCAGGTCAAGACGTGCCAATTAAGAGCATGGTTGAAAAGCCTGCCATTGATGAGGCTCCATCTGATTATGCCTCTGTTGGCCGTTATGTGCTGCCAGCTGAGATCTGGCCTTTATTTAGACGTACTCCATTAGGCGCTGGTGGTGAATTCCAGCTTACCGACACTATCGATCTGTTAATGAATATTGAGACAGTCAATGCCTATGCTGCAGTTGGCAGAAGCCATGATTGCGGTAATAAGACTGGCTATGTTGAAACTTTCATTGAAGTAGCTTTGCGCCATCCAGATATTGGTCCAGCTATTAAGAGCTACATTAAGAAAATTGCAGCAAATCTCTAATAGAGAATGCTCTGGCACTTAAGCACAGTGTCTCAAGCGTGTCAAAATTAAGTGAGCCTTGAATAATAGGCTCACTATGAATAGTTTGTACTTAAAAAATTACGCCCTCACACGCTTAAAAGCTTCTTAGTCAACATTAAAACAAAGCACAGCAGGCTTTTGAGTCATAGTAGTTGTTTGTTCATGCACCTTGTTTAGTAGTACAAAGTGCACATATGTCCTGTGCTATTGATGTATATTTTTACGCCCATACAGTGTGTTAGAACAAGAGGTGCTCTTGCGTCCTTGTTGTTATGGTAAATCACCAATTAGCTTGGGTTTGCATAATTTGGATTGTAGTTTTTTATGACAGCATCCACGAATAAGACAAACTTTGCGCAAAATTTAGATGCGTCAAAAGTATCAGTCTCATCAAAAACTACTGATAAGCCTCGAGTCTTTAGTAACATCACCCGTTTGATTGCACATAAGATTGGATGTGAAAGAACAAGTGATGATAATAGCTACTGCCTTGATCATTTGGGCTTAGTCATCAATGATACTGCCTCAAGTTATGGCATGTTCATTAACAGCGGCTACAACCAAAATCTGCACGGTACACGAGGCTACGCCAACCAAGGCGATGAAATCTCTTCAGCATCTAAGCTTAAGGGCTATGTTGCTATTTGCATTAATGCTCTGCCACAAGAGTTCCACGAGAGCGCTTATGAAAAAACTGTTTTAGATGGCGCTATTAACCTTAAAGACAAGTGCATTGCTCCACTTTTGCACACCTTGCTGCTACCTTTTGATGAGCTTGATGGCATCACCATTTCACCAGAGGCACGTAGGATCATTAATGATCGCAATATCGATGTGCCATTAAAGATTCAGCTCATCGACAAAAAGACACAGCGCCCGCTCAATAATGTCCTGCACAACCTTGCACTTAGCAAGCTTGCTAATGAGCATGATGATGATGGCCATGCCCACTCCAATGACAATACATCATCTAATGGCAATGCCCGCTCAAACGCTAACGCTAGTGTATGCATCAACGCCAATGCCATTGATGAAGGCCGTAGCGACGCATCTAATGAGTACTGTCGTACTGTCGATGATCTTGCTATTAGTAGCATTGATGTATTGGACCTATCTAAGAGTGGTCATCTAGCACTATATTTTGACTACTCAATCTTTGGTCAAGAGCAACGTATTGGTTATCGACATGCTCGTCGTGGTTCAACTGTAGTTCCTGAGATCGCTGCTTTAGATGAGCATGACACTACCCATCTTTCTTATTTTGATGAACATGTGCATGACCATCAATCCATCTTTGATGAGCTTTTGCACGTTGAGCATCATGATTTTGCATCTGATGAGATTTACCGCCGCTATATCGACATAGTGCGCTCGCTCATGGCTGATGAAAAGATGCATTTTGCTGATGAGGCACGTCGTAATCAAACTAAGCGTGAACAAGATAAAAACAGCAGCTATACAAGCAAATTACTAAAGCTTTCTCTTGGCAATCATAATCCTAGCAGCATTGATAGCACTTTTAAGTACTTTAGCGAGCTTGGCTACTTCTTAACTGCCATCCCTGAAAAGTTGCGTATTTATGCAGGCAACTGCCTCACAGAGCAACACTTGCATGTGACGGATTTTGGTATTGATTGCAATGATAGATATACCGATCATTTAGTACTTGATAGCTCTATTAGAACACCACTGTATCACTACACAGAGCTGTTTTATCGCAAGGCTATTGTCGAGCAAACTGAGTCACAGCGTATGTGTGACTTTTACTTCCGCCTACACTCGGATATTGGCAATATTTTCAGCCCACAAGAGCATGCGTCAGCATTAGCAGTTAAGCGCCTCTTAAAGCTTCATAGAGATACTGACTATGTTGCTCTAAAATCCGGCGCAATAAAATCACAAAACTTTGCATTAGATGCATACATCTCTGTCTACACTCGAGTAGCCACTCAGATGATGTATGAGTACATCTTCAAGCACATGCACAAGAACACCGCTACACATAGCGATGATGAGACTATCGATTGCTCACTACAAGCAAAGATCGCCATTATCTCCTCCTCAGCTAATCATGGTAAGAGCTACATTACTCCTTTGTGCGCACCAAGCTTACTTGATGATGAGCAATGCTGCTTAGTACTTGGCAAGAGTACTGTACTCGTGCTTGAAAAGATGCAGACTGAGTATGCAAGCTCCTTATGTTTTGATGCACAAAAACGCCGCGCAGGACTAGAGCTTTTATGTAATCTTATTTTTACTGGCTGCAGCTGCGGTCATCTAATATTTCTGCTTTCTGCCTTCTCTGTATCTCATATGTACTCAACTTTAGATACAGGTATTTATAGAGGCGCCTTTGAAGGCAGTCTGTTCTTTAAAAAAGAGTACGCCTCACTGTGTCTCTTGCAAGTCCTCTTGCAAAGCGGCTTTAACTTGATGAGAGCCCATCCTTTCCTAGTTAACTTCTTACTTAAGGACGCATATAAGGATCCTCATACACCCGTAAATCCATTCCATGCCACTACCAAACTTAGATGCATGGAAGCATTGGTTAAACGTAGCCATGCTCATGATGATGAGGTCATTAAACAATATGCCTATGAACTAAATGCTCAAGGTCAGGCGTATAAAGACTACTTTTGTGCTGACAGAGAAGTGGCCATTGCATGTGAGTACCAGCTTGAGAGTTTAAATGAGTCAGAACTTTTAGAGTTAAAGACTCTTGATGAGAGCGATGATCTCTATGCCATGACTTTTGGCATTGCTGCCACCAAGTTCTTCTCATACCGTAATAAGCCTATCTACGATCTTACTGAGCTACATGAGAAGAACGAGCTTAAAAGCTATATTCAAACAGAGGTAGTACGTCGTTCTCTTATCGACAAGAGTAACTATGCACGCTACTACATGTCTAAAGAGCTGCATCGTCATCAAGCCCTGTATGCGCTGCAAAGACAAGGTTATGAGTGCGATATTGAAGACGGTGCATTTTTGGACATCAACTCAACTGAATTTGACAGACTTGAGAAACTAAAGTGCCAAGCTCTCACCTGCTCGATTGATCTCATTACACGACTCTTGTCTTTCACTGGCGATATGCGCTTTTTAAGCGGACTTAAAGATCGTCACCGCCTCGTTGTAATTAGAAATTATCTAGCTTTAAAACAAAACGCTTATATACACTACGATGTTAACCATGTAAGTGTTTTAAGCTGCTTTGCCGAAGAATTAGAAAGACGTAAGTTTACGGACTCTCTATATAAGTCCTTAGACAAGTACGCCGCAAGCAAAACAAATTCTGACTTTGCTATGCATCCGCTACTTCATCCAGCTATAGAAAGGCTTGATGAGTTTATGATGCTTGCTCTCAAACGAGAAAAGATTCTTACCAAAGGCAATCTAGGAGAGATAATTAAGCAGTCGCTCAAGCTGTACGAGAAAAACCACGCGACCTATCGTAACGTATTAGCGCTCATAGCTAAATTTGTGGTGCTTGATAAACGCTTGATGCGTTACCGCATTATCAAAGAAGGCACCTTAGCGCTATTAATGCCGCATAGCTTCTCGGATTTAAGAGAGCTTTTAGATAGCTCTGTAGGATATTTCAATCGGCCAAAAAGCGACGCAGAACAAAATGATGGCGACACTCAGTATGGTTGCTATCGTGGCGATCTACCGCTCTATCCATATAACGCTAAGGCCCGTGCATCTTCATTTGCCTACTATGCAGATGAGTTTGAGTATATCTACAAACCTCCGATGCATTGCAAGCTGAGCTTGTCGTATATTAAATCCGCAGACCGTCTACTCTATGTGATTGGCTGCGACTTTATCTACAGACACGGTGTTTTCTCAGAGTCTTTGATCCACTCTGACTTAGCCTTTAAGACTGCCATGCTGTTGTGCAATATCAGCTGGGCAGCACCTCTTGCCTGTATGGCTGGTGAGCTTAACGAACGTCAAAAATCATTGCGCCTGACGCAAAGACGTATCCTCACTGAAGTCTTTGATATCTACAAAGATCGTTTACGCGGCTTAGATATTGCCAACATTATGCTCGCTTGTGACGATCGTGATACCGTCAAGTTACTCAAAGAAGATAATATCCACGAGTACCTTGACTCTCTTTGCTATTACTATGGTGCAAGCAGCCGCAATCAAGGCTCATCAGCTCAAGCTCAAAGCGACTTTGCTAACAAGCAATCTCATAAAGAAGAGCTTCACATTGCCTACAGAAAGCCGCCAGAGCTCGTCACTAGCTCAAGTAACGAGCAAGACATCACTAGCTCAAGCAAAACCACCAGCGCAAAACCTCAAGCTCAAGCAACAAACACAGCCCAGAGCGCTAAAGCTGCTGCCACAAAATCACAGAGTGAGTTTAGCTATACCACTAAGAACATTGATTCATACTTTAACTATGATGATCCGCTCTCAGGCTCATTTGACTCAAGTTCAAATAGCTTTAGTTCCACTCTATCTTTAGGCCCAAC
>Magnolia_p2__coassemble_1238_pt1 | contig 19038 bp, 13 predicted proteins | sample Magnolia_p2__metabat2_low_PE_025 | metagenome-assembled genome bin Magnolia_p2
GTATCTTCAGTCTAGACAGTAGCGAAAGAGCGTGCCAACAACTAAAAGCTCCAAGTAACGATCTAGACTTAACACTCAAACATCTCGAATCCTAGAGTGGTAACAAGGTTGAAGCCGCGATATACCGACCGGTACGTATCCGTGGCGTGAGAGCCCCGAAAGGGGCTACTCGATTCTATGGCATACATAAGTCTTTTGCGCCCTTTTGCCTTCTAGGTTGGTGTGATTAAGGTTTAATTGTTAATGCACTGTATTGGCTAGAACGCCTTATATTCGGGCAAAATGGGCGTTATTATGAGTTTTTGCCTAGTTTTAGTGCGCTTAAGGGTAGCCTTGCTCCAAATCAGGCTATAATGCTTAGGATTGTCACGAAAGGCTTATTTGTCCGTTAATGGACGGCTAATTGTTATTAGCCTTATTAGCCTGCAGCTAGTTTTTGTTGAAAGCATTTACTCATTATGACTTTGTAAATGCTTGTGGCTGTTTCGTGGCCTTGGATTCACTTTTTTAATTTACTTTACCGACACAGAGCCATAACTCAAGTTGGGCGTTGTTGAATGCAGGATACTTAGTTTTTTGTTTTGGTTTTCTTGCAGCTGCCCTAATCGGCCTTGAGGAGTGGATTTTGGAGATTTTCATGAGCAACGTAAATGATCAAAGCAAGAAGCGACTTCGTATTGCTATGCAGAAGTCAGGTCGCTTAACTGATGAAACTGAACGCTTATTTAAGAGCTGTGGCATCAAGATTAACGAAAACCGCGATCATCTACTCGCTCATGCTGAGAACATGCCGATTGATATCCTGCGTGTCCGCGATGATGACATCCCTGGTTTAGTCATGGATCATGTAGTTGACTGGGGTATCGTTGGTCAGAATGTTCTTGAAGAGACCTCCATGCAGCGCAAGGTTGATGGTCTTGCAACTGGCTACAAGGTAGTAACCGAGCTCAACTATGGTGATTGCCGTCTGGCCATTGCCACCCCACAAGAAGAAGAGTGGACTGGCGTTGAGTGCCTGCAGGGTAAGAAGATTGCCACTACCTATCCATTCTTACTGCGCCGTGCTTTATCTGCAAAGGGCGTAGACTTTAAGAGCGTACTGTTGACTGGTTCTGTTGAAGTTGCACCACGTGCAGGTCTTGCTGATGCTATCTGCGATCTCGTATGCACTGGTGCTACTTTACAGGCTAACGGTCTTAAGGAAGTTGAGACTATTTTCGAGTCTAAGGCAGTTATCATCTGCCGTGACCAAGAACTCTTCCCTGAGAAAAAAGCTATTGCAGACAAGATCTTAACCCGTCTTAAGGGTGTCATGACTGCAAAAGAGTCCAAGTACATCATGATGAATGCACCTCGTGACAAGCTCAAAGAGATCACTGCTTTACTCCCTGGTGCTGAAAACCCATCCATTATTGAACTTGAAGGTGACAAAGAGCGTGTAGCACTGCACGTAGTATCACGTGAAAAGCTCTTCTGGGAAACTATGGAAAGCCTCAAAGAGTTAGGCGCGTCCTCCATTCTGGTTGTCCCAATCGAGAAGATGCTCGACTAATTACACCTTCACTGATTAAGCTGCGATCTTATGATTTGGCAGCTGTTAGGATTTGTTCAACGATTTAATTAAGATGCAGCGTGGCTTTTGTCATATGGCTGCATCTTTCATCTTGCAAAATAATAGGCACTAAACCTTTCTACGCCGTGCCTTAATTCAGCGCGGCTGCATGTAGTGTTTGTTCGGCTGCAGTGGTGTTTGTTTGGATGCAAGAAGGATGAGGTTAAATGGATATTATTGAGTGGAAGGCACTTGATGAGGGTCAGCATAAGGCTACTTTGCTGCGCCCTGCACAAGCGTCTGAGGGCAAAGTATCAGAGATCGTCAGCGATATCATTAAGAACATTCGTGAGCGTGGTGATGAGGCGCTTAAAGAGTACTCTCGTACCTTAGACCGCTGTCCTGATGACAAGCTTGAGCTTACTGCAGATGAGATTGCTAAGGCTTGTTCAAATATCGATCCTGAGCTTAAAGAAGCTATCGATAAAGCCTACGTAAACATCCGCAAATTTCATGAGGCTCAACAGCCTTGCCATGCCACAGTTGAGACTGTACCAGGCATCGTTTGTAAAACTGCTACCCACCCTATCGAGAAAGTCGGCCTGTATGTACCAGGCGGCTCTGCTCCATTAGTTTCTACTGCTCTGATGCTTGGCGTTCCTGCTGAGATTGCTCAGTGTCCTGAGGTTATTTTAACCTCCCCATACCCTCTTTCTGATGCCATTATCTATGCTGCCTCCAAGTGCGGTATCAAACGCATCTTTAAGTTAGGAGGTGCTCACGCTATCGCCGCTATGGCCTATGGCACTGAGTCTGTACCAAAGGTTAACAAGATTTTTGGACCAGGCAATCAGTACGTAACTATGGCAAAGCGTTTAGTGAGTGAGGATGCCTTAGGCGCTGCTATCGACATGGCTGCAGGCCCATCTGAGGTGCTGGTCATTGCTGATAAGAATGCTGATCCAGACTTTGTAGCTGCAGACTTACTGTCTCAAGCTGAGCATGGCCCTGACTCTCAAGTAGTATTAGTTTCTGATAGCCGTGAGTTATTACAAGAGACTAACGAAAGATTAGAAATCCAACTTACACAGCTACCTCGTGCTGAAATTGCCCGTGTAGCTATGTCACATAGTCGCTTCATCTTGGCTCCAAACCTTGATGAGTGTATTGCGATTTCAAATGCCTATGCCCCAGAGCACCTGATCGTACAGATTGACGATCCTGAAAGCATCGTCTCCCGTCTGTTAAATGCCGGCTCTATCTTCCTTGGTGCTTACACTTGTGAATCTATGGGTGATTACGCCTCAGGTACTAATCACACCTTGCCTACTTATGGCTATGCTAAGTCAGCCTCAGCCTTAGGCACTGATGATTTTAGACGTCGCTACACCATCTCTTGCGCAAGCAAGGAAGGTTTAAGAAACATCGGCAAGACCGTAGAGTTACTTGCACAGGCTGAGGGCTTACAAGCCCACGGTAATGCCGTTACCTTACGTCTGCAAAAGATTGGTCGCAATCAGGACGAGTAGCCAGCCCATATGATGCATACAGCATAGGCTCATTAAGTTTTGATCTTTTTTAAGACTCCTTGCCTCGCTTATGCTGTTTTTTCAACTTTGATGGCTACAGTATCATCAAGCAACTATCTAAGATGCCAGCTTCATCGCAGATCGCATTGCTGCGTCATGTTAAGATGCTTTCTTGCTAGTGCAAAGGCATTTTGCATAGCACACTGCAGCTAGCTGTTTGCTTCGCTTTACGTGGCACTTGGTTTGATATGCCGCGTTAGAGCATGCGTCTTTTTTTGTATGCGGTGCTGTGGCTGCTTGTCTCTAGCACTGAGTGCTTGTCTCTAGCGGTGAGGCCTGTTTGGGCTTGGTTAAAATCAGTTTATTTTGGTTGCACATTGTGGCAGCCGCTTTGAAAAACAATCGGAGAAATTATGGTTGATCTGACAAAGCTTGCATGTGAGCATGTACAAAAGCTTGAACCTTATATGAGTGCACGTCGTATTGGTGGTCATGGCCATACTTTCTTAAACGCCAATGAGTCTCCAAAGTCAGAGTTCTATATTTTCAACTCTACTACTCTCAATCGTTACCCAGATACCCAGCCTTTTGAGGTTACTCAAGGCATGGCTGATTACACTGGTTTAGCACGTGATCAGGTCTTAGCCTCCCGTGGTTCTGATGAGGCCATTTCCCTCTTAATTAGAACCTTCTGTGAAAACGGTGAGGGCATCGTTATCGCTCCTCCAACTTATGGCATGTACGAAATTGCAGCCAACACCAACCGTGCACAGGTTGCTTATGCCAAGCGTGAGGACGACTTTAGCTTAAAGGCAGACGCCATTGCTAAGGCCATTAATGAAGCACCATTCACCGTTAAGCTCGTCTTTATCGACAGCCCAGCTAACCCACTTGGCAATATGTTCTGCCACGATGAGTTAAAGACTCTGCTCAAAGAGTTTGAGAACGTTCTCTTCGTTTTAGATGAGGCCTATATTGAGTACGATCCAAGTGCTACTACTGTGCCTTTAATGAAGGACTTTTCAAATCTCGTAGTATTACGCACCTTATCTAAGGCTTTTGGTCTTGCTGGTATCCGTTGCGGCTTTACCTTAGCTCATGCTGATGTTATCGCGATGATGGCCAAGGTAATCGACCCATACCCAATTCCAGACCCAGTAGCTCAGATTGCTCGTCAGGCATTAGCTCATGGCGGTATCGACCTGATGCGTGAGCGTGTTACTAAGTGCTTAGAGTTACGTAACTCCTTAAAGGAAAACCTCTTAAAGCTCAGTTGCGTTAAGAAGGTCTTTGAGTCTCATGCAAACTTCCTCTTAGTTGAGTTTGAAGATGGTCCAAAGGTCTTTGAGCACATGCTGCAAAAGGGCATTATCCTGCGCTCCTTTGAGACTAAGCCAGGCCTTAAGAACACCATTCGTATCACCGTAGGCACTCCTGAGGAGCTTGATGAGGTGATGCGTGTGTTAACTGCTCTTACTGGTCAGTAATACTAATAGCAACCCTTTAACGCCTAAGATTTAGGCAAACCTTATATTTCAGGCCCCTTAAGCACTTTGCCTCTAAGGGGCTGTTTTTTAGAATTTAACCTAAAGCCTTTTTCCACGAAGATACTAACAGTATGCGCCTTTAAGATGCAGCCTAACACTTAGCCTCTTACTGGCCCTTTGCATACTGTTTTCAAGCTAGCTCAGACCATAATTTCTTCTTTGTCTATGTCTTTTATTTTGGCCTGATGCAAAAGTGCTTAGTCATACTGCATCGCCTAGTCATTGCTATGTTGCCTAGCATTGCTGAGGTATTGTTAAGCCATTACTTTGCTGCCTTAGCTTTGCGTAGCCTTGCTGGCTGTGCTGGCTTTTGCGAGCATCTGCTGGCTGTTCTTACATGTGCTGTCTGTGCCTGCATGTGCTTGGCCGCTACCGTGCATCTGCCTTGGCTACTTTTGGCTTGGCTAATATTGCTTTGGCTAGTATTTGCGAGGGCGGAGCGTGCGCTTTGCTCTAGCATAGTGTTGGATATTGGTCTTTAGGATAACTATGATTTACCCATGCAAAAGTATCTCTTTATCGATCGTGACGGAACTTTAGTATGCGAGCCTGAAGACTATCAGGTTGATGCATTAAACAAGATTAAGTTCCTGCCTCGCGTAGTACCTGCCCTCTTAAAACTGCAGGATATGGGCTTTAAGTTTGTAATGGTCTCTAACCAAGATGGCCTTGGTACTGACTCATTCCCACTTGATACCTTCACCCCTGCCCATGAGTTCATCCTCAACACCTTAGAGTCACAAGGTATTGTCTTTGACCAGGTCTTAATCTGCCCTCACAAGCCAGAGGATAACTGTGAATGCCGTAAGCCAAAGCTTGGCATGGTACAGGCCTATCTGCGCTCTGATGCTTGGAGCCGTGAGCACTCTTACTTCATTGGTGATCGTGATACCGACATCACCATGGGTATTGCTATGGGTGTTACTCCAATCCGTGTCGGCCTTGAAAGTGAAGTAGCTGACAGCGCATGTGACTCATCTTGCAATTGCACTGGCAATAGCAATGTTGGCTGCTTAACTCCAGCTAACGTAAAGGCTCGTACTTGGGATGACATCGTAGAGTTCATTTCAAGCCGTGAAGCTGCTTTAGATAAGAAACAAGGCTGCTGCGAGGGTCGTGTTGCTGTAGTTACTCGTGAGACAAAAGAAACCTCTATTTACGTAAAGGTGGACTTAGACCACTCAGGTTCACGTAAGATTGATACTGGCATTGGTTTCTTTGACCATATGCTCGATCAAATCGCCGTGCATGCTGGCTTTAGTTGTGACATCAAGGTACGTGGCGACTTATACATCGACGATCACCACACTACTGAAGATACTGGTATCGCCCTTGGTACTGCACTTAAGAAGGCCTTAGGCGATAAGCGAGGTATTGGTCGCTTTGGTTTTATCGTGCCAATGGATGAGCTGCAGGCTAAGGTATTCGGCTGCGAAGATAGTGCTCGCTTTACCTTAGACAATCAATGTGCAGTTACCTTAGAAGAGTCAACAAGCGATGTAGATGGCACCGTGGCTGTAGCTTTAGACATCTCTGGCCGCCCACATGCTGACTTTAGCTTAGATGCCTCCTTTACCCGCGACAAGATCCATGACTTTGAGACCCAAATGGTGCCTCACTTCTTTGAGTCTCTGGCTTTTGCAATGGGTATTACACTGCATATGTCCGTTACCGAGGGTAATGCTCACCATCAGGTGGAGGCCTTATTTAAGGCATTTGGACGTGCTCTACGCCCTGCTATTGCCGTTGTCACCAATGAGTTACCTTCCTCAAAGGGCACTCTATAGGAGAAGGCTGTGAAGATTTGTATCGTCAATACTAAGTCTGCCAACTTCAACTCTTTAGTGCAGGCTTTAACACGCCTCGACGTTAAGGCTGAGATCACCTCAGATATTGCTACTTTAAGCTCTGCCGACAAGCTCATCATGCCTGGTGTGGGATCAGCATCTGCAGTTATGGCAGGACTCCTTAACACCTCCATTGATGAGGTAGTTCCGCTTGCAGGTGATGATGCTCAGCCACATAGCGAGCTTATCGACTTTATCCTCAACTACAAAAAGCCTTTACTTGGTGTCTGCTTAGGCATGCAGGTTCAGGCTGAACGTTCTTGTGAGGTGCCACTTAACTCTGAAGTTAAGCACATCAATACCTTAGGCATTGTGCCAGGTACTGTGCACCCACTTGATGTAAGCGTTGAGGCTCAAATGAACAATGCTCAGGGCAATGGTATTGTCTGCTGCTCTGAGGGTGCTAATAGCTCCACTTTAAGCCCACTGCCACTCCCACACATGGGCTGGAATACCGTTCATCATAACGGTCACCCACTGTTTAAGGGCATTGAAGATAACTCTTTCTTCTACTTTGTCCACTCATTTTGCTTAGACAAGTGCAGTGCTACTATCGCAAGCACCGTCTATGGCCAAGAGTTTAGTGCTGCAGTAGCTAAAGATAATTTCATGGGTGTGCAGTTCCACCCTGAAAAGTCTGGTGCTAATGGCGAGCGTCTCCTTAAAAACTTCATCGACATGTAGTTATCTACTTGTCTAGCTACTAACCAAACAATCAAACACCCACGGTCCTAAGCTGCCTCATCGAGGCTGCAGCCAGCCCAAAACAGCACTAATGCTAAAGAGCACTGCAAGTACTTGGGGATGACAGCCTTTAGCAGAATGCCTTAATACCAAGGCTAAGCCTTAGACTCAGGCCTAGGCTTAAGCTCAGGTTCAGGTTCAGGTTCAGGCTCAAGCGTAGGCTTAGGCTTAGGCTTAATTTGAGGCTAATGCCCGTGCCGAGGCGTATGCCGATGCCATAAAGCATTTACATACAATGGCATTCAAAGACATGCATCGGTTACTCTCCTGCTTAGCTGCAGGTGAGCTTAGCGCTACATTTAGCTCAGCCTTAAAGCTTTGCAACACAGCTAGTTTGAGGCTTGTATAGTAAGTCTCAGCGGTGACTTAGGTGTCTTTTTATCGGCAGTCATGATTGAATTTGTTAGTGGCTATAAACATCAACTAGTAAGAAGAATATGTTAATCCCTGCACTTGATCTTATTGATGGTCAGATTGTGCGCCTCAAGCAAGGCGACTTCAATGAGAAGACCGTATTTAATCTCGATCCAATTGAGCGCGTGAAGCAATATGCTGCAGAAGGTGCTGAGCTCATTCACTTAGTTGATTTAGATGGAGCTAAGGATCCTAAAAAGCGCCAATTAGAGCTCATCTCCAAGATGACTCAGGCCTCAAGCTGCCCAATTCAGACTGGTGGTGGTATTAGAAGCTATGAGGATGTGCAATCATTGCTCGACTCTGGCGTTAAGCGTGCTGTAGTAGGCTCTGCAGCAGTAAAGGACAGAGCGTTTGGCCATAAGCTCTTAAAGGACTTTGGATCAGATGCTATCTGTCTTGCCTTAGACGTACGAGTTATCGATGGAACCCCAAAGGTTGCAACCCATGGCTGGCTTGAAACTTCAGATGTGAGCCTCTTTGATTTAATTGAAGAGTTCTTAGATTCTGGTCTTGAGCATGTCTTAGTTACAGACATCTCCAAAGATGGCATGATGCAAGGTGCTAATAACAGCCTGTACGCTACCCTCTCAGAGCGTTATCCTAAGCTTGATGTTATCGCCTCTGGCGGTATCTCCTCTCTTGAGGATATCAAGGCTCTACATGAGCTTAAGGTTAAGAGCGCGGTTTTAGGCCGTTCCCTCTTATCAGGTGCATTTACATTCCCACAAGCTCTCAAGCTTTGGAATGAGCTAGGCTAAACCCATACATATCGTAACTACTACCACTTAACTAAAGTACACAAGCGCGTATGCTCGCTTAGCTTTATTACCCTGCCTAGCATCAGAAGATGCATGAGGGGCACACAAGCTCACTTTCAAGCAAGCATGCATGCATGCAGCTGGCTTGCAGGCAGGCAGGCAAGCCAACATTAACCGAGCACAAGATAAGATCATAGGCCATGAGATCATGGACTATGACGGTAGCGCACAGAGCGCTATCTACAGCGCGTTGCTAAGGTTGCATGCAGTGCTTAGGCTGCGTAGAGCTGTAGGCTGCATTATAGCCCCTGCTGTCGGCTGTACTAAGCTACATGCTATATGCTGCAGCTTATGCGCTAGGTTTGTGGTGGTAGTTGCGATGAGCAAAGTAGTCAAACGAAGATGCTAGCGAAAAGAATTATTCCTTGTCTGGATGTCCGTGACGGCTTAGTTGTTAAGGGCGTTCAGTTTAAAAACCACGAAGTTGTTGGCTCTATTATTGACCTAGCTAAACGCTATGCTGATGAGGGTGCCGATGAGCTCGTATTCTATGACATCACTGCCTCTGCCCATGGCAAGAAGGTAGATAAGTCTTGGGTGGCTCGTATTGCTGAGGTAATCAACATTCCTTTTGCAGTAGCCGGTGGTATTCGTACCGTTGAGGCTGCTCAAGAAGTATTAGAATACGGTGCTGATAAGATTTCGATTAACTCACCTGCCTTGTCAGACCCAAGCTTAATTACACGTCTTGCCGATAGATTTGGCGTACAATGTGTGGTTGTTGGTATCGATAGCTATTACGATAGTGAATCTGGTGAGTACCTCGTAAAACAGTTTACTGGTGACGAAAAGACCATCACCACTACTTCTTGGAAGACCTTAGATTGGGTTGAAGAGGTACAAAAGCGCGGTGCTGGTGAAATCGTTTTAAACATGATGAATCAAGATGGCATGAAGAACGGCTATGACCTTAAACAGCTCAAAGCTGTACAAGAGGTATGTAACGTGCCATTGATTGCATCAGGCGGTGCGGGTAGTATGGAGCACTTCTACGATGCCTTTAATGAGGCTGACGTCTCCGGTGCCTTAGCTGCATCCGTTTTCCATAAGAGTATTATTAACATTGGTGAGCTTAAAGCTTACCTAAATGATAAAGGAGTTCTTTGCCGTGGTTGAGTTTTGTCATGGTTTTGCAAAGGTCAGTGAGCTTGATTTTGCCAAGGGCAATGGTCTGATTCCAGCAATTGTTCAGAACGCCCAAGACGGTCAGGTTTTAATGCTTGGCTACATGAACGAGGAAGCCCTGCAAAAGACTCTCGACACCCGCTTAGTTACCTTCTACTCCCGCGATCGTCAAAAGCTGTGGACTAAAGGTGAGGAAAGCGGCAACTACTTACACTTACGCGCAATCTCTACTGACTGCGACAAGGACACTCTGCTCGTCTTAGCTCGTCCAGAGGGCCCAACTTGCCACAATGGCACTAAGTCTTGCTTTGACGCATCCCCAATGTCCGATGCCTCAGTTAAGTACTTAGCTGCCTTAAAGGGCCTCTTCTAGTCAAAAGCTATCCTTGTGCCTTACACGACTGGCAGCCACCGTTGCTGCCAGCGTCGCACGCCATCACTACCCTATCCTCTAAATCATCACGCCCATCAGCTAGGCACAAAACTTACTTGCCCACGAGACGCAAGCTCAAGCAGCATTAGCAGCATCTGCGTAAACTGCAGGCAAACACTAAAGCCCAACACTGCAGGCAAAAACGCAGCATCCCCTATCTTGCCACATCATGTGCTACTGGCCATACGGTCAGCAAGTCCAAGGCGTACTTAAGACACAAGCGGCAATAACTTCGTCGCTGCACATCTTTACACTGCCTAAACATCCTCAAAAAATCTAGTATTTATGGCCATGATCTTTTGATCATCAATTTATAAAAGCATTGGCCTGAATCGTGCAAAGTATAAATACGATTTCGTAATGCAGCGAGCGACGAGATCGCAATTTAGATGATATGAGGATTATGCCATGGCCCTGTATGTTAATACCAACGTAAGCTCTATTAACGCTCAACGTAAGCTTGCTAACTCAACCTTAGCTCTTAATACCTCATATCAGCGTTTATCCTCAGGCCTTCGTATCAACAGCTCTAAGGACGACGCAGCCGGCCTTCAGATCTCTGATCGCCTAACAGCCTAAATAAATGGCTTAAATCAGGGAAATCGTAACTCCAACGACGGTATTGCCTTAGCTCAGACCATTGAAGGTGCTCTCGATGAGACCACCAACATGCTGCAGCGTATCCGTACTCTCGCCGTACAAGCTGCTAACGGTACCAATACCGCAAAAGATCGTAAGGCTCTGCAAGAAGAAGTAGACTCCTTAAGCTACGAGATCACCCGTATCGCCCAAAAGACCACCTTTGCTGGTGCCTTAGTCTTAGACGGCGGCGGTGCCAACACCCTCATGCGCGAGAAGACTCCAGCTGCAGGTGCTGGTCAGCCAGCTAAGTACGAGTATTTCTTCCAGGTAGGCGCGAACGCCAAGGACGAGATCACCCTTGAGTGCGGCGGCTTTAAGATGAACCAGATCGCATCCCAGCTCAACTTTATGCAGTGGAAAGATGCTAATGGTCAAAATATTCCTGCAGATAAAATGAGTAAGACTGGTCTATGGTGCTCCGCAGGTGGTGGTGGCGGTAAGGCTTTCAGTGCGCTGCGTTGGCAGGTAAGCTCTCCTGAGGATGCTCAGAACACACTGGCAAACATCGATAAGTTCATTGAATTAGTTGATTCTAAGCGTGCGGGCCTAGGCGCAATCCAAAATCATAGCTGCGACATCTTAGCTGCTTAAAATAACCCGAATAGTGTAATATTTTTATACGTATTATAACTTCTATCGACGCTTATAATGTTGTATCTAGGATTTTGAAAATTTAGATATAGGTCGCAAAAATCTACATTCACTGCACCAAAACGGTGATTTTGTAAAATTGGGGCTTGCGTAGAGGATGGTAGTTGGTGATCATTAAAATTGGCGCTTTTTAGAAAGCTAATTTTAACTAACTAGAGTAGATGCTTTGTAGGTAAGTCAGATTTGACTGTTTTTAGGTAGGCACATTTATCATGTGATAGCTATTTAATTACAGGCAACTCTTAAGCAGGGCTGCCTGCAGCATCTAAAAAATCCTATGGCTAATATTTTACACGATCTTCAGAGTGAAGATCCACAAAAAGATCACAGTTTTGATCCTTCTCAAGATCACCGTCACGATTCCTCCAAAGATCACATGGCTAAGGAACCGCATATAAATCAGGATTACGAGCGATCTTTAACTAATTTAAGAGATCACGATAATTCTCAAGATCTTATAGCTAGAGAGCCAAAAGATCACCGTTATGGGCCTTCTCATGATCTTTCTAGCGCAAGTTCTGGCGATCTTAAGCACCAAGAACAGCCTATTTATCCTGATTCAGGCGTATTCGATATAGCAAAAGATCATGACTCTTCAGCTCAAGATCTTATAGCGAGAGAGCCAAAAGATCACAGATCTGGCCCTTCTCATGATCTTTCTAGCGCAAGCTCTGACGATCTTAACTACCCAGATCAGCCTATTTATCCTGATTCAAGCGTATCCGATATAGCAAAAGATCATGACTCTTCATCTCAAGATCTTAGCAACAAAGACACACAACGAGATCATGAGCTTGAGCTTCCCGACGATCCTGACTTTGAATTTCAGGCAAACTCCATCGCTGATAAGCAGCCTGATTATCAGTCTCAAGACACTGAACACCATTCTAAAGATCTGTCTTTGCAAACCTCAAGCGATCTTCAAGATCTCAAGCCTTCAAGAATATTGTTCCAAGAATCAGTTACTGAGCACTTAGAAAAGCAGGTAACTCAAGGTTTTGAGGAGTTCAATGCTTTAAATAAGGCTCTTGTTAATGAGCGCGTCTATGCTGATGCGGCCTCTTATGATCTTGGCTATATCAAGTCTACTATAGCGAATAACTTCCCTAGCCATAAAATTAATGAATCTGCAGAGGTCAAAATTCACCTAGAGAATGGCCTTCTTTACTTGGACTCTGAAGACGTTATTCATGAAGCCCTTTCTCTCTGCAAGCAAATTGGCTACTTACACAAGGATATATTGGTTACTTTCGAGGAGCACTCGGATAAGATTTACATTCAGTACGGAGAGGATAAGAGACGCGTTTGTACTATGACTTTAGCGTCCATCCTGACACCACAAGCTATCAAGAAATTTGCCAATCAGTACTTCTCTTGGCGCTATTACAAGACAAATCACACCGAACTTTTATGTTCACTATTAACGTATGTGGGGAATGGCTTCAACTCTAGAGGAGAGGCTAAAGTATGTGGTGTTTTTGAGAATAACAAGCAGAAAATCTCTCAACGAACAGTACAAAGAAACTTGGCTCGTGATGAGTTCGTTGAACTTATAAGAGCTTATGGAAGCGTTTTACTTCAGGTAATACATCACTATAGCCGCGAGTACATCTTGAATTCAAGTACAGGTGATGAGGTCGTAAAAGAGCTTATTTCTCAGCTTGGACTAATTGGCATCAGCGATATAGCCTTGTACGATGGAACTACTCTTGAAGTAAACAGCTCCATCTCCCGTGAAGCTGACGTTTCCGGATCTGGCAGTCATAGATCTGCCAAACGTTCATCTAGCCATAAAAAATCAAGCTCTGAAAGCCGCAACTACCAAGTTAAGATTCATGCGGTCTATTCACTCGTGTCTAAATGCCTGATGGGCGCTACAATCACACCAGGAACTGGTGCTGAAAGTCGCAACTTCTATACAGATTTTATTACCTTCGCTGGCAAAAAGATTCTTGCCATTGCCGATAGAGGCTATCACTCCCTCCTTCTATTTGCCAGATGCATGAAACAAGGCGTACCTTTCATCATACGTCTAGACTCTCAATGTACTTACAAGATCAGAGAGGCTTATACATCTGACGGGCAGCCTTTACCTCAGTTGGTTGGCATGAAGGTTAACTATAGTGAGGTAACTCAGCTAGCAGCAAAGTATCAGTCTCTAGAGTTGGTTGTTGATGCAAAGTCATCCATTGAACGCGCAGCTATTATAAATGGTGATGAAGAGCTGTTTGAACCTGAGATTTTCAATAAAAACACAAAGCAGCCAACTCTTTATTGTAATGGCTTACGTGTGGTGCTAATGAATAGATCAGAAGGTAACATACCTGACAAAGACAGATGCATGATACTTGCTACCACTCTAAATAAAGATCAAGTATGCGCTGAAACCATATATATGCTGTATAAGCTGAGATGGGGTGTTGAGTCGTTCTTTAAGAACCTTAAAGGTTTCAACCGTTTACAGAAGACAAATGCTAGAAACATCAATACTAATTTAAGCATGTACTTCGCTAGCATGATCTCCTACCAGGTAAAAGCATTTATTACCACATGCGCAATACCTTACGCAATCACACAAGATACGAAGCTATTACAGAAAGCTTTAGACGACAATTGTACGGCAGCAAGTGCAGGTATTACACGAAGATTTAATGAGTTAGCAGGTGCTATTTCGCACGTGTACTCACGTGTCAATGGTACGGGCACTAACATTAGACATGTAACCGGTGCGCTATCAACCAGTCGTCCTTGTACCAACTGCTACAACAAAGAAGAGAACAAGATAGCAATGCTAGAGCCATGGCAACTAGCCTACTTAAGAGAAGATGGCTCTGAAATCTTTAGAGAGCTATTTGCATGCAAACCTAGCATGATAAAGAAAATGCTTGCTGCAGCGGCTACAGGAAGCCAGTATGAGCTTTGCATTTTCAAATCATTAGACTGTGCATTAAATGCCATTGGTATTAACGCAGATGTTATCGGCGTCTTAAAGCAGATTGAGCGCAAATCTAATAAAATCGGCGTTCCTGTTCAGCTTGCAGTACAAAAGCCACAAACAGAACCAACTATCTCTATAATGAAGTGCATGGGACACCCTGTAACTGTTCAAGCACTAGAAAAGATATATTCAAGTTCAAATAACGAAGAAAGCTCTTTAAACATCATTGATCAATGCGCTCAGAAACTTGCAAAGACATGCAAAACCTCTAAAACTGCATTAAATGTAAGAGAGCGCTTCAGATCGAGTTATACACAAGTAAACAAGGTTACGAAGAATCTAATGGCTCAGTCTGGGATATATAGAATTAGCGGCTATTGTCCAATAAAAGAAAGCCCAGAGAGAGAGTATTTGCGAGGGCTTAGAAGTTAAACTTCTACCCACCTTGTCTACGTGCTAGCATAGTATTATATGTTGGCATATTATGTGCTTTCTAATGTTGTAGAAATACAGCATCGCTTTGTTACGTCTTGCTTTTGACATTTTAATGAATAAGCACAAATGTCATTAATTGTCAATACCAGCTTAGTGACGTACATCACCTCACATATGGTGATAATATACGTAGCGTATGTAAATTTGTTTATTGAATTATGGCATTGAAACCGTCGCCAAAAAGAGAGAATTTGCTCCTATGACAAATTTTGTATTCGAGAATTTGCGACAAAAAAAATAATTGGGTTTCGAAGTTAGTTGAAGAGCTCATTTTTGCAAGTAAAGATGTCGCAGAAATGATCCAAAATCGTATGGAAAGCACCATCCGTAATCAGAGCTCAATTTCTGAGAACGAATCCGATGCTCGCAGCCGTATTCGTGATACTGACTTTGCCTCTGAAACCGCTGCTTTAACCTCAAATCAGATCATTCAGCAGGCCTCTCAGACCATCCTGTCCCAGGCCAATCAGCGTCCAACCATTGCGCTGCAGTTACTGGGTCAGTAATAGCTTAAGCTTCAACTAGCTTGCAAAAGGGCAGTGCATAGCACTGCCTTTTTCGTTTGGGGTGTGATCACTGCTGACGCTACCTTGCTCACGACCTTGCTAATTAGGCTTGCTACTATTAGCGCTTGCTACTTGTGCTGCGGCTTTGATGCAGCAGTTATGGAGGCTATTGATAGCCTGGAGTGGCGATCTTGAGGTGGCTTTTGCTGCAGTTATTAGCAGCATAGTACGGCCTGTGCTGGTGGTCCTTGGTTGACTTGTGGCTTTCGCGCCTAAACAAAGGGCCATGCTCGTGAGAGTGTGGCCCTTTTGTTTTGCACCGGCGTTAGGCTGTGCGGTGCTGCGGCCGTGCAGAGCTGCGGCTCTAAGGCGCGGCGACGCGGCGTTGCGTTGAGTACTTTGAAGTGGCTATCTGTTGTGGTAGTCCTGAATCCTCTTGTACTCAGTATCGAAACGCTTGATCATGTCGTCGAGGTTATCCATGATGTGAGATACCTCATCAATGGCACTGTCGTTCTCCTTGGAGATATCAGTACAGTGCATGGAGAGCTCGTAAACATTCTCCGAATCAGAGTTAATCTGGCTTGCAACCACGGTCTCAGAGGAGATAAGTTCAGTCATCTCCTGAGTCATTTGGCTCATACGCTCGATGTTCTCTGATACCTTTCTAAAGCCTGCAGCTGATTGCTGAATTGCCTCATGACCAGCATCGGCCAGCTCGCGAGATTTACGAGAAGACTGTACGGCAATTTGAGAGTTCTTAATTAAGTCAGCTACAGTGCCATGAATCTGATTAGTACACTCTTTTGACTTGATTGCAAGGTTACGTACTTCATCAGCTACCACAGCAAAGCCACGTCCTTGCTCACCAGCACGTGCTGCTTCGATAGCTGCATTTAATGCCAGAAGATTGGTGTGCTCTGAGATACTGATAATCTGCTTTAATAAATTAGAGATCTGCTCAGCATCGGCAGCCAAGGTCTCAATGATGCTACACATATTATCGCTACCAGAGCTAATGTCATCTAAGGCAGAGCGATTCTTTTGCGACATAGTTGCTGTTGAGGTAACGAGGTCAGAGGTCTCGCGTGCATAGTTATTGGTTTGTTGCACTAATTGTTCAAGCTCGTTGATCTCATTGCTCGCATGGGCAATTGAGTCATGAATATGGTTACTTCTCTCACTTTGCTCAACAATATAACGAGTGCTTTCATGAGCATATGAAGAGCAAGCATGTGCCTTGACACGTAACTCATCAACTGCATCGCCAACACGGTTGATCATAGATCTCATATTGGCATTGTTGGACAAAATCAACAGACGCACGTTGGAGATGATTTCATCTTCGCGATCATGGGAGTAGCACAGCATGCCTACAGGATGGTCGTAGACATTAGCAAGCAGCTTTTTGGCATTCTCCATCTTGCGCTTCATGATGCCACGTTGATTAGCAACGCACAGGTATGAAGACAGTGAACCCACTGCGATCGCTGCAATTGGATGTAAGAAGAAAGCACCTGCTGTCACAGCAGCACAACCTAGAGCAAGCTGCATAGACTTAGGAATAACAGGTAAGCTTGGCTTTAATGGCTGATTGCTATTGAGCTTATTGTAAACCTCAATAGAACGCTGTACGTCCTTTTCATTTGGTGGATAACGAACTGACTCATAGCCAACGATATGGCCGCGATCAAACACAGGAGAGATGAAGGCATTCACCCAGTAGTAATCGCCATTCTTGGTTCGATTCTTCACAATGCCCATGAAGGACTTACCGCTCTTGATGGTAGTCCACATGAGAGCAAACACCGCTGCTGGCATGTCAGGATGGCGGACGATATTATGAGGTTTACCAATGAGTTCTTCTTCTGTAAAGCCACTAATTTCAATAAATGGCTTATTTACTTTAGTAATGACACCTTTCAGGTCGGTAAAGGAAATAATCTTGGCGTCCTTAGGAAAAGGCACACGCACATCCGTTACCGGAAGATTGGTCTTCATTGGCACCTCCAAAAATGTCCTAGCTTATGTACTAACTAGGAACAAACACATCGCTCCAAACCTTCAGCAATGCGCAATATAGGCACCCAAATAACAAGAAGCTTTGCTAAAAAGATAAAGACACGTTGAAGTGACTTAGCAAAAGCTACTAGGCTGCCATAAAAAACGGTACTTACTTTCGTGATCTTTGTACCGCGTAGATAACATTAACTAAGCATGTGTTGGCGTTGGCCACGCACATAGAGTACTTGAGATGGACATAACTTATCCCAAGCGCTTTTAATGAACTACTCACTAAAAAGTAAGACTGCAATAGTCTACGCTTTAGCAACTAATAGTATTAACTCACACTTGTCCATAAATGGACAAAAAATCTCCTACAATTTAATGTCCAATCGTGTCTTGTTGCAAGTTGTTTTGGCACGCATCTCCTAGTTAATGACACATCTCACAGACTAAAAATAATCTTTGAGAGCGGCGTCAAAAGAGCTTGCTTCTCCAATCAGTATAAGTGTGCAAATACTTAAGCAAGGCATAAGCAAAACCTAAGCACTTTGCGCCTCATACTCGCAGCGACACAGTTATGAGTATACAAAATAACTTACATATTAATGCACAACAGACTTTGCATCAAAGCAAATAACTATGTGCGTCAGAATTTTTGTATAGCCACTGCCACCATCCAACTTATCAAAACCCGATATTTATCAGCATTATGAGCAGCTATTCATTCAACTTTCCACCTTTTGAGTATTTTGTTCAAACGACCATAAAATCTCACAAAATGGCCTTATAGCCCTATTCTCACGCAGTCTTTACACGATTATCACCAAAACCGCATCCTCACACGAACAAACAGCCTCATCAACATCCAACCACATTAACTTTAAGCTCTGCTTTTACGCGGCTATCCAGCACAAGCAAGCTAAAAGCATCGAATGCAGCATGTACCAAGCGATCATCACCCTAGCCTATAAGATCACCGTATCGCTGCCTCTAAAGTTCACGCCAGGCTACATGAGTAGCATCCATGTCGCATGAGATCATATGCTTATCGCTGTAACAGCTAATAGCTGGACACGGACGAACACAACGAATAGCGGCATTAGCGCTGATGTACTTAATAGCATCTGTAGATGCACAAGTGCTCGCTTATGATTATTAACCAGCCTTAGCTGCGCTGATCTTGTGTTGCTTGGCTACTACTCTTTGAAAGTATCTGTTTTGTAAGGTCAACTTGTATTGGCTCGTCAGGGCTTGCAATCACTGGCCTTATCATCAGTTCCTTGATATCAGGTGATCTTTGGGCCGTGCTCTTTGGGATATCATCTTTTTGGTGTACCCAGATGGCCCACGATCTTAAAGCTGCTATTTTGACCTGCGATCTTCAGCAGGCTATTTACCGTGAGTTCTGTTGGCTTGGGCAATTAGGTTGTGATCTCGGGTTAGTGATCTTGTGAATTTTATCTTGGGGATTTGCTCTTTAGTCTTGTGATCTTTTGACCTGGAATTTGACCTGTGATCTCGCAAGATCGGTGAGCTGCAGTATTGCCATTATTAAGCTTGTTCGCTCGTTGCTGCTCTGTTGGAGGCCTACAGACAAGCAAGCGCTAGAGACAGCTAAGGGAGTAGAAACGACAAAGGCCTAGAGCTTGTGCTTGCTAGGCCTTTGAAGATATTTAGCAGATATCTAGATGGATGATGCTATTGGTGAACCTTCTGGTACTCAACCTCGAAGCGGTGAACCATTTCATCGAGGTTCTGCATGATCTGATTAACCTGCATAATGGTGT
>Magnolia_p2__coassemble_1251_pt1 | contig 18841 bp, 11 predicted proteins | sample Magnolia_p2__metabat2_low_PE_025 | metagenome-assembled genome bin Magnolia_p2
TGTTGGTTGGTTAGTTTGACTGGCTTAGTTTGAATGGTTAGTTAAGGGAAATTGTTAGCACAGACAGGGAGAAATCTGTGACCGCTTGGCGGCTCTTGTGGATGCCTGACAATAATTGTAGTTTTGTGTGTATATGGTGTCAGGTGGAGTGTGGTTTGAGTTGTGAAACGATACTTTAGTTTTTACTCACTATGGTTTTCAGTGCATTAACTTTGTTGCTAATTGTTAAGCACATCTCATGTAAAGTTCAGACGTTTTTTAAGAGAACTTGGGATCAAATGGCTTGTATATAGCGTTTTGCGTTATCTATCTAAGGTGGGGAGTTTGTAGTTATTGCTTTATAGTTAGGTGTGTAACTAGTCTATAAAGAGCATAAACATGCGCTTGATTGCTAAATAGGTGCTTAAAACCATATGCGTAGACTATCTAATTGTGATATGGATCAATTTTTTAAGCATTACTCAAATCTTTTGATACTAGTCTAATACAACAAAAGTACACGTAATGAAAGTTGAGTTAAACAATACTTTTATAAAAAGCTTTTATCTATGCGGTTTATATATTGAGGTCTGGTTATAACAGCACGCTCGTTGGTGTTTGCGCACGGTTACGGTTCGCACTTTACTTTTAGATGCGGATGTACGATAAAAGTATATAGATAGGGCTTTTGTGTTTTATTCACAATGGAGCAGTGTAGATCCGTAATAGTGCAATCTGCAGTACCAAAGTGATAACTCAATTTAATTCCCTGCATAAGACTAGATGATGGGGTGCTGGCAATAGCTAAAGCAGAGAAATACTGCCACCCTTAATCCAAAAGTAGCGAATGTGTACATTGTTATGGCGTTTAGCTGCAACTAAGGCAGACTTTTTAAGCTTAGTACCTTAGTAAGTTAAGGATACGCTCAAGCTTAAGGTTTAAGTGGATTTAAGCCACATGCCCTTAAAAGAACTGCCTTGAGAAAGTGGAGCCTAAGCCACTTTATTGACTAACAGCAGATACGCGCACATGTGTATTAAAAACTAGGTAAATCCTAGTTGGTACATACAGGTACATGGACTTGTTTATACAAAAGAGCTGCAATTAGTTAAAGTTGGTTCCTGAAATTTGAGGCCTGTCTTAGTTCAATCTGCAGTAGATTGGTATGCTATACATATGACGATAGTGCATCTACGTCTATGTAGATACTGCAAGTGTGAATAGTGACGGTATCTGAGATTAGTGATCACCTTTGTGCAAGAAACAAGGCGGATGCGATATGCAAATCTCTCAAGTATTCGACAAGGTAAGTAGTGCTGTACAAAGCAGCATTCAAAATCTCACAGGCGAAGAACCACCAAAGGAAAAGCAGTTTGGCCATGACCGTCGCGTCGTTACTTTCGACCTGTATGGTTGCTTGCTTAACTATCGAATGATTACTCACTTCGTAGGTCAAGTTGGTCGCGAGAACAAATTCGAGCCAGAATTAGTTGAGCGTTACTTCCAGCTTTACCTCGAGCGCATTCGTCTGTCTCCTGACTTCATGACCATTCGTGATGTGCTTGAGACTTCGATGAAGTACCTTGATATGGAATTCAATACCAAGGTCTTTACCAAGAATTTTGCCGAGCTGTACCTTATTTATAATGACCTCAAGCCACATCCTGATGTGCTGCCTACTTTAGAGAAGCTGCACCGTGCTGGCTATGAGATGTATATTCTGGCAAATACCGACATTCAGCTTATCTCACGCCAGTTTGATAACTTAGGCGGTTACTTTAGCGAGAAGACTGTTTTAGTTGCTGATGAGTGTCGTTGCTATAAGCCAAACTTAGGTTTCTTTAAGGCAGCAGCTGAAAAGTTTAAGCTCCGTAGCGCTGACCATTTCCATGTAACTTCAAACTATTTCCAGGATATTGCTCCAGCTTGCCGTATGCATTGGCTCACCGCCTATGTTAACCGTTCTAAGACTGGTGTTTTTGAGGATTTAGAGCCTTCTGTAGTGCTCAATAGTCTTACCGACTTAGAAGAGGGCATGCAGTTTGCCAAGCGCCGTATCGAGGAAGAAGAGCGTGCAGCAGCAGAGCGTGAGCAGCATGCTCGCCTCATTGAGGAAAAGAAGAAGCAAGTTGCAGCTCAGGCAGCTCAGCAAGCTAAGCTTCGTCAGCAACGTGAAATGGCCGCTCGCCAACAGCAGATGCAGCAGAAACAAATGCAGCAGCAGATGGCAGGTATGAGTCCACAACAGCAGCAGCAAATGATGCAGCAGATGCAGCAGCAACAGATGATGCAGCAGCAAATGGCTGGCATGAGTCCACAGCAGCAACAGCGCATGATGCAGCAAATGCAGCAGCAACAGATGATGCAGCAGCGTATGGCTCAGCAGCAAAGACGTGGCCCTGGTATTGGTATGCTCAATGACGATGACCTTGCAGATTTTGCAGGCTCAGGTCCAGCAGCAACTCCACAAAATCAGTACTTTGTACCGCAAAACGAGCGCGATGCTGCTTTAGCTGAGAAGATGCGTCACATGAACCCTGCTAAGGCTCGTGCTATCGCTAGAGCCCGTGAGCGTGGTTTAGCAGCAGCTCGTGGCCGTGTCATGTAGCCACCGCTTCAACTCATATTTCTTTGAAACTGCCGCTTTTAAGCGGCAGTTCCATTTTATCTTCACCAAAAAGCAAAACCATACCACCGCACAAAGCATCCAACAGATAAGACGAGTAATACCAACGCCAATTGGCACCTGCCAAATCATCGAGCATTGCAATCCATCGAGCATTGCAATCCATCGCGCATTGCAAATCATCTAGCATTGCAATCCATCGCCGCATAGTAAGTACTCAGCACTAGGCATGCTAATCTCATAGCCATGCTCTCCCAAATGCCATGCTAATCGACACATTGCGTGATGCTCTGAGGGCTGTGCTGCAAATGCTTCATGGTGGCAAAAGCATAGGTTCATCAACAAAATGCACATATTCGTGTCTGCGGCTTAAAGTGCAACAATTGGGCGTGGATAGCCGTTTTTTAGTGACTTTTTACAATGCGGTTGGCTTTTTGTATGTATCGATTGCCTAAATTGTGAACTTAGCGGTGTCGCAAAGGCGCGTGATACATGATTCTAAGGAGTAAATCCTATATAATTTAGGGGCTCTTGTTTGAGCGTTTTGCTATTGGTTATTGGTAAGTAGTTAGGACTGTACTCATGTACCTGGAGTATTTTGGTTTAAATGACTATCCGTTTGACGGTTTGCCTGATAGGCGTTTTTACTATGTCGGCGGATCCCAGCACCAGTCCATCACCTTGCTCAATACCACACTGTCTCGCTCAGGCAGCATCTGCGTACTTACTGGCCCATCTGGTGCAGGTAAGTCCACACTCGTGCGCTTATTAATGCGCTCCTTGCCTCATCGCATGCGTATTATTGCCATCGATGATCCTCGTATTGATCCGCATAACCTCATTGCAACTATTTTACGTGCCTCTGGCGTGGTGGCTACTTCATTTGAGTCATTAAATGATCTGACTTTTAAGCTCAGAAAGATGCTTGAGACATCTATTGCCAATGGCATCATTACCACTGTTATTTGCGATGAGGCCCAAGGTCTTAGTGACGAAGTTTTAGAGCAAATTCGCCTTATTTCCAATATCGAAGGTGAAGCTGGCAAGATGCTTAATTTCTTGCTCGTAGGTCGTGACGATTTGATTGAGCATTTAAACAAGCCAATCCACGACATGCTCAAAAACCGCATTAAGATCTTTGCTACTCTGCCACCGCTCACAGCCAACGAAGTAGGCGCTTATATAACCTACAGATTGCAGCAAGTTGGAAGAGTCACTCCTTTATTTACCGATAAGGCTATCGACGTCATCACTAAAAAGAGTGCTGGTGCGCCTCGTCTTATCAATGCCATTGCCGATATGGCGCTTAACATTGCCTATCAGAAAAAGTCTGAGCAGGTTAAAGGTGCCATTGCCGCTAAGGCAGCCTATTTAGTAAGCCACAATGAGGATGGTTTACGCAGCTACTTTAAGCATCTGTTTAAAGATATGCTCAGTGCCTCCTTGTATGCCAAAGCCGCTACTATTGGTGCAGCCTTTGTCTGTGCTGGTCTTACCTTTGTCGGCGCACTGATGTTAGTGCAGACCTTCATGCCAGTACGCTCCATTCAAAGTGCGCTTATCAACGATGCTCAAGTACAAGCTCGTTATCAGGCTGTCTCTGACTATCTCTTCCGTGGCCGCAATGCTGCATCTCGTGAGCTGTATTTCTTTAATCAGGCAGTATCTGAGTCGTACTTTAAGGTCAGCGCTTTTGCCACCTTATTTAAGGTGCATGGCTACACCGTTGATGATGAAGATGTAACTGTTAACTCAGCTATCTTAAAGAAAGCTAACTTACAAAGCTTATCTCAGACTGGCCCATTAAGTGAGGCTGTTTCATACAATGCTCCAGTACTCATTGGACTCATTGATGACAATCTCACACCATTTTATGGCGTGCTCTATGAGCTTAATGATGACGTCGCTCAGATGATCATTGGCAACTACTTATTTGCCATTAAGCTTGATTACCTCAAAGAGCGTTATATTGGTGAATACACTGTTATTCATCCATATGTGGGCGATATTAGCGACTTAAAGTCACGTCGTACTGACACTAGAAAGGATATGGAGAATAAACTGCGTCCATATCTAACTGCATATCGTCAAAGAGCTTTAGAAAGCGCTAATCGTGAGGCGAATAAGGCCTTATTAAACTACGAGCGCCAAAAGGATGAAGTAGCTAAGCTGCGTCAAGCCGTACGTCAGCAGCTTTTATCCTCCATTGCTTCAGATAACTTAAGTGACAATCAGCTTGAGAAGATGCTTCAAAACCGCATTGGTGATGCTCTTTTAGAAGACGATGCTTATCAAGAGGCTTTAGCTAATCTTAAGGCTATGGAAAAGCTCAGTGCTGATAAAGAGATTAGAGCTGACCGTATTCGTACCATCTCACTGCGTTTAGATGATGGCTACGAGCGTGCCATGAATCTTTTCTTACAAGAGCAAAGCTTAAGTGAGATTAACGATCGTGCGATCGCCTTACTGACTTTAGCTGGCTACGATGGCCCGCGCTTATTAAAGTCAGTACCTGAGGCACAAGACGTCACTCCTGCTAAGGATAAGTAGGAGGCATCATGCGTATTTCCATTACTCAGCAAGAACTGCAAGAGGCCTTTTATGAGCTTTCCTTTAACCGCTGGAAGGCTCTTAAGCTCTTTTCCTTTTGCTTTGCCTGTTGCATTGTAGGTCTTACAGCTTTGTATTGGACCTTAGATGTCAGCTTTGAAAAGCGTATCGACACCTTAACTCAAAAGCTTCTCCAAGAAATGGAAAACGAGGTCAATAACGCCCAAATGCCACCAGTCTCCAGCCTTTACGAAGGTGTTGTGGAGTATCGTGGCCGTGCTGATTTTGATAATGTTACTATCATCAATCCGCTGACAGCTAAATACATTAAAGACCATTCCATCTCACGTGTGCATGGAGAGCGTCGTGCCGTTGCCGAAGGCATCTATGAAATCCGCTTTACCAAAGTAACCGACGCAGCAGACGGTAAATAACACCCTCGAGAAATCCACCACCACAGCACAGCCAAGATCCCAAGCGACAGTCTAACAGTTGCTAGCAAACAACCTTAGCTGCTAGCATTCTCAGCCACGGCTCCACTCAAAAACACCGCAACAAAAGACCCATTATCCCGAATAAGAATGCCCATAATGCCTAAGGCAAAAGGCTCATTAGCCCGAATAAGAATGGGCAATGCGAGTAAAACAACAGGGCAATGAGTTAAAAAATGAAAGGGGACTTAATGGCAAAAGCAAAAGCTGTGGGAGCTGTGAGCATTGTTTAATGCATAGGGTCGCGTTTTAGCTTGCCTCATAAGCAAAAAGGCCGAACTTGTAAAAGCTCGGCCTTTTTAAGATGCGTTTGAGGCTAACTTTTAGTAGCGGTCACGCTTTTGCTTTCGGGATGGGCGTGGGATGAATACGAACACAACACCTGCAATGGCACCGCACAGGGCAATGATGGCACCTTGCATCCACCAGCGCATTTGCATATCTAAGTCTTTGGTCTCAAGACGATCTGCATAGTCACGATAGAGCTCATCAAGTTCGTTGATGGTGGCATCTTTGTTAACAATAGTTGCCTGCATCTCATGATTGAGCTTGGTTAAACGTGCAACTTCAGCCTCAGCCTTCTTAGTACGCTGCATGAGCTCGTTGTCGTAATTATCTAAGCGACTTTGCAGTTCATCGATCTTGGCTTGGAGCTTGTCTGCAAGAGGACGGCCGCACATATTAGGAGTTAAAGACTCAACTAAGATCCAGTAGTTGTCACTTTCGTACTGAACCTGAGCCCAACGACGGTTATCGGAGTAGCGTAAGAACTTAAGCTCATCACCAACTGAGCGAGCACCTGTTACACGGTAACCCTCACCTGGACCTGAGCGAGTCCATACCTTGTTGTTATCAGAAATATAGACAGGGCCGCCTACATAGAAGCCATTGTCATCACGTACAGGTTCTTTCTTTGCTTCTTCTTCGGCTTTAGCAGTATCTTGAGCTGCACCTTCCTCAGTTGGAGTAGCTGCATTGTCATTAGTAGCTGCCTCAGGAGCAGTTTCATTTGCAGCGGCGCTAACAGCTGCAGGAGCCTCAGCAGCAGATGCTACAGCAGTTTCAACAGCCTGTGCTGCCTGTGCTTCTTCTTCGGCATGAGCTTGCAGGCTACCAAGAGTAAAACAGAGGCTGCAAGCAAGAGATACACTTAAAAGTTTATTGATATGCACGTTCGTATCCTTCAAGAGATTCGCAAAGATAGGCAGTAATCTTACCACACCATTGCCATTTGTGTTGCTAAAGCCCAATCATGGGCATTTTTGGCAAACAAAAGACCATCATCATCAAGCATACAAAAAGGACCTCAAAGTTAAGTCGAGCTCAAAGTCCTAGGCAAAAGCGTCAGCACCACTTTAAGTAGCGATATGGCTTGCATCTGTCAATTCAGGCATTAGAGGAGATCGCATCTATCTAAAACGCAGTTAAGACCTTTCTAGCGCTATCGTGTATCGCAGTTGTTTCTTAGATGCCGAATATCTAACAAAGCTGTTGAGTGAGGATGTATGATTTCAAATCAAGCTGTTGAGGGTAGGGTACAGCTAGCCATAATGCTATCCATAATGCCTGTTGACCGTGGGGCACATGAGAAATAAGGCTTTGGAGCAATGAAAACGGGCTCTATCGGCAACGAAATGTGAATAGTGTGTACGGTGTGCTTGATTTGTCGCGCTATTGCAGCTACTTTTAGTAAGTAGCTTGATACAGCTAAAAGTAATAGACACGATCTGTTGCGTACTTGAGGTCTAGCAAGGCGCTAGATGAGATCCTTAGGAGTCGATATGGCACTAAACTCTGACTATCCTTACGACATCTTTCCTGATTTTAATAACTTACCAGAACTTCCTGAAGAGTTGTTAGCTGATGGACGTAACTTTTATGAGCGCTTAAAGCAGCGTGCAACTCCAGAGGATATGGCTGTATTTGACTCACGCCGTGAACTGCTCTATGTCATGTCCATGTCTGAGTTTATCTCCAGGACTTTGACTCAATATCCAAAAGAGTGTGCTGCACTCATCTCTCAAGGCGCGTTAGATGATCCATTCTTCTCTTTAGATCCAACTGACGTTGTTAACGAGACCATTGTTACAGGCCTTCAAGATCCTGAGCTGAAAAAACGTTTACGTGTATTGCGCCGCACCCGTATGGTAGTGATTGCTTGGCGTGATCTTACCGGTCAGGCTGATATTGAAGAGGTTTTTGTCTCTTTATCTAATTTGGCTGAGTGCATTGTTGATCGTACCGTGCATGTGGTTAGAGAGAGCTTAAAGCCGGTCTTTGGTGATGCTTTTGATAAAGAAGGCAAGCAAATGCCGCTGCTTATTCTTGGCATGGGTAAGCTTGGTGGTGGTGAGCTTAACTTCTCTTCTGATATCGATTTAATCGCTTGCTATCCATACGATGACGATACTCAAGGTGGATCTCGCTCTATTTCTCACCAAGAGTACTTCACCAAGGTCATGCAGCGTTTATCTAACCTCTTAAGCGAGGTGACTGCTGACTCCTTCTGCTATCGTATTGACTTGCGCTTAAGACCATTTGGTGATGCCGGCCCATTAGTTTCATCCTTTGATGCTTTAACTGTTTACTACGAAACTCAGGGTCGTACTTGGGAGCGTTATGCCTTAGTTAAGGCCAAGCTCATTGGCGACTACCACAATTGGGGTACTTATGGTGACGAACTCATTGAGCTCTTGCGCCCATTTGTTTATCGTCGCTACCTTGATTACGGTGCAATTGAGTCTTTACGTAAGCTCAAGCACATGATCGAGTCTGAAGTACGTCGTCGTAATTTAGGCGATAACTTTAAGCTCGGCTCAGGTGGCATTCGCGAAGTCGAGTTCATTGCTCAGGTATTTGAGTTAATGCGCGGTGGTCGTATCCCTGAGCTAGCTGAGAGAAGTTTGCGTAAGACCTTACGTAATATTGCTAAGCTGCAGTTACTGCCAGAGTCTGTCTGCCAAGATCTTGATGATTGCTATATCTATCTGCGCCGTGTTGAAAACACCTTGCAGATGTTAGCTGACAAACAAACTCAGACTCTGCCTGAAAATGAAAAGGATCAAAAGCGACTAGCTATTGGTCTTAACAAGGGCTCATATCAAGAGCTCCTTGATGAGTTAGATAAAGTACGTGCATGTGTGCATAAGCAATTCGTGTCCGTAATGCGTGATTCAGATGATGAGCAAGAGGAAAATGACGCTGCAGATGTAGAGTTATGGGAAACCGTACTCACCGCTGAAGAGCTTGAGCCTGTCTTAGAGCAGCTCTTAAAGAACAACAATCCTCAAGCTCAAGAAAGTGCCTCAAGCGCAGAGCAGGGCAACAGCAATACATCGAACAGTGACAGCTCACATACATCGCATGGCTACCATGGTGTTGAGCCAAATGCTCCTGTTAAGTCAGCCACTTCAACTCCATATCGTGCAGGCTGTAGTTCTTCAAGCAGCTCTAAGAGCAATGAGTCTGAAGCTTACGCTTTAGCTCAAGCCATTATTAATCTGCACAGTGCTCTTGACAGAATGCCAGTAGGCCCAATTGGTCGAGATACACTGCTGCGTCTCATGCCGAAGATCATCCGTGCCGTAGTTAAATACAAGGATGCTGCTGGCTTATTTAAGAAGGTTGCCCTCTTAATTGAGAAGGTATCACTGCGCACTACATATCTGCAGTTACTTGTAGAGAACGATGGCACTCGTCAAAAGCTCTTAGCACTGCTAGATGGAAATAACTTTGCTGGCTCGCTTATCTCTGAGTACCCAATCTTACTTGATGAGCTGATTGCTCCACGCTATTTCAAAGAACCGCCTCATACTGAGGAGTACATGGCTTGGCTCAATGAGCGCTTAATGAGAATCGAGCCTGATGATCTTGAAGAGCAGATGGAAGAACTCCGTCTGTTTAAGAAGGTCATGGTGCTGCGTATTGCTATGTCTGATCAATCGCAGTCTCTGCCGCTCATGAAGATCTCTGATTCACTAACTTGGCTGGCTGAGGCTATTATTCGTGAGATCAGTGTGCTTGCTTGGCGTCAAACTGTTGAAAAGTACGGCACTTTAGAAAACCGCGATGAGCAAGATCCAGGTTATGCCATCATTGCCTACGGTAAGTTAGGCGGTATTGAGCTTGGCTACAAGTCTGACTTAGATATGGTCTTCATTCGTGAGGTGACCGATAAGAGCACCACTGGTAGCAACTCCATTCCTGCTGTGATGTTCTATCAGCGCTTTGTACAACGCTTTATGCATCTGTGCACTACCCGTATGAACGGTGGCACTATTTACGAGCTTGATATGCGTTTACGTCCTGATGGTGATTCAGGCGTGCTCATTAGTGATCTTGAGTCTTACGATTTATATCAAAAGAATCGTGCCTGGACTTGGGAGCATCAGGCCTTAGTGCGTGCCCGTGCGGTTGCCGGCTCTCCACGCGTTATTGAGGACTTTAACCGTGTCCGTGATGAGGTCTTAAGAACTCCACGTGATGAGGTGAAGCTCTCCGATGACGTATACGCTATGCGTATGAAGATGCGTAACTACTTAGATCGTAGCTCCGATAAGCTCTTTGATCTTAAGCAAGGTAAGGGCGGTATGGTAGATATTGAGTTCATCGCTCAATACTTAACCTTACGTGAGGCACCTAAGCATCCAGACATGGTCTTATGGTCGGATAATGTCCGTATCTTCGATGAGTGTGCTCGTTTAGGCATTCTCTCTGAGGACGATACCGAAAAGCTCAAGCACGCTTACCTCAATATCCGTGAGTGCTATCACCGCGTCAGTTTAGCTGATCGTCCTCGTATCGTCGATATTGAGGAGACTCCAGATGGCTGTCAGTGGGTAAGCAAGATCTTTGATGACATCTTCAAGGATGCCGCCGAGCGCTTTGTACCTCCACAGTACGGCAAAGCCAATAGCTTGCCACCAGGTACCGTATAAATTAAAACGGCCTAAAAAAGCTTCAAAAAAGCTCACAGCGCAGCCTAGCGCTACACCAAACAAAAGCTCCAGTCCCATCCCAAGGTTCTGGAGCTTTTTGTTTTCAAAAAAGGACAACCCCATCCGCAGTGCCTTCTCCAGGCCATACTATCCAGTTATCTGCAGCCTATACGACAGCAAGCCACAAAAGCTAAAGCAAGCGCCGCTAGAGCAATTAACAGCTGCACAATGGAAATATGAGGCACAAAGCTGTCAAAGATGAGCAGTCCTCAAGCATGATGCAGCCGATAGCTACGCACTTTGTAAGCAATTGAGAAGAAAGAAGATGCGGTATACGTTGCTAAGGGCCTAAACTGCTTAGCAACGCGTTTGAAGAGGGGCAATTTGGGAAAAGCTAAGATCCTAAAAGATAGTCTGTATAGCTTATCTGAAGAAAAGAGGATCGTCGTTGTTTACTGATGGTTGAGGCAGATCGTACTCAAGCTTAACGCGTGAGGCCGGATTATCAACAGTTGAGCCTTTACCAGCAGGGCATTTGTAGATGCGTGCTGTAATGGCAATGCCCATGTCATCAGAGAGGCGATTCATGAGATCGGCATAAGCGTACCGCTCGACCATATGAGTGCCACCACGGCGAACAGTGATGAGCTTGAGGTCATAACGAGCGTTTTCGATAGTGGCGCGTGGTGTAGTCTCAAAGTTGCCTAAGAAGAGGCAACCTTTAACTTGATCCTCAGCGGCATTAACGACAAGGCGCATATCTTCATGTTCTTCATTAGAGGCACAGCCTGACACCATATGAGAAGAGGCAAGAGCAATACTTAAAGCGCAAAGTAGTTTGAGTGTACGTGCCATATCCGACCCCTTAGAGAAAACAATTGACAAGAGCATACACAATGAATGTTGCAATTATATGACGCGTTTGTTGAATCTACATGTAATTTGCTTAGCATTGCGATCACGCGCACTCTAAAAGGTAGTTCTAACCATCTTTAGGCAATGATTCACTAGAACAGGGAGAATATTTCACATAACCAACTAACAAAAAGACACTAACAACATGCCAAGACCCAGGTTAGCTAATCAATGCTCAAAGTTAATCGCGCTTGATTCTAATCTACAGGTAATAGCCATAGCCATAGCTATAGGCATTGCTAATGCGCCAAAGCAAAATAGTCGTGCTTGCAAAAGGGCTAATGTGAAAAGTGGGGGCTTGCTAATGCGGCTAAGCAAATGAGTCGTGCTTGCAAAAGGGCTAATGTTAAGCACTTCGCTAGCAGATGGGGCCAAGGCTCTAGACCTTGGCCGTAGATGTGGGAGTAGGCACGCTGATGATCGTGCCTATTTCTGCTATGGCGCTACTCGATTTCAGGGTAGCGGCTTGGGACGCCCTCAGGACAGCTCTTAAAGCGGCGGTGCATCCACAGATACTGATCTGGAGCAGAGAGAATCATTTGCTCTACATACTCATTGCCACGGCGGGTGTCAGCAACCTCGTCATCAGTTGGAAAGTTATCAATTGGCTCTAAGACACGGAAGCGATAGCCGTTTTTCTCACGAATGAGCCAGAAAGGCTGTACCTTAACACCTTTGATGCGAGCAAGGTCGTGAAGACCAGTTACGGTGGCTGCTTGATCCACACCAAAGAAAGGCACGAACACTGCGCTCCTAGTGCCATAGTCTTGATCTGGTGCATACCAAATAGGATAGCCTTTCATTACAGCCTTAACCATTGAGCGCACATCCATGCGATCAACTAATGCAAGGTTAGAGCGCAGACGGCCTTTAACTTGCAGATATTCTATAACAGGGTGATCAGAGCTGCGATATACGCCAATTCCAGGCTTAATTGCCAAAGGGTATAAACGTGCACCGATCTCTAAAGTGGTCATGTGGCAAGTAAATGCAATGATACGGGCATCAGATGCAGCGAGCTCTTTAGCTTTAGCTAATTCTTGCTCATCAACAATCAGTAAGCGCTTAATACGCCAATCAGGCCAGAACCATGCAATGCCGGTTTCAAATAAAGCAACACCAGCACTTTGAAAGATGCGCTTTTCTAAGTCGGCATACCACTTGTCATCTTTATCCGGAAAGCACAGCTTTAAATTGGTCTGAACGATGTAGCGACGACCTTTAACAAAGCGCATGAGAAAGCCACCTAAGAACTTGCCCAGGCCTACAATGCAACGGTATGGCAGGAGGTTAACGAGAAGGTATAAAAGAGTAAAGCTAGCCCAAGTTCCTAAGAAGGATGGCTTGAGCAAGGATAAACTAAATGGAATACCCTCAGTAACACCCTCACCCCAGCCTATCTTACGATTGGTATTGCGGTGAGCCTTTTTACGTTCTTCAAATGACTTATGAATTTTGAACTTCCCGGCCATCGTACCACCCTAAGATCTCAAAACAACAAACGTTCACTAGAGCCGCATCATAAAAAAGGAGTTAGAAAGTCTTATAAAGACAGTCTCAAGCGACAAGGCAAATATTCTATGGTCTATACCGCAAGAAACTAATGCTCGCTAAACCTTATCAAGCTGTTAATTGCTCTAGTAGCAGAACAAATCTATCCGTCATTTTAACCGCACTAGCGCTAATGCGCCAACTAAACGAGCGAATCTGTCGAAATATAGCACTATGACTATCAAAAACTACATACAACCATACAGAAATTAGGCCCAAGGGCAGCTAAAAAGTACATACAGTTACTACAGTTGCAAAGCCTTGGTCATAGAAATGAGACGATTGCCCTTATCTATACACTCAATAGCAGCTTTGAACACAGTCTACAAAAGTGGAGCTTAATGCAGCTCACAAAGCAAGCTAGCATAACTTGCTTGCAAAGCTATGTAGCAGCGGCAGGTAGCAAAGAGACGGCGTCTAAGGTGGGGAGCGTGAGCACTGTGAGTGCGATGAGGGAGTTGTTTGACGTGCTCGTCTGCTTGCCCCGGGCACGAAGGCGAGGGGCAAAACTTATTGAAGTTTGTTAGAGCTGACGAACTGAGTCGCGCTTGATAAGCTCGACCGTGTAGTCTTCGCGTACGGTGATTGGGCGGCCTTCATAGAGGTCAATTGAGCGTAAGATGGCTTCTTCAGAGATCTCTTTGACTGGATTGTTGACGGTGGTTAATGGCGGAATCAGACAAGTGCTTAAGTAGAGATTGTCAAAGCCAGTTATTGATACATCATCAGGGATCTTGTAGCCATGCGCGTGTAAGGTTGCCATAAAGCCTGCAGCCATTACATCTGAGTAGCAAGCAACTGCGGTAAAGTCTTCACCAGGAGTGAGGCGATTCATGAGATCTAAAGCTGCTTGAGAACCGCCCTCTAAAGAAGGCTCAGCTGAGGTAATGAGGCGTGGGATGTACTTAATACCGGCCTTTTTGAGGGTGTCGACATAGCCACGGAAACGCTCATCGGCATCTAAAATGCGGTGACCAGAGTTAACAAAGGCGATCTTGCGATGACCTTTGTCGATAAGCTCTTGTACGGCTAAGCATTGACCATGGTAGTTGTTAAGAATGAGGCAACGCTCTTCATAACCACGTACCACACGGTTCATTAGCACCATATATGGCACGGTCTCAAGATAGTTAATTAAGGTTGCATCATCCACAGCTAGAGCATGGACTACTAAACCACGGCATTGATAGGAAATGAGATCGTCAATGGCATGGATCTCACGCTCGGCATTGTGATAGCCCTGACCAACTAAGAGGTTATAGCCCATCTTATGGATGGCATCATCACAGGCACGAACTGCCGCGCCAAAGTACGGATCGGATACTTCAGAGACGACGACACCAATAGTATGAGAGTCACGTTGTACTAAAGCACGGGCATTAGCGTTTAGGTAGAAGCCTAATTCCTCACGTGCTTTATTGACCGCATCGACAGACTTTTTGGATACACGTGGTGAACCATTGAGTACGCGTGACACTGTAGCCACGGATACATTGGCTAGTTTTGCTACATCACGAATAGTAGGCATCAGTCACCTCAAAACATCTAGTCGGCATGGGCAGCTATTGTAGCCACTATTACCTTTGTTTTGTTATTTCTTAAGCAAATGCAAGTCACCAGACTCGATCTTTATAAGCCATCAATTTAAAGCTTATCAATCTGCTCAAGAACACTGCTTCAATTTTCCATAACTAAAGATCACACACTAAGCACTAAGCGAGTTATAACAAAGTCAGATCTTAGCGCGTTGATTGCCTATAGTAGCGTCACATTCAACAAGATCTTTTAGATCTTGATTGTAGATGCCAAATCAACAAGTCTAGTTAGCTTTGCAATTAAATTATATGCCTTGGTAGTTTAAGTGCGTAGAGTTTAGTTTGCTATCAAAGAAGCTTAAGTAAAAATACAGTGTTACTAGCGCAAAAAGCGCACTGCCTTAGCAATAGTAAACGATAAACGAAGAACACATAGCCTTAGCAATAGTAAACGACAAACGGAAAACACATAGCCTGAGTAATAAGCTGCGTTAAATAAGTCACTTACAATACAAGTATAAAAGAGGCTATAAACGCTTATTGCCACGTGAGGCTGAAGATATAGCAAGTACAGATCTCATCGAATATCAGATTGAATCAAGCTCTAATGCTAAATGAAAGCACGCATCACGTATAGAGATCAAAATCAGGCTAGCAGTACACTTTGTTTTGTATCACAAAAACACAAAGTACTTGTCTAGCAATTTCTAATGAACAAGTTCAGTTTGATAAGATGAGCGTAGTTGGTGTTAAGACCAATGTTTGCACAAAAGAGATTCTTGCAATCAAGGGTAAGTGGCGTATTTACGGGCTTTAGAAGCTCTTGCCAAAGCTTTAGATTAGCTAAGAACGCTCTTAAATGGTGCCTCATGTAAACGTTTACATGACTTATGGGCGCTATATGCCCACCCATTGTGCAAAGGAGGGTCGAACACTTGCTAGTTACTGTCTTCGTTGACAAGTCAACGTCAATAAGAATATACCGCTAAAGGCCTGAAATATCAGCACTATTAGGGATTATTAACAAAGTATGCACTAGCTCACAAAAAGTTAGTACGCGTTTTATGCAAAATGATTATAATAGTGTAAACGTTTACATTCTGATTAATCTCGGGTTTTATCAGAAACTTTCAGTAGCGTTTTGAGCAGTTTTTATGAGGAGTTTATGCAAGCTCCTAGATGCGATGGTTTTAACCATCAGCGTGATAATCAATGCCATCACCTGACATTGTAATAAGACAAGGTTTATGCTCAGCTACTGAAAAGTAAACGTAATGACGTGTAAGTCCGCGTGCGGAACCATGGCTCTACTGACGCAACTCTTTATAGCCTATTAAGCCAGACTATTAAGAGACAGTAGGCTCGGTTAAAGAAAGGAATAGTTTCATGGCTACAATTTTAGTTACTGGCGGTGCAGGTTACATCGGTTCACATACAGTTTGTGAGCTAGTCAAGGCTGGCTACGATCCGATTATTTTCGACAACTTCTCAAACGCAAAGCCAGCTGTTCTTGCACGTATTAAGCAGATTTGCGGCCGCTCAGTTCCATTTTATGCTGGTGACATTCGTGTCTATGATCAGCTTGCTCAGGTATTTGAGGAGCACAAGATTGACGGTGTAATTCACTTTGCAGGCTTAAAGGCTGTGGGTGAGTCCGTTAAAAAGCCTCTTGAGTACTACGACAACAACGTCAACGGTTCACGCGTTTTACTGCAGGTAATGCGTGACTATAAGTGCTACAACTTCATCTTCTCCTCATCCTCAACTGTTTATGGTGAGCCAGATTCACTGCCTTTAACTGAGAATAGCCCAGTTAAGCGTGCTAACTGTCCATACGGCCAGACCAAGGTAGATATTGAGTACATGGCAGAGGAACTGCAAAAGGCTGTTCCTGAGTTCTCCGTAACTCTGCTGCGTTACTTCAACCCTGTGGGTGCCCATGAGTCAGGCTTAATTGGTGAGGATCCACGCGGTATTCCTAATAACCTGATGCCATACTTAACTCAGGTTGCAGTAGGCCGTTTAGAGTGCTTATCCATCTTCGGTAACGATTACCCAACAGCTGATGGTACTTGCGTACGTGACTACATCCACGTAGTTGATTTAGCTTTAGGCCACGTTGCTGCATTAAAGCACTGCCTTGATAAGGCTGGTGTTCATATCTACAACCTCGGCACTGGTACTGGCTACTCAGTATTAGACATGGTTAAGGCTTTCTCCAAGGCTATTGGTCGCGAGCTCCCACACAAGTTTGCTCCACGCCGTGCTGGCGACGTAGTTAGCTGCTATGCCGACGCTTCTAAGGCTAAGAACGAGCTTGGTTGGGTTGCTACTAAGACCTTAGACGACATGACTGCCGATGCCTACAACTGGCAGAAGAACAACCCTAACGGTTACGACGACTAAGAGTCAGTTATCACTAAGAGCTCTAGGCTACTAGTTTTGGCTCTTTGCCACGCCCAAATAGTGGGCACATAAGACAAGGTTTAGGCCTTTAAAGGCCGCATCAGCCAGGCATTAAGAACCTGGCTATGTCCGGCATCAAGAACCTGGCTATGCCAGGCTCAAGATAGCCAGGCAATCCAAGCTGCATGAGCTTGGTAAATACCAGATTGGATACATCCAACCTGGCCTTGGGCCAGACTGACTTAGGTCAGTCTGGTCTCATTAAGTGGCATAAGTGAAGATAAGCAGCCATAGCGGTTTATTTTTTTGTTCACAGAGCTTTTAGTTCACAGGATTTGCAAAGGACTAAGACATGAGCTTCAATATTTCAGATCATCCACACCGTCGTTACAACGCACTTACTGGTGAGTGGATTTTAGTTTCTCCTCACCGTGCTAAGCGTCCTTGGAACGGTCAAGTAGAAAAGAATGCCGATGAGCAAAAGCCAAGCTACGATCCTAGCTGCTACCTGTGCCCAGGCAACACCCGTGTTTCTGGTGATGTTAATCCAAAGTATGAGAGCAACTACGTTTTCACCAACGACTTTGCTGCTTTAATGCCAGACACTCCACTTGATGGCCCAGAAAATGACGATTTATTCTGCTTAGAGCCAGCTCGTGGTACCGCTCGTGTTATTTGCTTCTCTGCAGATCACTCAAAGACCTTACCTGTAATGGAAGTTAACGAGATTCGTTCTGTAGTTGATCTGTGGGCCTCTCAGCTTACTGAGCTTAGTGCTGAGTACAAGTGGGTACAGCTCTTTGAGAACAAGGGCGCTGTAATGGGCTGCTCCAACCCTCACCCACACGGCCAGATCTGGGCTTGCTCTTTCTTACCTGAGGAAATTACCAAGGAAGTAAGACAGCAAAACGAATACTTCAAGAAGCACGGCTCTCCACTCCTTTTAGACTATGTAAAGAAAGAGCTTGAGAAGAAAGAGCGTATCGTTTGTGAGACCGAGTTCTTCGTAGCTTTAGTTCCTTACTGGGCATTCTGGCCATTTGAGACCATGATTCTGCCTAAGTTTGCAGTTAAGTCTATCAATGAGCTCAATGACGAGCAGCGTGATGATTTAGCTTTATGCATCAAGAAGCTGACCACTCGTTATGACAACCTCTTTGAGTGCTCCTTCCCATACTCCATGGGCTGGCACAATGCACCAGCTGATGGCGAGCCTCATGAGGGTTGGCAGCTTCACGCTCACTACTATCCACCACTTCTTCGTTCTGCAACTGTTAAGAAGTTCGTAGCTGGTTTTGAGCTCTTAGCAGAAAAGCAGCGTGACTTAACTCCAGAGCAGGCTGCAGATCGTCTGCGTGCTTTAAGCGACATTCACTACACCAAGAAGTAGTTTTTAGCAAAAGATTCTCCTTGAGATAAGGTACAGCAGGTTTAACCTGCTGTGCCTTGTATAGAACAGCTAGAAGTAGCCACGATGCTACAAAACCCCCAGGGTAGACTTATGCGCCGCTTAACAGCTCTTAGATCTACCTTTTTAGCATGAGACTTATGCTCCTTGTGCAAGTAAATACTTGTACAGCGACTATAGGTTTTAGCTTAGTGCGCTTGTGCGCACTTGAGTCATTTGCCATTGAAGATAAGTACTATCTTTGTGGCAAGAAGGTCTTGTATTGCCCTTTGCATATGGATGCAGGGTATGGCTCAGAGCTGATCACTATCAGTTACCGCAATACATAGCTTTAAGCTTTGCGGTACTGAGGTAAGGACAGAGCCTGGATATTTACGGAGAATAAAAATGAGCGACGTACGTGTAAAGAGCGCTGAGGCTTTTGAGAAGCATTTTGGCTGCA
>Magnolia_p2__coassemble_1328_pt1 | contig 17609 bp, 7 predicted proteins | sample Magnolia_p2__metabat2_low_PE_025 | metagenome-assembled genome bin Magnolia_p2
TACCAAAAGTTTTGCTAAAAGCACTCGCTCCCTTCCCCTCTCTTCTTTCGCGCATGAGAGGCATATTTATCTTATTTTAACCGCCTTGCACTTATCAGTACTCCCACGCGTAGTCCTAAGACATACTTGCTATGGCCGAAGACGTACTTGCTATGGTCTAAGACGTACGTGCACTCTATCCATGAATGGGCGGCTTGCTTTAGCGTCTAGTGACTTGATGGCATGATGGAACTGATGACGTTGTGCCTTGCTGCTTTTGCTTGCTGCTTAAGTTTGCTGCGGCAGCTTGGATATGGTTGTGCGCGGATAATGGGGATTGTTTTAGTCGCTTGTGTTCGTGGGAATGTGCGCTCAAAGTGCACCACGATGTGTTTTAAACCATATATTAAGTTTTAGTGGGCTAGTAGTACGTTGATGTACTGATGTTGCTGTCATTTGCTTTTGATGGCTAAAGCCTGATTTGTATCGGATTTGTGATGATGGGGTTAGTGCGTTGTAGGCGATCTTTTGTGGTGGATTTTGGAGCTTTTAGGCAAATCACTGTTAAAAGTGCTTAGATAACTTGTTTAGTTGCGATGTTTTGTCAGATAATAAGCCACAGTCAAGATAGGTTTATTGTGGTATTAAGACATGACCTAGAACCTATCCTGGTGACGCTCTGTATGGCACTGTCATACGTCGTGACCTTTGACTGCCGTCTGATACTTAAGCCGACGCTTTAGTGCAAATGCCTTGGAAAATTCAGCACATAGCGCAACTTATGATATCGCTTGAGTCTTATACCTTTTCAAAGTTGTAACTCTAGCTTTAAACACCATTGTCAAATGCTAGATAGAACTTGGGCTTAAAACTGCAGCTTTAAATGCCATGAGGCGCAGAGGCTTTAGTTTTTCCAAGTTTAAGGTATCAATACTCAAGGCTGATCGTAACTTGTTCTTAATGTACTGTTTGTTCTAACTAAACAGGCCATAAGCTTTAAACCGTCGTATCAGTGCGCTTGTCGAGTGTGATTTGTTCACAACAAGCATGCTAAAGCTCATTAGTTACACACGAGCTTTTGCATGAGCTTAAAGCTTAGCACTGACACATAAGTTATCGCTCTTAAGCTTGTTAAAAGCTCACTCATTGATCATGCTGCGATCTGCATGAGTTATTAGCATGAGACTTATGTAGCTTATATTTAGCTACAAGCTTTTAAGTAGCGCTCAACAGCTTATCTATCAGAGCTACTAAGCTTTTTAGAGGGCCCCTAACAAGGCCTCTTGAAAGTGGTGTAGTCAGGTGATCTTAGGAAGGGATTAAGAGACGTCACGGTTGCAAGGCCCTGTCCCCTCTTCAAGGAAGTAAGGTGAGCTTCGCCTTGTGTATTACAAATGCCGGTTTCTGTTTGAAATCAGATTACTACTGCGAGTAAGACCTAGACAAAAGGGAGATAGTTAAAAGCAGGTTTTTAAAAGAAATAAGCATCATTATCTTGGCTTTTAGGCCGCATGAAGCTTCGTTTCTTGAACATTACCTAGCTGCTCCTAACAGGCCTCGCCCGGTTTCACTTTTAACGACAATCTCAGTTTGCTTGTGTGGCTAAAGGACAATCAGTCTAGAGAATTGGTGCCGTTACATCGCGCTTAAAGCGTATCTAAACTATCGACCCACTGTAATTACACGGTCTTTATCACGACGGCCTTTGCTTAAATTAGCCTTAGCGCACTGACTTTTGAGTTAAGCAGTATTGTTTAGATGTTTTAAAGACGCTTCATTCTTTGAGCATCTTGGCAGTACTTTTTGAGGATTGTAATGAAGACAAGTAAGTCTTTAATCAAAGATACTTACTTATCTTAAGTACTGATAGTCACTTTCACTAAAAGATCTAGGCTCAATTGCAGTTACTTATACGCACTTGTAGCAAGAGATTGATGTGAAAGGCTCAGACAAACTTATGTTTGCAAAGCACTACCAGTCTTTGATGCTGCTTTATGCAGCTTAAGATTTTCAGCAAACAGGCTCGCCTGTAGCTAAAAGTCTTAACTGGTACACTAAAGACCCTTTGAGCAAAACTTAGTCGTACAAGAGCTCAGCTTATGAGTTTGAGCCTAATGCTAAGACGTTTTGGTAAAGATTACTTGAGTTTTGATACTTAAATGTTGGTCTTAAAGATAAGAGTTTTTACTTAGGCTTTATGGTCTAGTAACTTGAGTCTTGAGCTTGTGGCAAAGATATAAACGATCTGACGTATTGCTATGCTCCTTGTAAGGTGCTGATGAGATCATTCATGTTTTTCGTGGTGGACTTATTAGTTTCTTGGTTAGGAAAGCTAGTAGTGCAGGGCGTTCGGTCAAATTGCACTTTTCAAATAAAGTATCTCCAACAATATTGCCAACACTAGATATCTTGGGCTAAATGCCTAGCTTATGAAGTTGCTGTTTTAAAGCTTAATTCATGGCTACGGCTACATGCCTTACTTAGGCTTGGCTATATGCCTCACTTAGGCTTGGCGACATGCATTGCTTAGCCTTGGCTACATGCCTTACTTAGGCATGGTTCATGGCTAGTGCTCAATGTATGAGCTTACAAGATGATGGTGCTTGGTGTGAAACTGCGTTCTGATTACAAGAGATCGCCTCATAAGGATCTTTTCCGTGAAAAGAATGCTTATCAACGCCACGCAAGAAGAAGAAGTGCGTGTTGCGCTGGTCGATGGTAATAAGCTATACGACCTTGATATTGAATCCCCTCAGCATGCTAATAAGAAAGCCAATATCTACAAGGGTGTTATTACCCGTATTGAGCCAAGCTTAGAGGCTGCTTTCGTTGACTATGGCGTCGAGCGCCACGGTTTCTTACCGCTAAAAGAAGTTTCTCGCGAGTACTATCCTGAGGGCACTAATTTTAGCGATCACAATGCTCTTAAGACTGCCCTTAAAGAGGGTCAGGAAGTTATCGTTCAAATTGAAAAAGAAGAACGTGGCCTTAAGGGTGCCGCTTTAACCACCTACATTTCTCTTGCAGGCTCTTACATCGTCTTAATGCCGAATAACCCACGTGCTGGCGGTATTTCCCGTCGTATTGAGGGTGAAGATCGTGCTGAGATGCGTGCTGCAGCTCAAGGCATTGATATCCCACAGGGCATGGGTGCCATCATCCGTACTGCAGGTGTGGGCAAGTCAGCTGAAGAACTGTCTTGGGACTTATCCATCTTAACTAAGCTTTGGGAAATGATTAAGAAGGCTGCTGCCTCTAAAAAAGCTCCTTTCTTAATTCACCAAGAGTCATCTGTTGCGATCCGTGCTATCCGCGATTATCTGCGTCCAGATACTGGCGAGATCTTAGTTGATAGCAAAGAGGTCTACGAGAAGATCGTTCACCACATCAAGCTCGTACGTCCTGAGTTCTCTGATCGCGTTCGTCTGTATCGTGGCGATATCCCATTATTCTCTAAATACCAAATTGAGAGCCAGATTGAGTCAGCTTACTTACGTGAAGTACGTCTGCCATCAGGTGGTGCTATCGTTATCGATCCTACCGAAGCTTTAACCTCCATTGACGTTAACTCAGCTAAGGCAACTAAGGGCGGTGATATTGAAGAAACTGCATTGCAGACCAATATCGAAGCTGCTGAAGAAATTGCCCGTCAGCTGCGACTTCGTGACGTGGGCGGTCTGGTAGTTATCGACTTTATCGATATGACTCCAGTTAAGCACCAAAGAGAAATTGAAAACCGTATGCGTGAGGCCTGCCGTCAGGATCGTGCACGTATTCAGTTCTCTCGTATTTCTCGCTTTGGTCTCCTTGAGATGTCACGTCAAAGACTGCGTCCATCTTTAGAGGAGTCTACTAGCCACGTATGCCCAATGTGCCAAGGCCAGGGCACCATTCGTGATACGGCGTCCCTCGCTCTTTCCATCATGCGCTTGGTCGAGGAAGAAGCGCATAAAGAGCACACCGGAGATGTAATGGCTTTCGCTCCTGTAGAGATCGCCACTTTCATTCTCAACAACAAACGTCGTCAGCTTGAAAAAATCGAAAAGACCACTGGCATCAAGGTTACCGTGATCCCAGATCCTCATATGATGGCTCCAAGCTACGAAGTACACCGCGTCTTAAACAACGCCCGTAACCTGCCTTTAGATTACTCAGGTAATGCTGATCCAACTGAAATTTTGCAAGAGCGTGCAGCTGCAGCTCGTGCTCAAGTTCAGGAGAGCATGTTACGTCGTGAGTTTGCAAACAAGAAGCAAGGCAAGCAAAAGCGTTCTGATACTCCAATGGTTTTCACCGAGGACATCACCGTTAACCTGCCAGCTCCCATTGTAGACAACTCTAATAACGATGGTCACACCATCAATGTAAAGAACGAACGTAGAAACAATCGTGCTGAGGGCAATAAGTCCAATGCCGTGATCACCGATGCTGGTAGTAAAGAAAAGCAAGGTGGTTTGTTTTCTAAACTCTTCTCTTTCATCGGCGGTATCTTAAAGAACAATGATGCTTCCGAGCAAAACAAGAGCGAAGCTCAAGGAGCTACCATAGACAACAAGGACAGCGCTTCACGCGATAGCAACAAGCGCAACGATCGTGGTCCACGCCGCAACAATAACAATCGTCGCCGCAATGACCGTAATAGCGATCGTCAAGAGCGTAATAATGAGCGCACCGAGCGTGGTGAGCGTAATGAGCGTCCATCTCGTGAGGAGCGTGATCGCCGTAAGACTGAGCGCTTTGAGCGTTCTGAGCGTGGTGATCGTCCAGTTCGTGAGCGTCAAAACCGTGAGGAAATTGCCGAGCGCAATAACCAAAACTTATCTGAGCGTTTTGATTCTGAGAGCACTCAAGAGCGCCGCAGCCGCCCTGAGCGTCAAGAGCGCTCCGAGCGTTCTGAGCGATCTGAGCGCGGCGAACGTGCCGAGCGTCCAGAGCGTACCGAGCGTCGTCCACGCCCTGAAAGAGCACCTCGCGTTGAGTCTGAAGTTGATACTAGATCAGATGCTTACGAGGAGAATGTTGGTTTCTTCCAGAAGGCTAACGAAGAAGAGCCACGCAACAACCGTCGTAAGGAGCGTCGTCCACGTGCTGAGCGCGTAGAGCAGTTTGACACTGAGATCAATCCATACGCCGACAGCCCATCAGGTAATTCTGAGCGCACCGAGCGTGCAGAGCGTCAAGAGCGCACCGAACGTCCTGAGCGCAGCGAGCGTGCAGAACGTCAAGAGCGCTCCGAACGACCTGAACGTGCCGAGCGTCCTGAGCGTACCGAGCGTCGTCCACGTCGCGATAGCGAGGCAAATGAGGCTCCAAGCACTGAGCGTAATGACAATGAGGCTCCTCAAGAGCGTCGTTCACGCCCAGAGAGATCAGAGCGTTCTGATCGCCGCTCACGTGGTGATCGCAAGGAGCGTCGTCCAAGCAAGCCAAAGGTTAAGGTTGAGCTCAATCCACGTACAGTGGGTATTGATGATGCAGCCGTATTTGATCTTGATAACTTAAGCACTATCAAGCTCTTTACCTTTGAAGAGGATGACTTTACTTGTGCTCCAATGGGCCAAGGTCCAGACAATGACATCCCATTTAATGGCGATACAAAGTCTCGCTCCTATGATAATGGCGTCGACTTTACCAAGGCTGAGTCACAAGGTGGTTACAACGAGGCTGATGTATCAGCTGAGGTTGAGACCATTTCTGAGCCAGCACAAGTTGAACTTACCTTCACTACCGAGCATGAGTCACAAGAGTTTGACTCAGGCATGGAGTTTAACAAGGTAGAGATCGCCGGTGGCTTACACGGTGCTAAGTACAATACCTGCGCAGATGCATCTTTAAGCATGAACGATGAAGAGGCTGCCTCTTTAATGGCTGAGACCTTTAATCGTCCTGCTTGTGAAGCTGCTGTTCTTGAGCCAATCGAGCCTCTTATTAAGGCTGTAAAGAAGCCACGTAAGAGCGCTGCTGCCAAAAAGGCCCAAGCTGCTGCCAAGAAGGCTGAAGCTCAAGCTTGTCAGTGCTCAGATAAAGATGAGCAAGCTAAAGTAGAGGCACAGTCAGAGCACAAGTGCACAGCTGACAAGGAAGCTCAGAGCGTAGCTGCAGCTATCGCTTGCGCAGCCACTGCTCAGACCGCCGCTAGCGCTGTTGAGACCGCCGCTCCTTGCGATGCAGCTCCTTGCGAAGCCCAGGCTCCATGTGCTTGTGCTGCAGAGTCTGCTCCTCAAGAGACAGTTGCTCAGGCAGATACACAAGAGGCATGCTTAAAGGCTGAGCCTGAGGTAAGAGCCCAGCGTAATACAGTTGTATATGACGAGGTTGATGCTGATGACACCTCTGATGAGGTTGAGCAAGATGATCATGTTTATGCTCATAGCCATAAGCATGGTGACTTCTGGTCTGCAGATCGCAACAACCGTCTGTCTGCACGTTATGCTCGTGTAATGCGTGATGAGCAGGTTGAGGACATCGACAATGATGCCCGTGCTCGCAACATCCGCACTACCATAACTGAGGCTGTATCAGGCTTTGATGATAGCTCCGTACTCGACAGCTCCATCATCGACTCACGTGGTTATGATCCAACTGTTGGCTATATCCGTGATGAGGGAGAAGCTAGCGAAACCACTATCGAGTCATTAACCGCCGTCTTTGAGTACGACGAGGATGATTTAGAAGAGGCCATCGCAGCTCAAGAGGCTGCTGAGCGTGCCTTAGCTGCATCTGATGAAGTCGAGCGTCCTTACTTTGAGGATGAAGATGGCGAAGAGCAAAAGCCACGTCGTCGCCGTCGCAAGGTAAAGGCCAAGCTTGATGACAATGAAGTAGATTCGCCTGCTCAAGAAGAGAGCGCAAGTGCTGCTGCTCCACAAGAAGTAGCTTCACAAGCTGAATCTATTAATGCTGAGGAGCTTACAGTGTCTTTAAATCAGGCACTCGAAGAGTTTAGGAACAAGTCCAGAGATTAAGACTTTGCTAAACTAATTCAAGCCACATCATGTGGCCAAAACGGGACCTCATCTAGGTCCCGTTTTTTATTCCGCCCTACCTTTCACGATCTAAAATCGCAGCGTCAATCGCATCTCCATTTTCACAAGCTTGCGCATTTGATGCAGCAACTCAGAGTGTTCAAAGCTAGCGACACTTGTCCAAAGAACCCCGCCACTTTAAAGAATCATCGGCTTGATGCGTATTTTGCACATATGATATGAACTTTGAGCTCATGTGATAGCATAAGAACATCAAAGGTTAATCAGGAGTAATAAATGGCAGACAAGGCGACAAAACAGGAGATCTTAAAGTATCACAAGAAAGGCGTTGAATCTGAGGTCATAGGATGGATCTTGAATATTCCTTTTGAAGAAGTTGAAAAAGTCATCAAACGCTCAGATATCGGCGATTTTCCACCATATGAAGTTGTTGAAGAACAACTTTTGCAAGGTGATTGCGACTTCATGCTTAGTGCGTATAAGGCCACAGGATACGACTATGATGAGATAACAGAATTAGTTAACTACTACCCAGAAAAATTTGGCCTAGATAAATCATTTATCACATGCATTAGCGATCTTAGATATTTTTTAAACTTGGCACGAGAGCAAAAAGAAAAGGATGAAGCAGCTAAGGCTAAGGCTAAAAAGAAGGCAAAAGCCAAACCGCCAATAAATTATGAAATGGGAGATGTGCTGCAAGTTAGCGTAACCGAGGCCCCATTTAAATTCGCTGATGAAGAATGCGAATATCTCATCTATGTATACGCTTTTGTCTACCCATGGTCGCACAAGACATTCTTCTGGGCTAGCCCGTTTTTAAACGACTCGGCATGGTTATTCGCAACTACCAAATGTTTGAAGAAGTACGGCATTCCTAAAAAGATAGTTTGCCTAAAAAATGATTCGATTATCCGCGTTGGCGCAAACAAAGAAGATCTTTCTTTCAGTCCTAGCTTTAAGTGGTTTTGCGAACAATACAATATTGAATGTGAACCTTTTAGGCCTACAGGTACTCAAAGACTTGGTGCTGTCGATCAAGCCTGCAACTTTGTCAAAACAAATGGCTTAGTTTGGCTAAAAGTAACAGATAAAGTTAACTGCGATTTTCTTGAGCTTAACAATGCTCTAGAGGCTTGGAATACTCAGTATAGCGATACAAATCGCTTCTTCACTGGCACTATTGATGGTAAAACCGACAAATACACACCTAAACAGCTCTTTGAAGTTGAGTCACAGGTGCTAGGCAAAATGGATCCTAATGTAGATAGCTCAATATATGTGTCAAATGAAAACGTTAACCCGGATGGCTATGTGTTTTTGAATGATCTAAAGATCAAAGTAGATGATAAATACATAGGCAAAATAGTTAGCTTCTACCTTGCTGCTAATGGTTCATACATTCTGCTTGACTACGATAACGAAGTCATTGAACACGAAAAACCAGCAAACAGCGCTCAAGCAGTAAAAGAATTGATCGATGAGATCATAAAAGAGATTGGTTAGATAGCTTCTTGGTTAGCCCATAAAGAGGTTGGGCTCTGGCAATTTGTGCTGTCGTATAAAAACAAAGGGCTACTGATTCGTAAGCATCAGTAGCCTCTTTTTGTTTCGACTCACAAGGAGCGTGTGTAGCGATGATGGACGTGCTCTATTAGCACCCTCATGCTCTTGCTAAGCTTTGTCTTAGCACACTGTCTAAAAATACGGTATTAACTAGCGCAGAATACCAGGCAGGTTTTGTCCATCGCAAACCTTAGTTACTAAGGCCTGAACGATCTGTGGGTTACCAGCAACTAAGTTACCAGAAGTAGTGAAACCTAAACCACCAGTAAAGTCAGTAACGATACCGCCAGACTCACGTAAGATGAGCTCACCAGCGGTGAAGTCCCATGGCTTTAAGCCCTGCTCTAAATAGCCATCAAAACGGCCACAAGCAACGTAGCACAGATCTAAAGCAGCACTGCCGCTACGACGGATATCAGCTACATTGTCGATAAGACGGGTGAATACTTCCATGTAAGCACTCATACGCTCACGATAGCGCATAGGAAGAGCAGTACCGATTACGGCACCTTCTAAAGACTGATGCTTGCTAACACGGATGCGACGGCCATTGTAAGTTGCGCCTTCGCCACGAGCTGCACTAAAGAGCTCGTTAGTGATTGGATTGAAGACTACACCAACAATGGTGCGGCCCTTGTGCTGCAGACCGATGGAAACGGCGCAGTGTGGGATACCCTTAACGAAGTTGGTGGTACCATCGATTGGGTCGATGATCCACACATACTCTGAATCCTTATCGCCAATAAGACCGCTCTCCTCGCCTATGATAGCGTGGTCACGGTAAGACTTACGCAGTACGTCAACAATAGTGCGCTCACACTCACGGTCAATATCAGTTACTAAGTCGTCAGCAGTAAACTTAGACTCGATGTTGTAGTTGTCATTGTCAATATTGCGAGCAATAACGTTACCTGCAGCGCGTGCGGCACGAACTGCGATATTCAGCATTGGATTCATTTTAAAGAGCTCTCTTGGTGAAACAAAAGTGCCTTATTCTAACAAATTGCAAGCATCAACTTCACACTTTTACTAAATTATTTTCATAAAAATAACTCGCACAATCCCTCAAGCCCCGCCAAAATGCCCATCTGCAGGCCAGCTGCAGCATAAAATTTTCAGCTAAAGCTCGCTCATCTACACTAAGTTTTGGCCTACCGTGTAAAAAAACAGCTTGCCTAGGTCTACATAACTAAAACTACTTGTGTCAGTTTGATGAGTGCTTGGTGACTGCTGTGCTTACGATCTTGATGTGATAACTTTTTTATCTGCATTGAGTATCTTTTGCTAGGATCAATAGCATGTGCTAAGCTTGCCTTTCTAATGACAATCTAATGGTCATGGCATTCTTTTGCGCTAAGGATTGAATAAGTTTGTTTAAGCTTTGTGCATTTCTTAGTATGAATGTGGCCATATGAGATCTTAAGATACTCTCATCTTATTAATTGCAGATGGGTATCGTCTAACACTAGCAGCCGAGGTTTTAATGGAATCATTAAAGAACAACGACTTATACCAAAAGGTAGTTCCTGGTTTTAAGACAGCACCATTTGAAGAAAGTCCGGCTGTAACTCAAGGCTTTTTACTCGGCCTAATCGCACGTGGCCGTGGCTCATCAGACTCAAAGGCCCTTAAGATCACCGTAGATATCTTAAACGGCGGCACTGCTTTAACTGGCTCTGGTATCGCTTTATTTACCACCATGATGATTGAGCTTGAGCGCGAGCTTAAGAACAATAAGCTCAGATTATTTGTGCCTTCTAAAAAAGAAGAAAGCCAAAAGCGCCGCATTACCTGCTTAACTGAGATCGCCTACGGTTTTAACTTAGGCATGTGTTGTGAGAACCAGCCAACCGTTGGCTCGATTGTGGAGTCTGACTACGTTGAAAACAATGGCATCTTAAAAGAAGATCTCGAGATGGTTGCCATGGTTGGTGAGCTTGATCCTGAGTCAGATTATGATGAAGATGACTTTGATGTAGTGTTCGACAAGTTCATCGAAACTATCGTTGAAATCTACACCCTCTTCCACCGTCACGAAAAAGCCTAAGCGCAAGTTCTGCCCCACTCTCTACTTTTTAGCAAGGCAGCAGCGCAGCCTTGCTAAACTTCATCTGTTCCCCTCACAAGCCCCATCTTAGCCTACCTAGCCTACCCCATAGATCGCCATTGCTATTGAGCCTCAATATTTTTCCTTGTATTGGCCTTGCTAGGGCCCTGCTTTGGCCAAGCTGTGATCTTGCAAGGGCCTGGCTTTGTTCTTTTGGGGCTTGCTTTGCTTTGATCTTTTTAGTCGCGACCAGGCAGTAAGAGGAGGATGTGGTCGATTGCCTTCATGCGATCGCGCAAGACGGCAGCCTCTTCAAACTTGAGCTCGTGGACTAGTTCGAGCATCTCTTTTTGGATACGCTCAACTTCCTTAACTAAGGCATCGGCACTTGGCAGGCGACGATGGGAAGCAAGGTTATTCATAAGATCGCCAAGCGAAATATTGCCAAGCTCACGTAAAGCCGAAGCAACTGCAGGTGAGATATTAATGCCCTGCTCACGCTGCACAAAGGCAATAAGCAAGGACATGACGCGGGCTTTTTCTTCATCAGCGGTAACAGACTTGCCTAAGGCCTCAATGGACATCTTTGATGCAGCCTTTGCTGTGGCTGCTGAAGTATCCATTGGCTTTTGATCTTTAAGCTTAGCTGCAGCTTTATCGCCCTGATAGCCGCGCTTAGTGCCTTGCAATGTATCAACCTCGCGCTCATTTTCCCATTGAGTACGGGTTTTAGTCGGCATAGCACGCTCTTCATATGGAACCTTAAAGGCATCAGAGTGAGCTAATGCCACCTCCATAACATCGACGATCTTCTTTTTAATCTGCTTTGGCTCAATGCCATGATCTTTATTGTATTTATCCTGGATCTCACGACGGCGGGCAGTTTCATCCATAGTCTGACGCATGGAGTCAGTTATCTTGTCGGCATAGAAGATGGCCTTACCCTCAACATTACGTGCAGCACGACCAACAGTCTGAATTAAAGAGCGAGTTGAACGTAAGAAGCCTTCTTTATCTGCATCTAAGACTGCAACTAAGCTTACCTCAGGAATATCTAAACCTTCTCTTAAGAGGTTAATACCGATAAGAGCATCAAACTCACCTAAACGTAAGTCACGAATAATGTCCATACGCTCCACAGCATCGATATCCGAGTGCATATAGCGTACTCTCAGCCCATGCTCATCAAGATATGAGGTGAGCTCCTCGGCCATCTTCTTAGTAAGCGTAGTAACTAAAGTACGCTCATTACGCTCTGCGCGTTGTCTAATCTCAGACATCACATCATCAACCTGAGTAGCCACAGGACGTACTTCGATAATTGGGTCTAAAAGTCCAGTTGGACGAATGAGCTGCTCAACCACCTGAGTAGACAGATCAGTTTCGTAATCAGCTGGAGTTGCTGATACATAGAGAGTTTGAGGTTGAAGCTTTTCAAACTCTTCAAAACGTAAAGGACGGTTATCAAAGGCAGACGGCAGACGGAAACCAAAGTTAATCAGATTCTCTTTACGTGAGCGATCGCCTTTATACATGGCACCAATCTGCGGCACGGTTACGTGTGACTCGTCAATAATCAAAAGACCGTCATCAGGCAGATAGTCAAATAAACATGGTGGTGCCTCACCTGGCTTTTTGCCAGTGAGATAGCGTGAGTAGTTTTCAATGCCTGAGCAGTAGCCTACCTCATTGATCATCTCAATATCGTACTGAGTACGCTCACGAATACGCTGCTCTTCTAGAAGCTTACCTTCTTTTAAAAATTCTTCACGTCTAATCTTAAGATCGACTTTAATCTGCTCAATAGCATTGAGCAAGATGTCACGTGGTGTTACGTAGTGAGACTTTGGAAAAACGGTAAAACGTGGCAGATCGCACTCGATTTGGCCAGTTAAAGGATCAAAGCGTGAGATACGCTCAATCTCATCATCAAACAGCTCAACACGTACTGCATAGCCATCGGATTCAGCTGGGAAAATATCAATAACATCACCACGTACACGGAATGTCGAACGCGCAAAATCAACATCGTTACGGGTGTACTGCAGATCAGAAAGGCGGTTAATGATGTCACGCTGGCTAATCTGTTCGCCACGGGACACGTGCAGCATCATCTTAAGATATGTCTCTGGTTCGCCTAAGCCGTAGATCGCAGATACTGAGCAGACCACAACGGTATCGCGGCGCTCCATCAGAGCCTTGGTAGCACTCAAACGCATCTGATCGATATGGTCGTTAACCTTAGCATCCTTTTCAATAAAGGTATCTGTGGCAGCTACGTAAGCCTCAGGCTGATAGTAGTCGTAGTAAGAGACAAAATATTCAACCGCGTTATTTGGGAAAAACTCACGCATCTCACCATATAACTGCGCCGCTAAAGTCTTATTGTGAGACAGGATCATGGTTGGGCGATTGAGCCTAGCAATCACATTAGCCATGGTGAAGGTCTTGCCTGAGCCAGTTACACCAAGCAAGGTCTGAGCTTTATCGCCACGCTCTAAACCTTTGACCAGAGCATCAATTGCAGTTACTTGATCGCCTGCTGCGGCAAAAGGAGCAACGAGCTCAAAACCATGTTTTCTTGCCATCTGTGTTTTCCTAGACCTGTCTAAAGCCCAACATCAAACCAAGCACCATGAGTTGCCCAAAGTTTATCTTTCACATGATAAACAGCGCTCTTGCCTGTTACCACCACGCGTAAGATGACTAAGCATCATGGAGGTATCTAAAGACGGTAAGCAACATTGTACTATTGATGTTGTTGGTTCGACCCAAAATAAAACAACCTTGCCTACATGCCACATCAGTGGGTTATAGACAAGGTTGTATCATACATGAAAGCCGCCTGGTGCAGTCGACTGCACACAGCAACAACGGTTTTGTTGTGCAGCTTTATTTAGTTATGCACCAAAGCTAATTAGGCCTTGGTGTTGATAACTGAACCTACACGGCCATTTGACTGTGCAGATGCATTGATCTGCTGAACAGACTGAGCAGTGTCCTCGAGTAAGCTCATGGCGATCTTGCCCTGAGCCTCAGTTGAACGCTTAGTCATAGCAACGGCCATGAACTCAAAACCGAAGTTATCGCTGAGACCAGTAATATTGCTCATTAGTAATTCTCCTAAGAATCGGATTTCTCTAATATTATATCGCCAATGAAAGTCTCATTTTTAGCTCAATAGTGAAAAGATCTGTCGATTTGACACCTAAAAACTCATCAATGCTAGGCATTAACTAGCTTTTAGCCCCTTTAAGCATGACAAAAGACTTAACCAATCCCATGCTATTAGACTTCTCATACACCCAAGAACAATGAGCATTAACGTTATCTACTCAGAGCCGATAGCTAACACATACTGCATGCCAAACTAGAGTCAAAAGATCATGATAAGCCTAGGCCTATCTACTTAGCTTCGCATCACAGCAACCAGATAGGATCAGTAAGCTTGGCTTTATTGCATCAAACGGCATATCAACAACAAGCGCAAGCTTATGACCATACCAATATCTTACATGAGCAAGATTAGTGCACAATTAGGCCAAAGCTAAGATTTCAACAAGAAAACTAAGCATAACTTGGCATCAAAAGCCGTATCTACTTTAAAGTTTTTGATATATAAGCCATTTATGGGCAAGATATAACTTACAATCAGCACCTAAAAAATGCCTAATGATTGCACAGCAATTTCGCCTTATTTCTTGAGATCACCATATTTCATGAGATTACCATATTTCTTGAGATCACCATCTTTGCCACTGACGGCCACTGCCTTGCCATCAATAATACAAGCTTTGCCGTTGCATAGCTTCAAGCCTTACCAAAAGATCACCAAGTGCAATCTATACCCTTGTAAAAGCTGTGTTTGCTGTTATGTTTGAGAGACAAGTTGTGCGAGAAACTCGTTTCTAAATCAACACCATCAAGCATTACAAACTCATTAGCTAAGACGTATTGCCTAGCAAGCGCATAGAGTCTAAACGCTGCCTACTCATAGGATCAAAGGCATTGCCTGAAAAACAAAAAAGCCAAGGCATCAGATGGTATACCTTGGCTCTTGATTTAGCATATCAATTTACTTTGCGAGAGCTAGATCTTGGCTTTCTCTCTTATGCTGCGCGATTAGAGAACAGCACCTAACTCCTGACGTAAGGTGGCTGCAGCGCCTAATAAACCAGCCTTTGGCTCGGTAATTACGTAAGTTGGGATACGAGATAAGTAATCCTTGAAACGGCCCTTATCTTCAAAGGCATCACGGAACTTGGAGTTCTTGAAGAAGTCGATAAAGCGAGGAACTACACCACCTGCTACGTAAACACCACCAAAGGTGCCTAAGGTCAGAGCTAGATTGCCACCAAAACGACCCATGAGACGGCAGAAGGTGTTTAAAGCCTCAAGGCAGTCAGGATCTGGGTTAGCGCTTAAGGCTGAAGCGGTAATGTCAGCTGGAGTTAAGCCAGTACGTAAACGCTCATTACGCATTGCAATGGCTTCGTAGAGGTTCAAAAGACCAGGGCCTGAGAGTACACGCTCAGCAGATACGTGGCCAATACGTGCACGCAGAGTAATTAAGATCATGTCTTCAGACATGTTGGCAGGGGCTAAATCAACGTGACCACCTTCACCAGAGAGTGGAATCCACAGATCATTGTGCTTAATAAGGTGAGCAACACCAAGGCCAGTACCTGCACCGTAAACTGCAATTGGAGCGTTTAGATCAGGCTCGCCACCACCAATCTTGACGAGAGTCTTCTTATCAAGACAGGTAACAGACATACACATGGCAGTGAAGTCATTAACCACGAGCAGAGTATCAAGACCTAAATTAACCTTGAGCTGTGACTTTGAAAAAGCCCATGGGTTGTTAGTCATCTTGATATAGTCCTGATTGACTGGACATGCAATCGCAATACATGCTGCTGAAAAATCCACCTTAGTGTCCTGACGGAACTTTTGAATTACTGATTCTAAAGAGTCGTTCTCTAAAGCAGAGTAAATAATTGGATCAGATATGCTACCGTCTGCTAAGTTACAAATAGCTAAACGTGCATTGGTGCCGCCGATATCGCCAACTAAGGCATAGCCTGATAAAGCAGTCATAAAAACTCCAAACAGCTTGCGTTGCATTACTAAGATCTCGCACTTTTGCCATCTAAAAGCTTGGTCTTTAATACAGAGCACTTAAGATAAGCTTTGAGTACAGATCATTAGCTCATCATAGCAAAAAAGCTTTTGACAAAATATCTAGCCACGCCTAAAAAAGCAATTGAGTAGCATAAGTGGTCTAAAAAGTTGAACTTTCACCCTCTACTACTACTACTACTACTACTACTTCTATACGCTAATTCTTTACATTTTGGATCAACTTACTAAAGTTGACAGTAAATGCTCTATTTTTGAGACTGCAACCAATAGCCAACTTAATTGTTAATCATTTTGGACTCTCTCTAGAGTCTTTCTTTTTTACTACCTTTTGGCCTGCCAACCTTTGGCTTTGGCGGTTGTAGTGCCTGCAGTACAGTTTCATGACAATCAGATTGCTTAAGGCCTATAGCATCATGAGAGGCTTCAGCCTTTGTAGCATTATTTATGGTCAACAATCCCCATAGCAGCTTCTCGTTCAAGAGTCTTGTTGTTCTTACTGCCTAATGGTCTACCGCGATTAGCTGGAAGCTTAGGCGGGAGTAATGACAGTGCAGCTTCTCGCTCAAGAGTCTTGTTGTTCTTGCGGCCTAACGGTCTACCGCGCTTAGCTGGAGGCTTGGGCGGGAGTAATGATAATGCAGCTTCTCGCTCAAGAGTCTTTTTGTTCTTACTGCCTTTGGGACGTCCTATTTTTGCTGGTGGCTTTGGTGGCAATAAAGCTTCAGCAGCCTCTCTAGCAAGAGTCTTGTTGTTCTTGCGGCCTAACGGTCTTCCACGTTTAGCAGGTGGTTTTACTGCTTGCCTACCCTCATGTCTTTCACGCTCAAGGGTTCTTTTGTTTTTACTTCCTTTTGGACGACCAGGATTACGTTTTACTGGGATCGTATCAAACTCTTTGGCAACAATGCATGATGGCTCTATCGTTTGTCCTTGCATTGATAGATGATGTCTATCTGATTGACTAAGAATTCCATCTTTATCAAAAGAACATAGTGTTCTGAACTCTGAAATATTAACGCGATCAGAGATCTGGTTCATTTGAGTAGCTAAATCAGAAAGGTCTGAGTTAGTAATACCTAGCACGTTGAATAATGCTTTTACCTGCATGTCACCAGAAAACTGGGAGTGAAAACCATCATTTATGCTATTCACTACAACAACTCTTTTTAACTTGCCTAGCATAAGATTAGTTTCAGACTTAGCACTCGCGCAAGCAAGAACAAACTGAGCACGCAGAGTCGCTGCGATGAATGACACAGCAATCCTTGCCTCAACGCCTGCATCCGAATGACCTCTTAATGTATCCAATCCAAGCATACTTTTAACTTGGGTGAAGGCATGTTCAGATGCGTTTCTTGATGCATACAGTGGATACATCTCGGTTGCATTAAGATCTAAAGAAGATGCAATTGCAAAGAATCCTTTTGAATCTAACAGCTTCTGCCACTGAGCATAGTCAACAGCAACAGAATCTGCTTGTCCCTTTTCCCCCTTAACTATGCTAACAATACTATTAATTTCTGAATCTATCTCAGGTGTTCTATGGGTATCAATAGCAGCTTTAGCATCAGCTATAGCATCCACAACATGTTTATTTAGATGCTCACTACCTTCTGTTGCATTAAGGTGGTGAAAGAACAAGCCAACTGTTGTAGTTTCTGAGCTCTTTTTAAATACTTGTGCCTTAGATGTGCATCCATAAAGCCCATCTCGTGAAATAAGATGTTTGACATTGCATCGAATGGCATCTGCATACAATGAGAACATCTCCTCATAACCATTACATGCTCCTTTAAGCTTGATGATGTACTCAAGCCCCAACTCAGTAATAGCGTTCATTATCTGCTCACTAGCAAAACCACTATCTAGCAGCACACCTTTGACCT
>Magnolia_p2__coassemble_1333_pt1 | contig 17492 bp, 3 predicted proteins | sample Magnolia_p2__metabat2_low_PE_025 | metagenome-assembled genome bin Magnolia_p2
GCTCATTTGACTCAAGTTCAAATAGCTTTAGTTCCACTCTATCTTTAGGCCCAACACTGACCTTAGGCACCAAAGATCAGCACAAGAGCCAAGAGCAAGAGCAAGAGACAAAAGCTAAGGACCAAGAGCCATCAAGCCTACTCAGCTCTAATGAAGGCTCCACACTGATCTTAACTCCAGTTAGCAGCCTCGCTCTTGAGCCAGTCTCCACTGAGAGCTCCAATTCAGTTAAGCCACTAACAGAGCGTTTTAAAAATCACAACCCGTTTAAGGATCTTCCTGACGATGATGAAGAAGAAGATAACAGCGATCTTGTTGACGCCACAGAACAAAGCTCCTCTGAGCCATCATCTACCAAAGAAAGTGATTCCGCTAAATCAGATTCATTAGATGCAGATACAGCAATCGAAACTGAAGTAACAACCAATGCTGATTACACTGTCGAAGTAGAACAAGACACTGTCACCGACGATATCGCTACTGATGCTAATGCTGATACTGCTAATGATGCTGCAGATGTAGATGCTACTGAAGTTGATACCTCGAATGATGTATCTTATGAGACTGAACTTAATGCTGCAGTTGAGACTGCAGAAGATGTCTCTGATGAGACTGAACTCGATGCTGCAGATGAAGCTGAAGTAGATGACTCTGATGAGACTGAACTTAATGCTGCAGTAGAAGCTGAAGTAGATGACTCTGATGAGACTGAACTTAATGCTGCAGTAGAAGCTGAAGTAGATGTCTCTGATGAGACTGAACTCGATGCTGCAGTTGAAGCAGAAGCAGATGTCTCTGATGAGACTGAACTTGATGCTGCAGTTGAAGCTGAAGTAGATGACTCTGATGAGACTGAACTCGATGCTGCAGTTGAAACTGAAGTAGATGCCTCTGATGAGACTGACCTTGATGCTGCAGATGAAGCTGAAGTAGATGCCTCTGATGAGACTGACCTTGATGCTGCAGATGAAGCTGAAGTAGATGACTCTGAAGAGACTGAACTTGATGCTGCAGTTGAAGCTGAAGTAGATGACTCTGAAGAGACTGAACTTGATGCTGCAGTTGAAGCAGAAGCAGAGTTAGCAAATGAGAATGAAGACGCGGCCGAAGCTGAACAGGTTGCATCTGATGACGATATCACTGCAGATGCCAAGTTAAACGCTGCTGAGGATGAGGACTTTATCGATGCTGATTTAGATGAGGCTAAAGTAGATATCGCTGATAATGTATCTGATGAGTCTGAACTTGATACAGCCGATGAAGATCTATCTAATGACGATGACACTGTTGAAGTAGATCGTGCAGATGACAGTGCCTCCATTGAGGATGACTTCACTGTAGCTGATGTTGAGGCTGAGGCTGACGATGCGGCTGATGACGTCTCTAGTGTTGAGACTAGATTAGATGAAGTTGAGGACGATGCTGCTATTGAAGATGAGGCTCCTTTCATTGAGGACTTAGATGACTCTCAAAGCTTTGCTGATGAGGATCATGAGCTCTTTAATGATGCGGATGAGGAAGCTGATGAGAGCTTAGATCTCAGCGCTAGCGATGATGAGTTTGATGATTCTGAGGATGAACTTGATGATGTAGATGCTGAAGATGAGCTTGAGGATGAGGAAGACTTTGCTACTTTAGCTGAGCAATACTTAATCAAGTTTAGTAAGCAGCGCTATAAGAAGGCCATTATCTTAACTGTCTTAGGCTTTGATGCCTTCTTTAAGTTCTATAAGTACAGAAGACGTTTTGCAACTGAAGAAGACTCTATTAAGCTTTGCGCTACAGCATGCTCGCATTTGATCAATAACGAGCTTGAGTACTTACATGAGCTTTTAACCGTGCAGCTTAACGAAACTCCTGATCTTGGCTTAGACATCACTTTCTTCAAATCAAATGATGATGAATCATATGAAGAGAGTAATGATGCAGCTGCTGATGCCGATGCTGATTTAGCTAAACTTTCAGCTAAGCTTGATGAGGAGCCTAAGAAAGCTTCAAAGAATAAGAAAGCTAAAAATCCTGCTGAAAGAGGTCATAGAGACATCATGTTCTATGACTACGACAACAATGACTTTGCTCTGCTACAAAGAGACTTTAGGTTCTTCTTTGATGTCTTAGTTGAACAGACCTCTAAGTATCTGAGCAAAAAAGACCTCATTAGCTACTACTCGCTTACTGAGCAAGATAATAAGCTCAAGCAATACCTTACGGATCAATCTGACTTACAAGAGATTTTTAATAGCTTAATGCCTAGTCAGATTACTTATATCCTAAAGACAGTAGCTAACAGCTAATTGCGCGTTGATAGCTTGGGTCGCTAGAATTTCAAGCTCTGACTTATACTTGCTAGCTTATCGATCACAAGCTTGGTATTGCGCAGATTATTGATCACAAGATCGAGGCTTGTGATCAAGTGTCACGATGCATAAGGTTGGCTGTTTAGAGGCTTTACGGCCTTGCGCAGCTGATCTTCTTTGCTTTGGCTTGCTATGCTGAGCGGTTCTTTTTCGCTTTGGCTTGCTATGCTGAGCGGATCTTTTTCGCTTTTTGCTTGCTATGCTTAGCTGTTTTCTTCGCTTTGTGCTTGGTCTACTTAGCTGATGGCACTCTTTTTAGGTCATGGACGCTGGTCTAAATGGCTTAGATATCATCAGAACTGTTAATTTTCCCCAAAGCCATGCATACGCCTTATGTTCAGGTTATGATCTAAGGATAATCATCGTAATCTAAGGAAAGCTATGGCATCAGAGTCATCTCTCATTCTTGCAACCTTAGCGGTTAAAGATAATGAGGTAGTTAAGCAAGTATTGATCTCTTGTGATCCAAAGTCACAGGAGCTCATTGCTGCTAACTTTGACTCTATGGTCGCAAGCGTCATTAGCGCAAATCCTCAGACTACCTGCCCCGATCAGCTAAAAAACATCTCTGCAGAGCGACTCTTATTCTTATTTACTTGTGCCAGCAAACTCTTTTTTACTGGATGTAAAGAGCAAAAGTTTACAGCTACCCGCTTTAAAAATTATGGCCGCTTTGTAAGATCCATTACTACCTTTTGCCTTGCTAAGAGTGAGCTTTTAGATGAGGTGCTAGACCTCATTGCCAATAAAACTATTAGCTCTCGAGATGCAATTAACTTCTTAAGCTGCTTACATCATGCATCACTAACCTCACAGAGCTCTGACTTTAATGAGGAAAATACTGAGGCAACTAAGCTGCATGCAAAGTTGCTTGCCAAACTTAGCCCACAGCAACATGATAAGCTAAAGCACATACAGCATGATCTGCTTTTAGATAAAGAGCTTGATATTGCGCACTTGAGTGCAGATAAACTCGAGTCCTTACTATCAGGCCTAAGCACTACAGAACAAATTGAGTACTCACTTAAGCTTAATTCTTGCGATCTCTATCTTAAGTACCTACCTGAACAAATCATGCAGGTATTTAAGGTTCATAATCTTGTCCATCTGAGCATCAACGCCCAAGATAAGTCTCTTAAGCTACCTCAGGATGATGACGTTTTAAACTTAGTCATCAGCTTCAACGCCCTTGAGAGCCGTGAGCAAGCATCCTCATACGCAAGCACTGTCACACAAAGCTCAGATACACCCGCACAGCGTTCGCTTTGGGCAACGCAGCAGAGCGTGCTGGCAAAAGATTTAAGTTCGCTGCCTAAGCTGCAGTCACAGTACCTAGTCTATGGACGCAATCTAGCTCTCTTTGATAGCCGCATTAATCGTGACATTTGCTATCTTGATTTAGACGAGCTTGAGACTGTTCTCTTTGAGCAGCATAAATCTCTCTTTAGTGCAGTCACAACCCTTTCAAATAAGCTTGCTGAGCACTTTCCACTCGAGCTACCACATGCTGCGCGACTCGATACTGCACGCCTATTCGTAATCTCCAGCTTGCTTTGCTCTAATGACCTTTCACAACTGCAACTAGAGCTCAGCGAGGGCATTAGTCGTAAGCTCAGCGAGCATCACCTGCTTAAGGCATGCACCGATGCTAATAGCTCCATCTTTTCAAGCCGCATCACTGCCGACTTAAAAGCCCTTTTAAGCTCCACCTCCGCTGCATCTCAAGACGCTTATAAAATGCGTGATATAGCTGCAGCAAAGGATGCTGCCGAAGCTGCCAAAGCCCATGCAGATGCCAATGACGACGCAAGCACTAAAAGCGATCCATCAGTTGCAAATGCTAAAGCCGATGATGATGCTGCTACTGAGGATGCCCCTGATGGCGCAGTTGCTGATGAGGGCAAGGATGCTGATGGCCAGGCTGATAATGCGGTGGCGGCTGATGTGGTGGATGCTGGTACATGCGCGTTTGATGATGGTGGGGACTTTGCATCACAGCTGATGCGCTCGTTTATGCGCACGCTTAAGGTTGAAAGCTTTGCTAAGCTCTTAGGCAAGATCGAAAACTCACTCATCTTGTCACCTCAATGCTTATTTGAAGCGCTCAATACTTATCTAAAAGTAGACTTTGCTTTTGCAGATGAGAGCTATCAGCTTATAAGCCCTGAAAAGTTAAGATCACAGCCTATTGCGAATGCCTGCCTTAATGACTACCTCATGAGAGTAAGTAGATTGGGCAACTTACGCGCCGCATTCTTGCCTGACTGCGTGAAGGTGGGTGTAAGTGCACCACGCTCCTTGTTCTATTGCTCTCAATCAAACTTAAGTCAGTTTATTCACTCTAAAGAGAATGTTGCTGAGCGCTGCTATGAGTTATTAAGCTCTTATGTACAGAGCTTTGATATCGATAATGACAAGAGCATTATTTGCTGTGACATTGATACTTTGGCTAAGCAAAGTTCTGTTACTGCAGATTTGCTCGTTAAAGATCGTATCTATCTTTTAGGCTATGAGCGCGACTTACTCAACCACAGCTTCTATTTAAAGGCATTAAACGAATGCTATAGCCTTAAGTCTATTGCCATCGTGGAGCCTACTTTAGCGCTCAAACTCAACTCTCTAGAGAGTAAGTACACTCTTATCTCGGGTTCTATGAGTGAAGAGCTCTTAAAGTTCACAACTAATGAGAGCTTTGTAAATAAGAGCGAAGATAAAAGTGCTTCTACTGACAGCGCCCGCACTAATAATCTTAGTCAAAAGCCTAAGGCAGAAAATCATCAAGCTCGCGCTACTAAAGGCGCTGCAAATGATGAAAGTGAGCTTAGTCCTTCTATCGCATCTGATGATGGCCAAATTGCTGCACATTATAGTGATAACAGCGCTGAACGCATGGCTGATGGTGGTGCTAGCCTCGATGAGATGGCATCAAATGACATCGAGAGTTCTGTAGATCATACTAATAGCTACTCTGATAACGATGAAGAGTATGTCTCTGAGCGTATTGAGCGCGACATCGAGGTGCTTGATAGCGAGAGCGTAAGCAGCACAGCCTCAGGTGAGGCTGAGCAGTCGCTGCTTGCCTCAGATTTTATTGATGAGAAGAACACTCTGATCATCAAAAAGCTCGCTACCCCAAAAGATCGTGAAGCCATTGCAATCTATCGTGCTGAACGTAATCACGTCTTAGAGCAATTACTCTATGTCTATGACGAGCTCATATGCCATATTCCGCTGCCTAACTGCCAAGGACGTGGCTTACCAACTTCATCTCACGATGCGGCCTCTGCATCTAAGGCTAAAGGTACAGCAGCTAGTTTAAAGGCTGATGCAGCCCATAATATTGCTGCGACTAATACTCATGATAAAGAGACTAGCGATGAAGGTCTCAGCCATGCACCATCTTGCCTAAACCTTAAGCTGCACTTTGTAAAAAGCAGCTCAACTAGCCACGCTGATGATGGCACTGAGCTTATCGATAACAAAGACAAATTAAGCGCCATCTTAAAACAGCCGCAGTTAAACACCCGCGATCGCTATAGCGAGCGTATGCTTGCCTACTATCTAAGTGAGCAGCTGCAGCTTATTACTAAGCTATTAGATAAACTTGTTACAAGCGACACTAATAAGAGCGGTCGTAGTGAGGGTGCAGATAGCTGTGTACAGGCACTCTATGTTATTGCCTATACCAAGGATATTAAGCCTATAGCCCTCATTAGCAAGGCTTTAAAGCTCAATCTAGAGATAATCAGTCTTGAGGATATGCTTAATGGCAGAGTAAATCTGCAAAGCGTCTATGAGCGCTTGTGTATTCAAGCTCAACTTAGCTCAATTCCTGTCATTATCGATAATGTCTGCCTAGAAGAGTTTAGTGCTTTAGAGCCACTGTGCGAGGTGCTTGGTGGTATAAGCACTGATAATGACTCACAAGCTGCCATTACTAAGAGTGCAGCTCTCTATCCGCATTTAAGCGCCTTAGGCTTACATATCTTAAAGAGCAAGCAGCGCCTTAAATCTTTAGCTCAAAATGATGAGAAGAGCCTAGATCCATATTACTCAGGCGAGCAGTCTTTAAGCGCTATGATTGAGGGCGTGATAGCACTCATTAAATCCTCTATCACTAACTTAGTCGGCACACTTGATCTTTACTGTATCGATGCCAATCTAACCTTGCTCTCTGCGCTTGAAGATCATGCCCGCTTAAGCCATAAGCAGGCATATAAAGATGCCTTTATCGAGCTGCCATTATTTAGCTCCACACAAGAGCGTAATCATTTACTCTCGCTCGTAAAGTCCTTTATCAGCAACGAGGTATCTTTTGATACTAAGCAGGCTTTAGGCAAATTAGACCTACTCTTACATCAGACTGGCTTTAACGCTCCTAATGGCACTGCGCACGCTATCAAAGGTGCCGCCCCTGCCGTGGCTGGCACTAACGCTGCCGGAGCTACTGGCGTTGACGGTGCTGAGCCATATGGTGGGCCGTATGGCGGCCCATATGGCGGTGATCCATATAACGATGCGCCATTTGATGATGGCTATAGCGCTGCTCCTCGCTTTGATACAGGTCGCGATGACGACTTTAATGCTGGGGCTCATTGGCCTAGCGATGCACGTAGCGAAAGTAGCTTTGGTAATCACTATGGCATGGATGGCCAGGGTAAAGGCGATTTTGATGCTCAAAGTCAGCGCCATGCTGATCGCGTTGCGCTTAATGCCTTTGAGAGCGATAGCCGTAAGAGACATGAGCTTGATGACTTAGTCGATGAAGGTCAAAAGGGGCAGCAAGCTATCAAGCGAGCTATGGGCGTTATCTCTAAACTCTTTATTGGAGGTCATGAGTGGCGCTCTTATCAAGCTCAGGCCTTGCCGCATATTCTAAGTAAGCGTAATGACTATTTAATTAGCATTCCAACAGGCGGTGGTAAATCAGTACTGTTCCAAGGACCAGCACTGTATCGCTCTAACTTTTCTAAGCGACTTTCGATCGTTGTATGCCCGCTTAAAGCTTTGATTCTTGACCAAGTAATTGAGCTGAGAAACAAAGGCTTTACTAACGCAGATTATTTATCCTCTGACCGTGGCTATCGCGATATTCAGGAGAGTTATGCCAATATTATCTCTGGCAAAACCAATCTTCTGTACGTAACTCCTGAGCGCTTTAGATCCCGTCACTTCTTTGAGACTATTTGTGCTCGCTTTGAGCGCGATGGTGGTGGTGAGTATTTGGTCTTTGATGAGGCCCACTGTATCTCACAATGGGGCAAGGAATTTAGACCTGACTATCTTAATGCAGCCAAGATTTGTCGTGTCTTGCGTCAGTGTTTTGATCTGGCCATTATCATGTGCTCTGCCACTATGACCACACAGGTCTCTACAGAGCTCATGAGCTACCTCAACAATCCAATGCGTTTAGGCGAGAGTAGTGACAATTACAATCCTATTCGTGAGCACATCAAAATTCAGATGCGACAAGTATCTGAAGACTTTGAAAGCCGCATTAGCGCGATCTTAAATTTCATCAATGAAGAGAACATCGACTTTGACCAAAGCCGCATGATCATCTTCTGTCAAACACGCAAGCTCTGTGAGAAGGTCTCACATGCTTTAGAATCTGCTGCATACACCTTTATTGCAGAGAAAAGTATTGACCGCACTGTAGAGCACGGTAGGCTTAATCTTGCCCACTTAGGCCCAATCGCCAAGATCGCAGGTCATGTTGATTTCTTTCACGCCGGCCTTTCTGCTACAGCGCGTAAGAATCTCTTTGAGCGCTATAAAGACGATGATGCTCAAACACAAGACAGCACCTCACAAGATACTGTCGATGATGTTTTGTCATCAGAGCAGCATAAAAATTTAGATAAGCCTATCTATGTCCTATGCGCCACAAAAGCCTTTGGTATGGGCATGGATATTCCAAATATCCACTATGTAGTGCACTTTAGCCCACCAGCGGTCTTTGAAGATTACTTACAAGAAGTCGGTCGTGCTGGCCGTGATATGCAAGCCTACTTTAAGGCTTTTCCAAACGGTACCAAGATCCCAGCTTTATGTCTGTACTGCCAGAGTGATTTTGAAAAGGCTAATGAAAAGATCAACAGCCAGCTTATAAGCTGGAATCAGCTCATTGATGCAGATAAGTCGCTGCGCTCATATATTAAGCACTTTAGATCACTTGAAGAGGCCAAGAAAACTCCGGTACTAACGCCTATTGATGTCGTTAGCCGTAGTCGCAATAAGATCTTAGTCCCAAGCTCGAATGAGACTAATACCCATAACCGTATCATCTTAAGCTACCTTGAGGAGCTAGGACGCATTTGCACGCAGTTTAATGGCCTGTGTCCGCTGCCAGTTCGTATCGACTACGACAAGCTCAAGAGGCACTTAAGCACGATTAAGATTGCCCAAAACTATCTTATCTCTGAAGATGCAGCTAAATCCGATCTCTTTAGCTCCACTGATGATGATACTCCGCGTATCACCATCTCAAGCAAGATGAGCTCAGATCCTATATCCAAACTTGCCGCTGCTGCTTTAGGCCTAACTAGCAATGATACCGAGGACAACACTGCTAGCAACCAAAGCTATCAGGATAAGACACATCAAAATAGTGACGCCTTTATTGTGCGTGATCGCGATATCCTCGATCATGAATCAAGATCACTAAACGAGTTCTTAATTGGTTCAGCACTGCTCAAGCTCGTTGATCAAGCTAAAAGCGCCAGACTCGAACGTAAGGCCAAAGCTCAGCAAGATAAAGATGCAGAAAAAGCAGCCGCGCTTGTAGAAGATGAGAAAGGTGCTGCGCTTGTAGATGCTAAGGATGATGCAGCTAAAGATGCTAATGACTCTACCTTGGAGGCTGCTGCTGATCTCATTGCAGCTGATGTACAGGCAAATGCTCAAAGCACAGACGATGAGGATGATAGCGCCGATGAAATTATGAGTGCTAAGAACGCTCATAATTCTGATAGTGAAGATAGCACCGAGCTCTCAGATAGTTCTGATCTCGCTAAGAGCACTGATAGTGCTATTGCAACGGTGCTTGATGAAGATCTTGATGAAGACAAAGATTTAAGCGACCATGTACTGATTGCATCTGATGTAGATCAGCTTGTTGATGTAGCTAAGCTTTCTCGTGAGTGCAAGCTCTCGAATGCACAGGTTATCAATGCGTTAATTGAGCTAATGCAGCGCAATACTCTGGAAATTGCAGCACCATTTAGCATCGACTTTTTGGAGCATCGTCGCCATGAGGTGGGCTATTTCTTCAATCCAAATGACGTGGCATATAGACAATATGAGCAGTATATTGCCACGCATCTACCAACTATCTCAATTGCGATACAAGTGCTACGCTCTGTCTTTTCTGATGGATACTCTACATATCTAAGAGCCCTTAAGATCGAAGCTGAGCGCTATGAGGAAGATAGCCTTTTCTTTAAACGCCATGGTCATAACCAACGTACCTTCAAGCGCAATGGACGCACATCTGACATTGATGGGCATTCATTAGATGGCTTTGAGCAAGTTCAGTATCAAAACTCTGATCAAGAGTCGATTGAACAAGCCAAGAAGGCTTTCAATGTTGTTGATAATGAGGAGTACTCACTGTCAGCAGCCTCTTCTAGTAATGCTGATGATTCTTCTAATCCTCAAGGCATGCAATCACAGGAGCATAAGTCCTATCGCAATATCTTATTCACCCGCAAAAAGTGCTTTAACTTAGTACAAGAGTTTATGGATCCTCTATTGCCTGATTGTAAGCTCTATGAGGTCAAGAAAGTTATCAAGAGCACTAAGAGCGATCCTAATAAAAATGGACTTGTGGATACATCAGAGGAAGTTATCACTAATGTATTTCAGTTCATGCCTTGGTTTGAGAAGGAAAATCACTCGAGCCATTTGCGGGTAGAGGTTTATGCAGAGAAAGTTGCTACCTCTATCTTTAGGTTGCTTGCCAATACCGCCTCATATTTACCAGGCATTAAAGTAAGCTACGATAAGCAACGCTACCATGATGTGGCTTCAGCCGATGCTTTATTGCTTGAAGTAAGCAACAATGCCTATGAGCTCTTTTTGGATGTGATGTATGAAGATCTCCTCATGATCATCGAATTTTTACAATCACGCAATTTACAGAGTACTCAAAGCTCTAACAACGTCCATCAAGACCTGCTCCATAACTATCAGCAAAATCCAGCATTAGCTAATGCCGCACAGAGCACGAGTGATACTAAAGAAGAGCAAGCAAGCCTTGCAAATAGCTATACCTGGCATGATAACTGGTGTGCCGTGATCAATATGCTCGGCCTCATGCACAGGGACTCGATCAATCTTAGGAATAAATACGAGCTTAAGCACTCACGCAATAATGCATATGATGCTTACAACAAGCTCTCTGAACAAATCTACGGCTATAACTACTTTAGATTTATTCTCGATGCTTTAGGCACCTTAAACTTCATTAAGAGCTCATCTTTAATGAGCTTTGGTATTGAGATCTTTACCTTAGATGGCTGCAAGAGTGATATCGATGCGGCCGATACTGAACAATCGAAGTTTTACAATAAGCGTAGAGAGTTTGAGCTTATCGAGCAATTTAGACGTCTGCGTATTAGCATCATGCAGCTGTTCTGTGAACAAGTGCCTGAGAGTATGCGCAACTCGTTTATTCAGAGCATCTTCCAGTCTAAAAACTCCGATGACTTTGTTAACAATATTGCTAAGTTCTCTAACAAGAACAGCATGCTACTGCAGCAGCTGCAGGCTCATGCTTTAGAACTTGAAGAGAGCAAGCTAGTTGATAATGAAGAGCAATGGCAGATATATAACGCTCCGCTTAATCAAAATATCAATGTTATGGCAGGCCCTGGCTCTGGTAAGACTCACATCTTAACCATGAGAGCAGCTCGTTTAGTGTATCGCGAGCACGTCGCTCCTGAGTCAATCTTAGTACTTGCCTATAACCGCGCTGTAGTTATCGAGCTTAAAAACCGCCTCAGCACACTCTTTAGTGAACTTGGTATGCCGCGTCTTGGTCGTCGCATCAAGGTCTTTACCTTCCATGGTTTAGCCAAGCGCTGTTTGCAAGGTAAGCTCAACGATATCGAAACTTCCTCATGGGAGTTAGCTCTTGCAAGTTACCTGCAGCTTGAGCCGCAGCTCTTTACAAGCCTATTCCCACGTCTTGAGTACCTCATGATCGATGAGTTCCAAGACATTACTGCTACTCGTCTGCAGGTGCTTAATCTCATCGTCAGTCAGTATCAGGATTTACGCTTGTTTACCATTGGCGATATTAATCAGAGTATCTACGGTTTCGATCGCATCAATAATCATGGCAGCAATCAGCGTATTAGTGTGCAAGAGTATGCAGCTAAGCTTTGTCCTGAGCCGTATTATTACTACTTGCAGCAACGCTTTAAGCCTGTCACCATGACTTTATGCCGCAATTACCGCTCTTATCCAGACATCCTCAAACTCGCCTCCGAGTTTTTAAAGGATAAGACTTACTTGCCAGTTAGCGATCCTAAGATCGCCAGCTTTGCGCCTAAGCATGAGTACGCCCGCGTCTACGATCTTACCGAGAATCCTAACAACTTATGGTACGAGCTCTTTAAGAAAACCTTTGAGTTTGCTCGTAAGAAAAACCGCGAGTCTATCGAGCTCATTAAACAAGGCGAGGCTCTCCTTAAGAGTACGCTGCAGGAATTTGACCTTAAGCTCAATGCCAATGACCATCAAGCTAAGCCTCTAGCCATTGAGCAAAAGAATCCTACAGTAGCGAGCGCAAATGACCATCAAGCTAAGCCTCTAGCCCTTGAGCATAAGAATCTTACAGTAGCGAGCGCAGATGCCAAAGATACCGATGATGATTCTGCCGATGCTGCTGAAGAGTTTGTAGCTACAAATTTTGTAACTACAAACCTTGAATTAATCAACTCTTTTGACAAGGGCCTAAGTACGCTTAGCAAATTCATAATCGATGTTGCTGATGCGGGCCTAAATGCGATTAGCGATATTGCTGATGAGGGCCAAAAAGCTCTTAGTAAGCTCATAAGCGGTGATGACGACGATGAGCTGCCTGACTTTATTGAAGATGACCATTCTCAGGATGATGAAAGTGCTGATACTAAGGACAAGGTAAATGCCAAGCAAACAGCTGAGGCTGATGCTAAGGCCAAGGCAAAAGCCAAAGCTGAGGCTAAACTAAAAGCCAAGGCAGAGGCCATAGCAAAACAAGAAGAGCTGGTATTGCGCAGGCAAATTACTGAGTCTAAAAAGAGTGTCGATCTTAAGCACATCATGGATGAGGTTAGTGCCGAGATTGAGCTTAATAACCGCAAGCAACAGGCCTACGATCTCATCAAAGAAGGTGAACGTCGATCGATTAAGACTATTGCACTGCTCTTTAGAACCAATAACGATGTTTATCGCGGCTTAAGCAAGATCAAGAACAGCATTCCTGACTATGTGCATTTGCATATTCAGGGTGGTAGCTCACTTGCGTGGTTTAGAGAACGTGAACTCTATGAGATCGCCAACTATATCTATCAAAATAGAGAGCGTGTCTGCATTAGCGATGATCTACTGGTAACTTCTGAGGAGAGCTCACTTGAGCAAAACAAGAGTACAGCTCAAGAGATTAAGGAGCTATGCATATATTTAATGCAAATGTTCGCGCTGTGGGATAAGGTGCTGCTCGACATTGCTTATTGCACAGTACTGAGCTTTATGGACTCGCTTGATGAGCAAGATGGCAAAGTACACTTTGAAGATCTCTATGAGTACTATGTAGATATCTTAGGCAGTGATGATGGTGGTCAGATCTTCAAACTCTATGAGCGCTATGGTTCTAAGCGTATTTTAGGACACGATAGTGGTCAAGATGAGAGTTTGCAGGTAGTAATGACCACTATGCACAAGGTTAAGGGCTTAGAGTTTGACTTAGTAATGGTCGTACCTACCTTTGCTCCTCTGCCTCTGAGTGAGCATATGAATGTCTCTAATTTGCATGGCTTCAAGCGCTCAAACTATAAAGACGCAGCTAGCGCCGCACAAGCAGCGAAAACTATTCCGCTCTTTGATGATGAGCTTGCTGACTTTGAAGAAGAGCGTCGTCTGTATTATGTGGCATACACCCGTGCTCGCAAGTACTTACGCGCCTTTAAGGCCGATCGTGAAAAAGCTTTAGATGAAAATCGTCGCTATATCTACGAGCGCGAACAAGTCTCACAATTTAGTGAAAAACAACCGCAATTAGATCACTATTTCATAAGCTTTACAGCGCAAGCTAATAACTTTGGCATCAACGATTACATCCGCAATTTCGTGAAGCGCAATGACAGTGTGATGCTGCAATTAGTACGCGTTAACAATGGCATCAATGGCTATAGCCCTCGCTCCTTCCAAGAACAGTTTGTGTGCTATATCCTCCATCAAAAAGATGAACACTCAAGCCCATGCATCATTGGTCGCTTGTCGCAAAAGAACCCCATCTTCAATGCCATGATTAAATACAATGTGGAGTTAGTTGATGGCTTGTTTATTAGTAATATTGCCACTTGGACATACCAAGACACCTTAAACTCAGATGAGCGCCGCGCCAATGAGGCCTTAGCGAACCATCAAAAGGAGCCATTTGCTTACTCTAAGCTCTGGTGCAATGAGGCTAAACGCGCAGGCTTTGTCTATGTCATCATGCTCGCTGGCTACGGTCATCCATATTCGCCAAAGGCTTAACCTTGGACGTAGCCTTGAGCTTGAGGTGGACTTTGGCTCTGGATCTGCTCTTGATCTGGAACTTGGGCTTGGGCTGGAACTTGGGCTTGGGCTGGAGCTAGGATTGCACTGCCACTTTGTTTTGATGCGATGATGAGCCCTTGCCTGCACGAGGTGACCGCTAAAATTGTGGATAGCTGCTTGTGCAAATTAGGCAAACTTTGTTAAGTTTTGCCGATTATTGTTAAATAATTGCACAATTGATGTGCTTTTGCGTGTTCTTTTTGGCATAATTGCGCAGTCTCTAGGCGATGGCGGTAAGGAGTTTATTTACGACGCCACGTGTTTAGGGGCTAGCTTCATGCCCTTGCGGTACAGGGTTTGAGCTTGTTGTGAAGCTATAGACGTGTTATTGCCTTGAGCTAAGAGGCGGGCGATAACTAGGGGAGGTGCCGCTAACTAAAGGCTAAGTGAACGAGCGACCACTTACCTTAGACGATATGCTCTATCGTCGATCTAGGCAAAATAAGGGATTCTTATGAGCCGAAATGATATTCTCAAGAGCAATGCCTCTGATGTTGCACATCAAGGCGCATTCGATCTTGAGCAATACGCTTCTCAAATGAAGCAGTTAGATTCTGAAGCCCTCTACACTTTTATTGCAGCTGTAGTGGTAACTTTGGTGTTCTGGCTGTCTATCTTCTTCACCCACGACTCTTCAGTCACTCTCTTGCATCTACCTTTGTGGTTTGTTCTAAGCTGCCTTGGGGGTTATGCTTTCTCTGTTATAGCCGTTATCTTCTTAGTAAAAGTTTGCTTAAAGTCCATGGCTCTAAAAGTGCCATCCTATAAGCACTCTGATGATGGCTTAACTGTAGCTAATAACAAGAATAATTCCATCTAAAGGTAGCTTACAAGACATGACTAACGTTCTTCCTTTGCTGCCAATAGGTATTTTCTTTGCCGTTCTTTTAACTATTGGCTACATCACTTCATATCGAGCTAATCGTGCAGCTCACTTTAAAAAAGAGTATTTCTTAGGTTCGCAAAACTTAGGCGGCATCGTTTTAGCGATGACCTTAGTTGCAACCTACGGCTCTGTATCTTCATTCATCTCAGGACCAGGTGTTGCTTGGAATCTCGGTCTTGGTTGGGTGGTCTTTGCCGCACCTCAGATCATTACTGCATTCTTGATCTTAGGTATGCTCGGCAAAAGAATGACTATCCTTGCTCACCGCACTGATAGTCTTACTGTTATCGACCTCTTATTTGAGCGCTTTAAGTCTCGCACTGTATCTTTCATCTTAGCGGTGATGATGGTGCTGTTCTTTACTGCCATGATCGTCGGTCAGTTCATTGGCGGCGCTCAGATCTTTGCAGGTCTTACTGGTATTGATTACAGCTTTGGTCTCATTATCTTTGCCCTGGTGACGGTTTTATACTCATCAGGTGGCTTTAGAGCTGTTGCCATTACTGATGCTGTATGTGCCTTTTTAATGTTACTAGGCATGTTCATCTTAGCTTACGTCATCATCTCTGAAGGCGGTGGCATTGCTGCTATTATGGACACTCTTTCTAAGGTAAACATTGATGAGGCTACTGGCATTAGCCGTAATCTTGAGTTTAACGCTGGCGGCAATCTTTCTTTAGGCTTACTGTTCTCATCATGGGTCTTAGTAGGTTTTGCCACTGTGGGTCTGCCACAGAGCTTAGTGCGTTGCATGGGATATAAGTCATCTCATGATCTGCACAAGTCCATGATCATCGCTACCGTAGTTTGTGGTGCACTGATGATCGGTATGACTATGCTCGGTGTACTCTCACGTGCGGTTATTACTGAGATGCCAAAGGCAGGTACCGATGCGGTGATCCCAACTCTGCTTGCAACTAAGATGCACCCAATCATTGCCGGTGTAACTATCTTAGGCCCACTAGCAGCAACCATGAGTACTGTAAGCTCACTGTTAATTGCAGCTGCTTCGGCCATCATTCGTGATTTATTTAAGTCACTCCACCGCGATAGCACCACTGCATCTGCAAGCAAGCCATCTGCAGCCACTAATGCAAACGCCGCATCTGCAGCCGCTGCTGCCGCCGATAGCACTGCAGCAGCTATTAAGAGCGCATCAAATGAGGAGCACGAACTCATTAAAGATGCCTCAAGCAGTGCCATTAGCTATCACGAGAAACTCATTGCCCGTGGTACCACCATGGTGATGGGTGTGGTAGCAATTACCCTTGCTCTTTTCCCAATGGATATTGTGGTATGGGTAAATCTGTTTGCGTTTGGTGGTCTTGAAAGTGCCTTTGTATGGCCAATTATTTTGGGCATGTTCTGGAGACGTTTTAACACCTGTGGTTTATTAACCTCCATTGCACTGTCACTTTCAGTCTATGCCATCTTTATGATCTTTAAACTGCCATTCTTTGGCTGCCATAGCATTGTTCCTGCAATGTTAGCTGGCCTTATCGGTGCTTTTATTGGTACCTATATTGGCAGCGCGATCTTAGGACAACGTATGAGCAAGGAGACCCATATGGTCTTCTTCCCTCACAAACCAATGCTCGACTAGTCCTAACAAGAATGCTCTACTAAGTTCCAAAAGTACGAGCGCCGCTAGCTTAAACCAAGCAATAAGCTAGAGCCAAATACTACAAAGGCCGGTGATAACATGCTTAGGCATGAGCTCACTGGCCTTTTAGTTATGAATAACGCACTTACAAGCGCCTATTCATCATTATCTACATCATCTTTATACAGATTGAAGCCTTGCGGCAATCCATATGAGTAGCCAGCATCCTTAAACTTCTCAGTGGCTCGCTCATAAGATGAAACACCCTTCGGTCTATACCCACCGCCATTTTGCGCACCACCATAAGCATTGCCACCATTTTGAGTGCCACCATAATCATTGCTAACCGGTGCAGCACCTCGGCCCTGTCCAAAAGCTCTTGGATCTACTCTGCGCTGACCTTGCTGTGCATAAGCTCCATCACCATCTACTGCGTTTGCAGCAGCATAAATATCTTGTGTAGCTTCATTAGCATATGGCTCAGAGTTATTGGCTCTTGGAGCACGTGCTCTAGAGTATGCTCTTTGATTGTCTGCAACAGCCTTAGGTTTGCCTACTTGCTCACTTTGGTTAGATTCCAAGCAATTTAAGAACTGAGATACACTCATGGAGCCATTCTCATCTTCCTCTTCGGCAAAAGGATTATCACCAAATGGAGAATCACTTTCTTTAGCAAAAGGCGAGCTTGCTGACTCATAAGAGGCATATGGCTCACTTGGCACAGAACCATGATCCTCATCCTCGAATGCTTCTGTCTCAGCAGCACAATGCTCGGAGTTAGTTCCATCAGCGCTATGGTTCTGATACTGCTCCTGGCCATAGCCGTTTGCAGCTTGGT
>Magnolia_p2__coassemble_1366_pt1 | contig 16947 bp, 10 predicted proteins | sample Magnolia_p2__metabat2_low_PE_025 | metagenome-assembled genome bin Magnolia_p2
AAAATGGCATTAAAGCAAAAATGTGAACTAAAGCATCTTTGCCGTTTCGCCATACCACTTTAAGCTTGTGCTAGTGCTTGCGCATATTCCTTATTGAGTTTTTTGACGGCAATGTGTAGGTATTCCTTGGGTGTATGCCACTCAAGACCTGCTTGAATGCGTTCTTCGTTGTAGTATTTACAAAAATCCATAGTAAATGCAACAAGCGCCTTAAACGATGTGAGCTCGGAATAATAGTAGTTAAAGCACTCGCCTGTGTACCTGCTAAAAAATGAAGTCATGATATTGTTGCGCTTGAAGCCCTCTTCAGGCATCAATAATCGCTGACTATTCTTTACAAAGTCGATGTACGCTTGATTTTTACTAGCGCCACGCTGCGTGAGATGTATGGTTGCCTTAAGATTAAGGTGAGCATGAGCAGGAGCGCCTAAATACTTCTCGGCATATCTTAGTGCCTCGAGCACAGGCTTTTCACTAGGATCTTTATCTAGTGTGTAGCTCACAATGAGCCTACTATAGGCCTCCATCACTGGAGTAAAGTAGTAGGTCTTGCGATTGCGAATCCTCAGTTCCATAGTGCCGCACAGCAAGTGCTCATATGGTCCGGTGATGACTAAAGGTTTACTTGAACTGGGCATGAACTCTCCTGCTCATAGTATGGGGCTAACAGGCTGATGTATTTATCAAAAGTGCATCAGATGTAGCCTCTAATCAAATGGAGCCTCAAAGATATATTGTGACGCTGATGCGGGGCAGTAAACGTATAGCACTTATGGATTTGTATCTGAGGCACGTACTGCTTATACACTTAAATAAGTGCCTTAATTAAGCTAAGCTGAGTATAGCTAAAGCTTGGCAGTGTTGATGCCAAGTCATACGCAGCTTAGTGGGTGATGAGCACATTGCAAGCTACATAAAAGCAGCTTTGGCTTAAGTTTTAGACTGTTAACGACTATCAGCGTAGCGCATCAACGCGCCTTCCAAGAATTGCCTTGGCGTAAGACCAAACAGAGGTTCGTGAGGACGCTCATCGTTATTGTATTGACAATACGTATAAATATAATCATCTAAGACCTTATACGAGGTCAAGTGCCTATAGAAGCGTTCAACAAAATCTTCTGTGAACCTGCGCCAAAACGCAGCCATAACATTTTTGTTCTTGAATGCCTCCACAGGCATCACAAATCGCGAGCTCCTTTCAACATAGTCTATGTATGCCTGATTTTTAGCGGCACCACGCTGAGTAAAATGCACAAAAGATTTATCTGTCACGTGTGGTATTGCCCGATTGACTATACATTCTTCAGCGATTATGAGTGCTTTAATCACTGAGGCATCACTTTGCGTTTTGCTTAGATCATAGCTCACAATGAATCTACTATAGACTTCCATCACTACGGTCAAGTAATAGGTCTTGCCTTTTGGAGTCGTCAGCTCCTTAGTGCCGCACAGCAAATGCTCATACGGCTTAAATTGGAATGTTTTTGAAACTGATAAGGCCATAATAAGTCCTTTTCATAATGTTATTTAGGTAAAAGCGGTACTCACAGCAATATTGAGTTCACAAAAACTAGGCCCACCCCAACCTCTTAGGCGCAAGCTAATTAAATAATTGTCTCAACTCAACTAAGCTAAGCTTAGCTGAGCTTTACTGAGTATTAGCTTAGCAAGGCAGGGCAGGGGCGCTGTATAAGCAATTAAGTTTGCTAGGCTCATAGCATGGACATCTAGCTTACAGCTTAAATCCTTATCTGCCCCTTGTTTGAGCTTAAAAACATAAAAGGCGCACGTTGCTTAGCAGTCTTTGAGGATAGTTGTTTTCTCTTAGGTTTAGTTATCTAAGGGGCTCGGCAATTAGTGCTTCAGGAACACCATCCGCTCTTAAGCGCTGAGCCTTAGCCCTAATCTCCTCCATCTGTTCTTGTGAATAGTAAGCACGGCCAGCACGGGGACTTGGGCCTTGAGGAAAGCCAAAGTTAAAAATGGTTATTGGAGGTCTACCGCCAAGTGAAGAGTGTGGCATCTGACAATTGTAGTCGTCCATATTCGCTAGCAAGACATCAGTTAACCTACTTAAGGAGCCAGTCTGTAGAGCTACAAAAGCATATGGGGTTTCCATAAAACGGTTAAAAAAAGAGTTCATGTAATTGCTAATATATGAGCTTGATTCAGGAGCCTTGAGCATAGGGTGAGACTCAATGTACTCCTTGTAGATCTTATTATTTGAGCCACCACGCTGACAAAAATAGATAGTGGCAGGTTTTTCAAGCATTCCTGCAATCTTATCTGCCAACCTGATAACCTCGCGTTCGCTATTGTCAAAAGTTGTGTGCAATTGCAACATGGCACGGCTATAAGCATCAAGCACCACCATTAGGTAAACCCAACGTCCCTCGATTTTAACCTTCAGGTCATATGTTCCAACTAATAAGTGCTTTAGCGGTCCTTCAAAATCTCTTTTAACTTTGCTTGCCATCAATAAATCCTTGTATTTATGCTAAAAACGGCGGACGCTATCAACTCATGGCCTCATAACTTGACGTATACGCAAGCCATAATTTGCCCAAAACTTATGCTCATCCTTTAGAGGATCAGCGCATGGCCTATGTATCAAAGCGCCATGCACTGGGCTTATCCGCTAACGACTTTGCCACAAAGTTCAAATGCTTAATGGCCGTAACTTACAGCGTGCCTCTATTGTAACTTCTAGACTAGGCAGTTGTTTAAAACATGCCTTCTGGCTTCTAGCATCTTTCTTTAGCTTCAATGCCTAAGTGGCTCTTGTGTTAGTACTTAAACATGAGCGGTGCATTAGCTTAGCAATGTTTTAGGCTGCTGTGCAGGCTAGGCTTACTTAGATACGTGGCTCGGCGATACTTCTTTCAGGAACACCTTGCTCTCTTAAGCGCTGCGCCTTGGCTCTGATCTCTATCATCTGTTCCTCTGTATAGGCCACTACACCACTAGAGCGTCTTTTGCCTTTAGGCAAGCCATAGTTGAAAACACACATAGCAACTCTTCGTCCTATTGAAGCGTGTGGGAAATCGTAATTGTAGAGGTCCACATAAGATTTTACTGTCTCAAAGAAGTCATCAAAAGTAGGTGCCTCAAAACCACCCCTTGCAAAGCTAAACTCCAAATAGCGGGCAAAGAATGAGTTGACGTAATTGCTAATATATGAGGTAGATGTAGGAGCCTTGAGCATAGGCTGCGACTCAATATACTCTTGGTAGATCTTGTTTTTGTAGCCACCACGCTGACAAAAGTAGATAGTGGCAGGTCTTTGAAGGTTTTCAACTACCTTATCGACCATATTGAGAACTACGCTTTCATTGTTCTCAAGTGACGCTATGAATTGCAAAATAACACGGCTATAGGCATCGAGCACCACTGATAGGTAAACTTTATGCCCTGAGTAAACCTGCAGCTCACACGTACCAACTAATAAATTCGCCAGTGGCGCTTCAAAATCTCTTGTAGATCCAGCTCTGCCCATCAAATACTCCTCTAATCTTGTCGCTAAATCGCTCTAAGCTATGTTCTCATAGCCTAGCGTACATAAAGCCTTGCCTTTAAAAGCTAAGCTCTAGTGCTTAAAGGACTCAGCACACAGCGCTGCAACTAAGGCATAGTGTTCATGGCACTTAAGCTACAGTCTGCAGCTATTGTAACCTCAAGCTAAGAGTAGTGTTTAAAATGCATTAAGGCCTCAGCACTCAGCGCTGCAACTAAGGCCATAATGCTCATGGCACTTAAGCTACAGTCGGCAGCTATTGTAACCTCAAGCTAAGTGACTGTTTAAAATGGTGCTTGTTTGCGTGGCAGTGTCTTGCATTGTAAGGGAGAGCCAGCCATGTTGTGAGCATTTTTGAGCGGGCGATGGTATCAGCACAGCTAATAGCACTAGGCAAGCTCAGCAAGCTTATGCAGGGCATAGCTGCAAGAGCAGGTATCAATAGCATCACATGCATCACAAAGCTATGTAACGCTGACTTTGCTAAGACAAGAGAGCCTTGATACACATGCTTAAGCGTAAGCCTACATTGCATCCTCATATAGCGTTAAAGACAGGGCGCAGGTAGTAAAGCTCTGCGCTTACACTGCAGCAATAAAAGGCTTACGCTGCTACAAGTCTCGCGCTGCATAAAGAATTATGTCGCTATGTCAGAGCAGACAAGGAGAGGCTAGGCAAGATAAAGCAGCGAGCGCATGGCGATCTGTGATCTCATTATGGACAGATATCAAGATCGTTATCATAGTGCGGGTAGTGGGAGCTTTTCGCGGCACGCTTTAATAGCACAGCTGCAGGTAAGACGTGCTTGCGCAAGGCTCAGTCATTACTGGTCAGTTTATAAGATGGTGAGCGGCGATCCTTCGTACTGCTATACTTGAACCTGGTGTTGTATGGTTGGCATGGGGATAAGTCATAAAAGCGCCAAATATTAGAGGCACTGACCATTACAACTCTTGTCGATCTGTTCATGATAGTGGCAGGACGATTGCGCTGATCTTAACGGTGGCAAAGAGGCGGGATTGGATCAAAGTAATATCTATAGTTAATGGGTGTGAGCAGTATCTTGTCTCACGATTTAATCGTGAGATCGTATGGCAACTTGATAGCAAAGCTGATAGTATTGCGGCCACTTTGTTAAGTTTATGTAGCTAGCCATGCCTCTAGATCATTAAAGGGCCGATAGTATTATGCTTGTCCATGATCTCACGTTAGGCTCACATGTGATGAGTAATGGTGTGTCATGGAGCTATGGTGTCGTGGTGATCTCGTGGCCAAGGGCTGTGATCTAAGCGCGGCTTGGTGACTTTCTTGTGCGTGGGCTTGAGCTCGTGTTGGTGCTTGATGTGGGCCTATCAGCGTAGCTTAAGGCTCGCTCTGTGCTTGATGCGCAATTAGCCGCATTGATATGCTGCGATCTTATTGATAGCTGAGCTTAGTGGCCAGATTGATCGAAGCGATTTGTTTCACAAAGAGTTTCTTAAGGTGCCTAGATACGTCACTTTGTTATGAGATCGCGCAGCAAACTAAGGATTAACTCACACTTAGAATATGTAAGCGTTAGCGATCTTTGCACTTAGACTTACAATGATTTATTGCTTTTTTAAGTTTCTGTTTGATCGCGAGCCAACAAACAGGAACGTAGTGGTTGATTTTGACAAATGTTTGGGGACTAACCTATGTCTGTCATTTTTAAGGTGACCGGGCTTGTCGGTTTACTGTTAATTACTTTTGCGGCACTTAGGTTTACCCTTGGTAGCACGGCCAATTTCATCTTTATCTTTGTGCTTCTCGGAGCATTGGTCATCATTTTACTAGTGGTATTTTTCAAGGGTAAGAAGTATCAGGCAAACTTTGGTATACCAATGCCTGCACAACTTGCTGCTTACCGTAAGGCTTATAACAATTACGACTTTTTTGGTGGCGATTTGAGCTTTACCGAGAACTTTAACTCGCAAGCCTATGTTCATCCAGCTCAGATCATGGATCGCATTGCAGCTTTATTGATGTTTACCAATCGCGCCGCTAAGTTTAACGAAAAGCAAATCTGCATTATCTCCGCAAGCTGGGCTCAGCTCATGTTAGGACTGTGCAAAGAAGGTCACTATCCAGGCTATGGTGAGCGCTATAAAGAAAAGAATCTGCCACCACAGTTATTAACTGGTGCGGTTTACAATGGCGTTTATCGTGCGCTACAAGCAGACTATTCACCAAATTACGATGTGGACTGTCTACTTGCTGAGGGTAGTATCAACCGCTATATCTTGCTTATCTTTGATACCTTTCTTGAGGACTCAGATAACTTTGGCCGTGTAGGCGATAACTGCTTAGAGACTCTCCAAAAGCTTAGAAAGTTCTTCAAAACTCGCGGTTAATCAACATCACCACTTACAAGATGCCTGCTGATGCAGGCATTTTTGTATACACTGCTACCAAAGCAAGCACAGCTAGCAGCGACGCTTAAGCGCCATAAAGACCACAAAGGCCCATAAAGATCGTAAAGCTCAATCAAGCTTAATGCAGCTCAGGCCCCCATCGTCCATAGTTTACGTAGGAAAAGAAAAAATGAACATTGTTGAAATACAAACAATCAAATTGTTATTTGCCTCAGGGCAGTATCTTAAGCTCTATGAGAGCCAAGCGCATATCATCAACGAGATCTTATCTATTAAGACAGAAAATGAGTTTCAGGATTTTCTAAATCAAATAGGTTGGTTCGATGAGGGGGTATTTTGGCTACACTATGGATCTTGGCACGGAAAAAGCCTCTTTGTTGGCGCTTACGATGAAGATATTGCTGATAAGGTTAGACGCTATCTACAGTCTAAACTTCCAGAAAATCTCTTTGAGATGTTAGAAGAGTCCTTAGACCAGATCTATGTAGACGATGAGGATAACCTCATGTACATAATAGATGATTGCAATGAATACTTAGAAGGAACAGGTTACTCCCTTAACCTTGTCTTTGATGATACCTACTATGATGGGGCTTACTTCTTATCGGTACTAGAGCCATAACAACGTCAACCTTGCTCAGCAAAGCAAGACAAAGCAAGCAAGTGAGTGAGTGAGTGAGTGAGTGAGTGAGCCAAGTCAGGGCAGGGCAGGGTATTATCTTGCTCACATACATAGTCAAGAGCCACGTCGAGCCATGCCTTAAGCAGCACGGAACGCAAGAGCTAGTAGCTCATGGCACGTTCTGCGGGATCAAAGGCACTCAAGCTGAAGCATCTACAGCTCCCTGATATGCTTTGCTAAAGCAACAGCTTCAGCCACATTAAGCCATGCCATAAGCAGCACTGAGCGCGATTACTAGCAACTAAGGTACGAGAGCAAAAGAAATCAAGCTAAAGCTGCTAATGCGCTCTGGTATGCTTTGCCTAAGCATCGCTTGTAGATAATGACTTGGTGCGGGCGCTAGAAGTGGTAGGGCTATAAGATCGCAAAAGGGCGGTTAATACCGCCCCTTTCTAGAGTTGTTAATGTGATCTTAATTAAAGACTAGGAGGCGTTTCTGCCACCTGAAAGACCAAAAGCACGCTGAATAGCTTGTACGCGGAAAGCAGGGTGCATTTGACGCAGCTGCTGCTCGCGCTGCTCTTTGAGCTCAGCGTAGATTAAGGTGCCAAGACGGTCAATGGTACGACGGCATACAGGAGGGTGGCCTAAGAAGTTAAGCACCTGTAACTCCTCAAAGATCTCACGCACAGAGATCTTCTTGACAGTATTGCCGATACGCTTGCCACGGATAATACGGTCTTTAACAAACTCGTAGAAAACCATGCTCTTACCTGGGAGGACGCGATCCTTAACTGGAAGTGGCTCTGGATCACGCTCAGCACGAATGTAGGCGTAAACGGTAGGGCGTGAAATACCCATACGTCTTGCAATGGCAGAAACCTTAATGCCAGCAGCGTACAATCGTCTGATTTCTATACCTTTCTCAATGCTGATGTAATTAGGCATTGACAGAACTCCTTATGTTTCTCATATGCAGATGGCTAAGTCTATCTGCTAAGGTTATGTAGAACCCTAATAAATGAGGTCATAGTCAGAAGCATCGGATAACAATAGAAGCACTGACACATAAAGTGCCTAGTAAAGTATTAGGACACGACCACTTCAAGTTCGCTTGATCAAATAGTCATAGTCCATGTACTAAAAGTCTTCTGACTGCATATGTCTTTAGAAATCTAAAGACTCTCTTTGAATGTTTGATTATGAGATTACTCTGTGTCAGCAAGCTACGAGAGCAAGACTGACTGCTAGGGTGTATAGCCACTAGCCATTGAGGGTGATACTCCAGTGTTATTACGCTCACTTCGTCTTTAAACGAGTGGCGTTCCCTCAATATTAAGAGTAATTCTCATATATTATTATATGCATTAAGACAGCACATCGACCATACTACTTTTGTAGCGAAATAACGATTTAAAAGCTATAAATATAGATAAATCATAGGATTAATAGGGGTTTACAGTAATATCTAGGCTTGATCAAATTACTACTTGTGTGACAAGTGTCCTGTTGATTTTTGAGCATTTCTACAAAATAGATTTAACAATTTTGCTGTATCAAGTATTTTTTAAGTAACGTTTCTCAGATCAAGCCTAAGCCTATGTATATCAAAGCGCGTTAAGCAACTTAATGAAAAATTTGCATCGTCAAGCTTACACAAGCACAATACAAAGTTATCTAGGCTTAGCAAAATTTGCTCACATTTAGTCTTACATACTACCACATATAGTCTTATATAAGACCACATAAACAAGCAATAGAGACTAGCTATTAGCTTTAATGCAATATACATTTGGTGTAAAAACGCCTCAAGTATCAACGCATCATTAGCAGCAATAAACTTAGACTTTCTCTACACACTAATTATTACACAGCTAACACTAGATGCATAGTCATAATCTTAAGATGCACCATTTCATCATGAGTCTGAGCATTAGTTTGATCTCAATATCACAGCTACCAGACTAATTCCCACGACAAATGATCAAACATAGCCCTTACCACAGCACGTGACAATCATCCCCAAAGCCACAAGATCGAGCATCTAAGACCGTGCATATTTGCCACCTGCCCTCTTATCTACGCATGAGGCCAGCAGTGCCGCCCCTTAGCCATAAGATCCCTCCGTTAATAGCCGTCCGTTACTCCATGCATGCGGCGCAGTATGCAGCACACAGGACATAGGCCATAGACCATAACTTAAATCCATAACCAGCCAATGCATGGCCACGTTAAGAAACAGGGTGTATAGAGCAAGCAAAGTAGGTCGATGAATGGCAGAGCAGGGCCAGGTAGCGATTAACAAGCTCTTAAAATCAACTCTTCTTAGGCTGGTGTAGTTGAGAGTTGAAGCTTGCTGCAGTTAGCTCGCTCTGTTAATTGCTCTCACTAATAGTGTCAGTATCGTTCGAGCTCAATAAGAAAAGGTCAAAGAGAGCGACCTTGCGAGAATGCAGTCTAAATAGCTCTAAGGCAGCTTCAGCGCCTGCAATAGGCAATGCAAGAAGGCAAGTTGACCAGAAGCCTCTGCCTGCATAGCAGGTCGAATGAGCACAGCTTGTGGGGCATGGTAAGCCTTGTAGCTACGCGCTGTCATTGCAGATAAGTTATGTAAGTCAGCACCAAGACGTGCTTAAAAGTAATTCAGCAAGCGCATGCTAAGATGTACAGTTAGACTTATCGGCCCGTTTTGAGATTCACTTGTTATGAAGAAATTGGATCCAGCCCTTAGGACTCAGATTGAAGAGCAACTTCGCAACGGTGAAACAGTTGCCTCAATCTCAAGGGCCACTGGCGTTCACATCAATACCATTTATCAGATACGTAATATGATGTACTCCAATGAGATCCCTGCTGATGCACCAATGCCACGCGGCTTGACCTCATTACAAGAAGCGCAAAAGATTGCAACTATCTGCGAAATGCTTGGTTATGACCATCCTGATGTGCTTGAGTTATTAGCAAAGAAGGCTCTTGATATTGACGAGATCAAGGCATTTCATGAGTGGTCTCAAAATAACCTTGAGCTATGCACTAAGTCTACACTTAGAGCTCGAGCCCGCGATGAGGCTAAGTTAGCTAAACAAGAACGGGCTCATCAAAAAGCCATAGAAAAACTCAAAGCTAAACATGAAAAGGAGAATAGGGACTTACGCATCTCGGCAGAATTGTTAAAGAAAGCAATTGCACTCTAGGGCAATCAAGATTAACTAAAGCTACAGCATTCCTCGCTATTGTTCTTTTCGACCAATACATAGAACTCAGATAAATCTGGAGGCATAGGTTGCTTCAAGGTTCTCACCATGGTAATAGTTTAATCGACTTGTCCGGCGCTACTTGGACAATGCATGAGTTCTTCGCTGGTAGCGGCCTAGTTGCTTACGGCCTGAAAGGTATGTTTAAGCCTATTTGGGCTAATGATATTAGTAAGCACAAAGCGGCTGTATATGAGGCTAACTTTGGTCTCCAGCATTTTAAGCTTGGTGATATCAAAGATGTGAGCGGCTCTGATTTGCCTTTTGCCCATTTATCTTGGGCAAGTTTTCCATGCCAAGATTTATCCTTAGCGGGCGCTTTAGGTGGTATTCATGCCTCTAGAAGCGGTTTAGTGTGGGAATGGTTACGCGTCTTAGATGAGATGCTTGAAAAGCCGCGCATATTGGTTTTAGAAAATGTAAGTGGCTTGCTTTCCTCAAATGGCGGTGCAAATTATCGCGCTCTTCATATGGCGCTTGTAGAACGTGGCTACAACTGTGGCGCTATTGTTCTAAATGCTGCTCTCTTCGTGCCTCAGTCACGACCAAGGGTATTTGTTATTGCTGTTCATCGTGAGATCAAAATCCCATCACATCTAACTAGCGACACGCCTTGTTATCTGCATAATAAAGCCGCTACCGATTTAGGTAAGTCTTTACCAGGATGGATTTGGTGGCATGCAGACAAGCCTCTTAGACGCCAGAGCACATTAGAAGATATTATCGAAGAAGAAGTTGTATTTGATAAAGATGCTATCTTAGAGCTTGTTCCAGAGCGACATTTGGTCAAGCTCAATGAACACGAAACGTTCTATGCCACAGGCTATCGCCGCACACGTCATGGTCAACAGCAACTAGAATTGCGCTTTGATGGCATTGCTGGTTGCTTACGAACCCCAGAAGGCGGTAGTAGCAAACAGTATTTAGTTGTGAAAAAGGATAATGAAATTCATGCTCGCCTGTTGACGGTTCGCGAGGCAGCACGATTAATGGGAGCACCAGATAGTTTTGTTCTTCCAGGAAGTGCCAACGATGGCTATAAAGCGATGGGGGATGCTGTTGCAGTGCCGGTAGCTAAATTCATTGGCGAGAGGTTTTTAACCAAGCTTGCCAAGTCCGTATACGCTGAGTAGACCACTAACAAGCGCTCTTTCTTTGCAAACAACATATAGCAAAAAAGCGACCATAACTGATGCTCTATCCAATCATCAGTCATGATCGCTTTGGTAAGGCCGTTCAGAATAGCCTTATTAATTATTGTGTGGTTCGGTTAATTAGAACATGAAACGAGCATTAGCATTGATGCCTAAGCTGTCAGTGTTGGAAGAACCAGTGTAGTTGATGCTTACGGAAGTACCGAAGTTACCGTTCTGTGCACCAAGACCTAAGTTCAGACCATAAGTAACCTTATCTAATACCTCAGTATCGAGTACGGTATTAACCTTAACACCATCGAAGCGAACTGAAGAGTTAACGTCAGTGTCACCGGTGTTGAAGGTTAAGGTTAAGTCAGCATTAGGAGCTAAAGTCCAATCGCCCATGTTAAATGCCTTAGATACGCCAACACCAACTGGGATGGAGAAGACGTTCTGTACATCAAAGTCGGTCTTGCCGATGCTGCCCTTAGCAGTCTTCATCTCATAAGACTCAGTGTCTAAACGAGTAAAGCGCATGCCAGCATGTGGGGTGATGTCTGCAAACTCGGTTGCGATGGTGTACTGACCGGTTACGCCTAAGGTTACAGCAGTAGTGTCTGCCTTAGCAGATACATCACCAAAGTCCTTAGAGCCAGAAGCACCCTTAACCTCGTGAGAGATTACGTTAAAGGAAGCATCGCCAACTACAGCTAAAGAGCCAAAGCCCATAACTGAGTAGATACCAACACCGTAGTAATCGAACTCATCCTTCAGGCCGTTACCTTGACCCTTGCCGTCAGCATCACCAGAACCGATGTTGAAAGCAGCACCAAAGCGCATGTTGCCGTTTACAGTATCAGCACCAAAGGTTACGCCAGTCAGGTCAACATCAGCACCATAAGTAGCTCCCTGAGCGTCGAAGCCGTCAGCATCAACATTCTTATAAGCAGGGGTTAACCATACACCGCCGTTAGCTTGTGAGCCAGTAGCTGCAATGGTGGCAGCCTCTACACCCATAGAGCCAACACGACCACCGATTGCCTCAGCCATAGTGCCTACTGCAGCAACTGCAGCAACCTGAGCACCAGCAAAGGTAGCAGCGTGGGCTACAGCATCAATCTCAGCACCAGTAACAGAGGTTGTTGCCATCTCGTGGAGGTAATCATAGCCAAGACCGGAGGTTACGTAATTAGCAGAATCCTTACCCAGGATCTTGCCAACTAAGTCGCGAACTGGACCAGAGGTCTTAGCCATCTGAGACTGCAGCTTATCAGCATCAAGCTTGATCTCAGCAACATTACCATCAGTACCAACTGTGAAGTTCAGCATGCCATTAACAGACTGACCCTTAACCTCATTCTCAAGAGTTAAACCAGTACCAGAGAAGAGCTTTAAGTTCTTATCAGCTGCAGTGAACTTACCAGCAAGTAATACTGGAGTATCAGCATCGATAGAAACCTTCTTGGTACTACCTGCAACATTAATAGCTACCTGATCCTTTGCACCGGTAGTTGGGTTAGTCAGGGCTGCATCAGTAATGATTAAGCCTGCGCCCTTAGCTACAGCAACTGCACCAGCGCTTGAATCAGTCTTTGCAGCTGGATCTAAAATAATGTTAGCGCCATCAGCAACAGTAATAGGCTTGTTGATTACTAAGGCATTCTTAACGCTGCTACCTGGGTTGAATGAACCGTTTGCGTCGAGGTAGTCAGCAACTACAGCCATGGCTGATGCCTCGTCAGCAAAGCCAATCGCAGCAATAGCATTTTGACCTACACCAAGCTCACCCTTAATCTCACCATCAGTGAGGTTATTGATGATCAGGGCACTTGCCTTCTTGCCATATGGAGGGTCTACAAAAATGCTACCGCCCTTAGCCATATCAAGAGTATCAGCGATAACTACTGCGCCTAAGCCGTTAGTGTCGTCGGAGCCAATTGCTAGCTCAACGTCTTTAGCTATCTTTAGCTCGCCAGAAAGTTTAAGGGTTGCACCGCCAGCTACTACGTGGGCACCACCATCATTAGCATCTGCCTTGTAAGCAAGATTCAGATTCTTAGCTGTTAAAGAACCTAAAACCTCGAACTCAGCATAGTCTTCACCATTAGAGCCAGTATCGCTGTTCTTTTTGGTTACAGTAATAGTGGCTTTTGGAGCGTTTAAGGTAGCACCCTGAGTTACATAGAGGTGACGTAAATCGATGTTAGTGCCATCAACAGTGAGGCTTGAGCCTGGGGTAACCATCATGCCATCGAGAATAGCTTCAGTAGCACCGATATTACCGGTTACAGTTACGTTGGCAGAGCCATACTTATGGGCATCACCAATTAAGAGTAAACCACGCTCGTTCTCATTAGTGCCTGGGCTTGGGATTGCGGCGGCAGTGATGTTGCCAACCTTACCAGTGCCAACTAACTTAAGACCTGAGCTTTCGGTAGCTAAGTGAACGTCACCAGCCTTGTTGCCATCGCTGCTTGCAACGAAGAAGCCCTTGGAGCTTAAGTTACCATTAGTGAGCTTAACTACACCATGGGTAGTGTTTTCACCAATAGTCAGCTTGGTAGCGCTCTCAGCTAACTTAACAGCACCAAAAGAGTAGGTCTTCTGGATAGCTGTATCGCCAACAGTCATAACGGTGTTGCCATATACGCTGTCAGGAGTACCTGAAAGAATGCTATCACTAAAGGTCATGCTGCCAGAAGTGTTAGTGCCGGTAACATCGAAGCCAGTAAAGCTACCAGAGAATCCAGTCTTTGTTACTAAGTCCTTATACTGAGCCATAGTCAGTGAACCAAGACCAGCAATGTGCATGGTTGACATGGAATCGCCAGTTACAGCATCAGCAGCAAACTTGTTAGCATCAAAAGTAACTGCGTCACCTGCCTTAGTGATGAACTTTGAGCCATCAACATAAAGCTCAGCAACATCCTGAAGCTCGATGGTATCAGCAGCAACCTTTAACTCAGAGGCATTACGTAAGTCGAGAACGCCGTCTTCAATAACAGCCTTGCCGTTAGTTGCAGTAGTCTTGAACTTACCGTTTACTTTTAATGCAGACGCAGCGCTCTCAACGTTAAGAGATGCTCCCGTGAAATCAGGACTAGTAATGCTCTTAAGGATAACGTCACTATTAGCAGTATAGGCACCGCCCTCAATGACAATCTTACCACCATCAACGGTTACGCTACCGTTGATATTGCCTGTACCTTCAGACTCAAGGAATAAGCCATCCTTTAAAGTGAATGTCTTGCTGCCGCTGTTGTTAACTAAAGTTACATTTTCAGCATTAAAATGGTGAACACCTAAATTATTAGAGCCATTAAAGTCGGTTGCACCAAGGGTTAAGTTATTTGCTTCTACTTTCAGACCAGTTGCATTAGTTAAAGACTTAGAAACAGTAAGGTTTTGACCTTTGATAGTTCCAGTGATTCCGTTGTTAGCGGCTACAACTTGAATAGAACCAGCATCAGCACCAAATTTAAAAGCTGTTGCAAGGTCTACATTTGCAGAGTCAGTGAGCTGGATAGTACCGCTGTTCTGCAGGTTAACCTTACCAGTAGTTGCGTTTGCTAAGTCATTGGCTGCATCATTATCAAAGATCTTGGTCTCATCTTTGTATTTAATAGCAACATTTCCTTCCTTACCAGATAAGAAAGATGCTAACTTCTTGGAGCTCAGTTCTACTACTGCATGATCGCTTTCACCATGATTTGGACCACCAATAAGAAGAGTTCCTTCAGCGTCAGATGCTGCAAGGGTAGCTCCATCACTTACAATCATTCGGCCAGAATCAACTTTTAATGTACCGCCAATTACAACGTAGGAGCCATTGTTAACATTTACAATACCCTCGCCGCCATCAGCAGGATCTAAGGCACCAGTAACATCCTTTGCAACAGATAGGATGCCGCCATTATTAATATTAATTTTGCCTACATTTACCCATGCAGAAGGCGTAGCATCTTGGGTTGCAGTTGCAGTAGAACCAAAGCTCAGGATACCGCCATTGACGTTAAGAAGCTCACCATCTAAGTCGGTGCCGAAATCTGGATCTTGGCCGTTAAGTGCAGCTAAGGTAATCTTACCGTCTTTGTTGATGGTGATTTCACGTGCATCAATGGTAGCATCGCCTGAACCCGCAGCATCACCTAATTTAATAGAAGCAAGACCTTCTGGCTGGGCGCCGGCTGTGAATTTGCCGTCACCAACAACTACTGAGTTGGCCAGTAGCACTGCATGAGCGCTGTTGTTAGCACCGGTCTTAACAATTAAGTCAGACTGAACTTCAACCTTGTCAACCTGAACTACAACAGAGCCAGAAGCGCCATCTAAGGTAAGACCATAGCTCTTGCCACCTTTGTTGGTGCCAGCAATCTTAAGAGTGCCTTCACCGGTAATCTCGATGTGATCGCCCTTTGCGTTACCTGCCTTAATAACGTTTGTTGTAGCTTCTGAATCGCCAACAACCAGCATCTGGTTTTTAGCAAGCTCTAACTTGGTACCGCCATCAGGACTCTTTGCAGAACCAGCTAAAGTAATGTTTTGGAACTTACCAGCTGCACCCTTGTCGGTGTCCTTACCTGTAATAGTAACAGTGCCATTACCGGCAGTAAGTGCTGCCTTCCACTCATCTGCAGAATCAAGTGCGGCGTTAGCTGCAGCATTAGCAGCGCCAGCGGATAAAGCGCCTGCAGCAGCGGCTGCGGCGAGAATCATTTTTAGATTAGCGTTCTTGAAGATTGCGCGATACTGAGCCATCAGGAACTTGATGGCATTATTGGTTTGCTTCATAACTTCAGCTTAAAACCTTATGTTGAAAGAAAATTTAGCTCTGCACTGCATAGTGTTAGGACTAACATCGCTTAAGTGTCTTATCTGCGAGAGCTAGGCAGGCTTGTGAGCTAGGAATTGTTCTCTAAGTCTTTAGGGCTTGGTTCAAGACTTTTGAACACCAAGCCATTTCTCAGTATAAGAATGCTTTAACTAAACATCTCAGCATTGACTCTGTGCCCATACATTGGGCTGACTAAATAGAGAGCCATCCTGACATGCTAGTCACAAGCATTTTTGAGTCGTGCAACTCTGTTAAAGGCGGGAAACAAGTCTTTGGTTGCTTAACGTAAAAATACACGTTGTAAGCTAGATACAGAGAATTGTGAGACCTAGTCGACATAAATTATCATGCGCAAATCTCGATTTTTACGCCCCCCCCCAAGCATAGTTATTATACATACCGCTTATTATCAAGATATATAAGCGAGTCCTACAGAAGACTAGATACACTTTTTAAGGCCTGATAAATAGTTAGAAATTTTGTATGCATATCAAGATTATACGTATTCACAACCTAATAATAGTGACGCATGCATCAGTCCAAATCGACTCCTGATAGCGAACCAATTGATAAATTTTTGGCCTTTACGACGAGCAAATTTACATGGATCTATATGAAAAAAGCGACCACAACTGATGCTCTATCCCTGACATCAGCCATGATCGCTTTGATAAGACAGCGCCTGCTCAATGCTATGAGCTGCTAAACGCTGTCTAGAACATAGATTTAGAGGTTCTAACCTAAGTTACGCACAAAAGGCGCAAAGTAGGTATTAGAACATGTAACGAGCCTGTGCGTTTACGCCGAAGCTGTCAGTGTTTGAAGAACCGGTGTAGTTAATACCGAAAGAGGTACCAAATGCACCGTTTTGAGCACCTAAGCCTAAGGTTACGCCATACTGAACTTCATCAAGAACCTCAGTATTCAGGTTGATGCCATGACCAATACCTGAGAAGGTAGTGGTTGACTTAGCCTCAGTGTCACCAGTGTTGAAAGCAACGGTTAAGTCTGCGCTAGGAGCTAAAGACCAGCCACCTGCAACGAAAGCCTTGGATAAGGTTACGCCAAGAGGTACTGAGAAGACGTTCTGAACGTCAAAGTCAGTAGTTGCAATTGCACCATCAGCACCGATTAAGTCATAAGAATCAGTGTTCAGACGGATGAATCGAGCACCTAAGTGTGGGGTTACATCAA
>Magnolia_p2__coassemble_1453_pt1 | contig 16077 bp, 25 predicted proteins | sample Magnolia_p2__metabat2_low_PE_025 | metagenome-assembled genome bin Magnolia_p2
CGCCCAAAGGGCAGCAAGAACAAGGCTACACTTGCAAACGAGCAAGCAGCACAAAAGCAGCTAACTGCATCTGCAGCAACCGAAAAGCGTGGTCGTGGTCGCCCAAAGGGCAGCAAGAACAAGGCTACACTTGCAAACGAGCAAGCAGCACAAAAGCAGCTAACTGCATCTGCAGCAACCGAAAAGCGTGGTCGTGGCCGCCCAAAGGGCAGCAAGAACAAGGCGACACTTGCAAAAGAACAAGCTGCACAAAAGCAGCTAACTGCATCTGCAGCAACTGAAAAGCGCGGTCGAGGCCGTCCAAAGGGCAGCAAGAACAAAGCTACCCTTGCTAACGAGCGACTAGCCAATAATCAGGCTGCTACAGCAGCAACTGAAAAGCGTGGCCGTGGACGACCAAAGGGCAGCAAGAACAAAGCTACCCTTGCTAACGAGCGACTAGCCAATAATCAGGCTGCTACAGCAGCAACTGAAAAGCGTGGCCGTGGACGACCAAAGGGCAGCAAAAACAAGGCTTCCATTGCAAAAGCACGTTCTGCTAAGGTGAAGTAACCTTTTGCATCACCAATGATACTTTATACATTCTTGAGGTTCCTCTAAATCACTAATAATTACAAATGGTTTAGAGGAAATATTTATTGGTATAAATGAAGTCTTAATGGAATAACGATTAGTTATTAAAGGTATAGGCTGAAAACAGTGACTAGCTGTACGATTAAAAGGGCAACCATTAAAGATAGTAAAATTCTACGATCATTTCTTCTGCGTGAGCGTTGTTTATATAAGTCATGCTGTAATTGAGCGATCTTTTCATTTAAAAAGCAAATGACAAAATCATGGTTTTTGAAAGGGCAATATTGAAGTTGCTTGAGGTGGTCATCAAACTCTACAACACTTTTAGCTGTGTCATACCATTCATTAAGAATTTTTGTAAGCGCTTTGTTTAGTGGAAGCGAGGTATTATTAAAGTTTGCATTTCCCCAAGGTTTAAACTTAGTAAAATGACAAATGCTTGGATTGCATGAAAATTCGATAAATTCCTCTGTGGTTGGTATTGTATTGATGGAAGTTATCTGCGCACCATCTAGCTGTTTAGCAGGTAGGAGAGAAAAATTATTATTGTTCGGATTAAAACATTGGAAATATGAAAATGTAGTGAAATTCCAAGTTAGCGGCAATATAGCTTTTTTCTTTATGACAAGATTTAACAAGTCCTGGTCATGAGCTTTAAGGTTATAGTTTTTGATAATATCAAGGCATTGTTCTAAAATTTTTTGGTTTCTGAATTCTTCAAGATTGATAAGTAAAACACCAGAATTGATATAGTCCTTTAATGAAATGGAAAGATTTTGCGTGCCGGTAGATTTTGCTTTAACAATGATTTCACTACTTCTTTCAAGCTCATATTCCATGCCATAATCTATAACACCGGCGATAGTAAATTTATCTAAATTTGTGTCTCGGAAAAGAACTCTTATATCATTTCGCACAAAAGTGTCGCAGTCTAAGTAAAGAACTGTTTGAACATCTGGGCTCAATAATTTGCCAGCTAATAATCTGTAATAGGCTGATAAAGTTCCACCATGAAACTCAGTAGCACCATAGAAAGTAGAACTTGTTACACTCTGAATATTAAATTCAATATTAATTGTATCTGACGTATTTCTATTAACAAAACTTTCACATTTTTGCTTTGTCGAGCTTATATCTACATTTTCATCAACGAAAATGTTGAAAACGATAGTGTCCTTATCATTAGTAAAATCATGTTGAATGCTGTTGATTACGGACTGACAGGTTACGAAGCTATAAGGTAGATAATTATTATCTGTTGTTATTAAAACGTTGTATTTATTCATAGTAGCAATAGAGATTTAATTTTTATTTAAGTTTAGCGTATCTTGAAGCTAAATAAAATTATGTTGACTATCATTAGTAAAAGTTTAACACTTTTTGGAACTACATGGAGTTTGATTCTAAGAGTGGTCATCAGTACCCCAGTAGAAATGCCTTATATTTTATTTAATGGTAATACTTATGGTTCCTGATAGTGTAAAGAAAGTTCCTAGACCAACTAATACTGTAGTAGTAGATACAGGCAGTAAAGGCGCAAGAAGGTATGCTGTTCGTTGCCGTTCAGGCTATAGTCTTACCGTTAATAACAACCCTGGTCCTCGAAATGGCAAAACCATTGGCTACATTGTTTCTGGAAGATTCATTGAGAAGAATACTTTTGTAGACAGTGTTTCAAGTTATCAACACGAGTTCCTTCAGTATGGCGCTGCGACAACAATATACGTGCACTGTGCTGATATTTATGACGATCTTCTTAAACTCTTCAATGTTGAAGACGCAAACCGTCTCATGACAGTGGCGTCTCTTCGTGTCACTAATCCAGGAATCGCTTGTAATCGTTACCAGAGCAAAGCATCTATCAGCTTTATTAGTGAGTATTACCCATGTATCGGCCTGTCAAGCAGTAGCATCAGTACATTCATAGACAACCTTGGCAAGCAGACTTCTGTTCTCAAATGCTTTTATAGCCTTAGGTTTCAGCATGTTACAGAGGCTCAAAACGTAATCATTGATGGTGTCCTTAAACAGGATACTGGCGATAACATGCTTTCTATGCCATCAGCAAAGACTCACCTAAAAGGGCATGATGAGATTTCAATCCTCTATGCGTATAGCCATGATATGACCGAGGTGCTATGCGCAAAGGCGTATCCAGGAAACATGCTCGATGCTAAAGCGTTCCACGATTTCATCGCCGATAACAACATCAACAGAGGTATCCTCATTTGCGATAAAGGCTTCCCAGTTAGCAACATTGACGACTTACTTGAAGCGAACCCAGATCTACACTACATATCGCCGATAAGACGGAATAGCACTCTGATAAGCCAGCATAGAATGCTTGAAAGTGATCAAGTAGCCACTTTGGATGACGGTAACGTCGTTATGTACAAGAAAGTTAAACTTGATGACGGCAGGTGTCTGTATTGTGTCCGTGACATCGGACGAAGCAACTTTGAAAAGAAGGGAATACTAGACAGGGCTTTAGCTAAGGACTGCAAGATTGATGGTGAGTCTTTCGTAAATAAGTTAGCATCCCAAGGAACGATTACATTCGTATCAGACCTTGATCTAGATCCCTTAGCCATTCTTAACCACTACAATAATCGATGGCAGCTTGAGGTAGTTTTTGACCACTTCAAAAACACTCTGGATCTAGATATTACAAGGGTTCAGTCGAAAACATCAGTCATTGGTAATGAGTTTATCAACTTTCTTGCAACACTGATTACGTGCAAGTTAGTTGCTGCATTCAAAAAGGTTGATGAGAAGTATGGCAAAGAACCATGGTCACTAAAGACTAGACTAGAGGATCTACGTGATATCGATAGAAGAGTTGATGCACCTAGACGAGGAGCAGTAGATGATGGCTACTGGAACTTGCCAGCAAGAAACCGCTCTATGGCGCTTCTTGTGCAGCTTGGCATAGTAGATGACCCTCACAACACCCTGTCTTTATCAGGGCCTAAGCTACCAAAGATTTATAACGTTAAGTCTTCTGATACACAACGTGCCAACTCAAAATATGAGGTATCCAAGTCATTTGTAGGCCCTCTCCTTAGCAATAAAAGACCTGGCCGGCCAAAAGGACTCAAGAGTATTGAGAAAGCCAAATTCGATGCTGCCTTTATTGGTCCGATGCCTCCTAAACGTGGCCCAGGTAGACCAAAGGGCAGTAAGAATAAGAGCACTCTTTTGAAAGAGGCTATGAATGCTCAATCTAATAGTATTGAAGCTGCAGAAAAGAGAGGTCGTGGACGTCCACGTGGTAGTCGAAACAAAAGCAATCTTGCATTCGAGAACAGTTTTGTTGGCCCGATGCCTGACTTGTCACGTCTTCCAAAGAAGAAAGCTGGGCGACCAAAAGGAGCTAAAAACAGAAAAACCTTTATGCTCAGTTGAGCATAGCTGGACATGAATCAATGACAAGGTATTAAACTTTAGGCTGGCGCTTCTTATCGCTGAGGACATCAGCCTAAATTGATTTAGTTCTAAGATTTGCTAAACTTTTAATACAAAAGAAACAGATTTAAAAATTGCGCACTACGTGCAAAGATGTTGCTTTTATTTGTCAAATGCGCGGCTAGTTATGAATTGAATGTATGCAGTATGCTAAGATTAGCGACAGCATTATTATCACTGGAGTAGATTTATGAGTGACAAGATTGTACATCTGACTGATGATACTTTTGAGGCTGAGGTTCTCAAGTCCGATAAGCCAGTACTGCTCGACTTCTGGGCACCGTGGTGTGGCCCATGCCGTATGGTTGGCCCAATCCTTGATGAGCTTGCCTCTGAGCAGGACGATGTAAAGATCTGCAAGATCAACATCGATGACTACCAGGTCGCTGCAACTAACTACAAGGTTATGTCCATCCCAACTTTATTAGTTATTAAGGGTGGCGAGGTTGTAGGTCAGCACATTGGTGCTATTGCTAAGGCAGACCTCAAGGACTTCATCGCAACCTCCTTACGTAAGTAATAGATCGGTTGTCTAGATGACAAAAAAAGGCGTCGGGCTCAAGCTTGACGCCTTTTTTGTTACTGTGGCGCAATAAGGATCTTATTGATAGAAAATTTTTGTAAGAAGTTCTTGCTAATGGCAGAAATATCTGTATAATTAGCGCCACAAAATCTGTGCGCCACGTCACAGTGGTATATAAGTTGATAGCACAGTCCAGCCCTCCGGCTACATGCCGTGGCTGCGGTACACTCCCTAATTTTGGGAGAATCTTTTAGTTAGACCGTCCTCTTGTTTGATTTCATAGGGAATTGAGCAGGAAGGCATGTGTCTACATGTTCTTTTTATTTCGGAGTCTGTAATGCAGAACCAAAGAATTCGGATTCGCCTCAAGGCCTACGACCACAGATTAATCGATCATTCGACTGCTGAAATCGTTGAGACTGCTAAGCGCACTGGCGCTCAAGTACGCGGTCCGATCCCGCTCCCAACCCGCAAGGAGCGCTACACTATCCTCATCTCCCCACACGTCAACAAGGATGCTCGTGACCAGTACGAAATTCGTACCCACAAGCGTTTAGTAGACATCGTGGAGCCAACAGAAAAGACTGTAGACGCTTTAATGCGTTTAGACCTTGCTGCTGGTGTTGATGTACAGATTAGCCTTCGCTAGCGTTAGGGGGAATTACAATGTCAATCGGTTTAATTGGCCGCAAGCTTGGAATGACCCGCGTTTTCAACGAGGACGGTAAGTCAGTTCCAGTTACCGTAATCCAGGTTGAGGCTAATCGTGTAACCCAGGTTAAGAATTTAGAGACCGACGGTTACACCGCAATTCAGGTTACTACCGGCGAGCGTAAAGCATCCCGTATGAACAAGGCTGAGACTGGTCACTTTGCTAAGACTGGTGTAGCAGCAGGCCGCGGCTTATGGGAGTTTCGTTTAGAGCCATCCGAGCTTGAGGCTTATCAAGTTGGCTCTGAGATCAAGGTAGACGCTTTAGAAGGTGTTAAGAAGGTAGATGTCACTGGCCAGTCAAAGGGTAAGGGCACTGCTGGTACCGTAAAGCGCTATAACTTCCGCACTCAGGACTTTACTCACGGCAACTCCCGTTCTCACCGTGTTCCTGGTTCTACTGGTCAAAACCAGACTCCAGGCCGTGTGTTCAAGGGTAAGAAGATGGTCGGCCGCATGGGCGGCGAGCGCGTCACTGTTATGTGTCTCGATCTCGTACGTATCGATGCTGAGCGCAACCTGCTCCTCGTAAAGGGCGCTGTTCCAGGTGCCAATAACGGGGATCTGATCGTAAGGCCAAGTGTTAAAGCTTAACCTGAGGTAAAGGAATCATGGAATTAAAGATGATTGGCGCCGGTAAGCCACTGGAGGTATCTGAAAGTGCCTTTGGTCGCGAGTTCAATGAGGCGCTGGTACATCAGGTAGTTGTTGCTTACCTAAGTACCGCTCGTGCCGGAACCAAGGCACAAAAGACCCGCTCTGAGGTATCTGGCGGCGGTAAGAAGCCTTTCCGTCAGAAGGGCACTGGTCGCGCTCGTGCAGGCTCAACTCGTTCTCCACTCTGGCGTGCTGGTGGCACCATTTTCGCTGCTAAGCCACAGGATTGGTCACAGAAGGTAAATCGTAAGATGTACCGTGCTGCTATGAGCAGCATCCTCTCTGAGTTAGTTCGTCAGGACCGTTTAGTTGTCGTTGAGGACTTAAAGTTAGAGGATCACAAGACCAAGACTTTAGTTAACAAGTTAAAGGACCTCGAGTTAAAGCAGGTTCTGATTGTTACTGAGCAGTTTGACGAGAACTTATTCTTAGCCGCTCGTAACCTTTACAAGGTTGAAGTTTGCCAGCCAGGTACTGCTTCATTCAACCCTGTAAATCTCGTAGGCTTCGACAAGGTATTAATTACCGCTGCAGCTCTCAAGAAGGTTGAGGAGGATATCACCAAATGATGCATTCTCGTTTAATGAACATCCTTCGCGCACCTATTATTACTGAGAAGAGCACTCGTGCTATTGAGTTAAATAACACCTTTGTATTCAAGGTAGTTAAGGATGCTGATAAGCACGAAATCAAGCAGGCTGTTGAGACTATCTTCAACGTGCAGGTTGATAGCGTTCGTACCCTTAACGTAATGGGTAAGAAGCGCCGTTCAGCTCACGGTATCGGCGTTCGTTCCGACTGGAAGAAGGCTTACGTTACCCTGAAAGAAGGCTCAACTATCGACTTTACAGCTCAGGCAGCTGAGAAGGAGAGCAACTAATGGCTATCATTAAGACCAAGCCAACCTCCGCAGGTCGTCGCCACGTTATTCAGATCAAGAATCCTGATCTGTGGAAGGGTGGTCCTTTCCCAGCTCTGACTGTTGAGAAGCGTAAGACTGGTGGTCGTGATAACTACGGTCACATCTCTACCCGTCACATCGGCGGCGGTCACAAGCAGCGTTATCGTTTAATCGACTTCAAGCGTCAGAAGGACGGCGTTGAAGGTCGTGTTGAGCGTATCGAATACGATCCAAACCGTTCAGCTAACATCGCTTTAGTTTTATACACTGATGGCGAGCGTCGCTACATCTTAGCTCCTAAGGGCTTAAAGGCTGGCGACAAGATCATGAGCGGTGAAGGCGCACCTATCAAGGTAGGTAACGCTTTACCAATGCGCAACATCCCAGTTGGTACCAACGTTCACGCAGTTGAGCTGGTTCCAGGTATGGGCGCTCAGTTTGCTCGTTCAGCAGGCACTTTCTGCCAGATCCTCGCTCGTGAGGGTGACTACGTTACCTTACGTATGCGTTCTGGTGAAATGCGTCGCGTACTTGCTAACGGTCGCGCAACTATCGGTGAAGTCGGCAATTCAGAGCACATGCTCCGTCAGTTAGGTAAGGCTGGTGCTAATCGTTGGCGCGGCGTACGTCCTACTGTTCGTGGTATGTCCATGAACCCAATCGACCACCCACACGGTGGTGGTGAGGGCCGCAACAAGGGTATTCAGCCTCGTTCACCATGGGGTACCCCATGCAAGGGCTTCAAGACCCGTAAGAACAAGCGTACTGACAAGTACATCGTTCGTCACCGTTAATCGTTAGTGAGGAAATAACATGCCACGTTCTTTGAAGAAAGGCCCGTTTATTGACGCGCACTTATTAAAGAAGGTTGAACAGGCTGCCGTTGGTGCAGATAAGAAGCCAATTAAGACTTGGTCTCGCCGTTCAATGATTATTCCTGCCATGATCGGTATGACGATTGCTGTTCACAATGGCCGTCAGCACGTACCTGTTTACGTTTCCGATGAAATGGTAGGTCACAAGCTGGGTGAGTTCGCACCTACCCGCACATTCCGTGGTCACGCTGCTACGGACAAGAAGGGCAAGTAGGAGTAAGGACAATGACTGAAATTAAAGCTGTACATCGCTTTGCTCGTACTTCCGCTCAGAAGGCTCGCTTAGTTGCTGATCAAGTTCGCGGTATGCCAGTTGATCAGGCCTATGACTTATTAAAGTTCAGCCCACGTAAGGCTGCTGCTTTAATTGCTAAGGTTCTCAACTCAGCAATCGCCAATGCAGAAAACAATAACGGTCTGGACTCCAGCAAGTTAGTGATTTCTCGCATCTTAGTCGACGAAGGTCCATCTTTAAAGCGCATCATGCCACGTGCTAAAGGCCGTGCAGATCGCATTGTGAAGAGAACCTCTCACATTTCCATTTACGTTTCTGAGCGCTAAAAGGAGTTAAGATGGGTCAGAAGGTTAATCCGATTGGAATAAGACTTGGTATCACTAAGCCTTACTCCTCGGTCTGGTACGCATCAACTGCTAATTTCCCAGCCAACATCAAGAGCGATTTCGAAGTTCGCAAGTACTTAACTCAGGAACTTAAGAACGCATCTGTATCCAAGATCGTCATCGATCGTCCTGCTAAGAGCATCCGTGTAACCATCCACACTGCTCGTCCTGGTATCGTTATCGGTAAGAAGGGTGAGGACGTTGAGAAGCTTCGCCGTAAGATTACCGAGATTGCAGGTGTTCCTGCTCAGGTTAACATCAGCGAAGTTCGCAAGCCTGACCTCGATGCCAAGTTAGTTGCAGACTCTATTGCTTCCCAGTTAGAGCGTCGTGTAATGTTCCGTCGCGCTATGAAGAAGGCAATCCAGAATGCAATGCGCGTTGGTGCCAAGGGTATCAAGGTTGAAGTCTCTGGCCGTTTAGGCGGTGCAGAAATCGCTCGTTCAGAGTGGTTACGTGAGGGTCGTGTTCCACTTCACACCTTACGCGCTGACATCGACTACGCTTTATCTGAGGCAGTTACCACCTACGGTGTTATCGGCGTTAAAGTTTGGATCTTCAAGGGTGAAGTTTTAGGCCAGCTGCCTTTAAACCAGGAAGAAGCCAACGAGCGTGACAACGCACAAGAGCGCAAGGGCCGTGGTCGTCGTAACGATAACGGCGCTCGTAACAACCGCCGCGGCGGTCGTAACGATCGCGCTCAGGGTCAGAAGAAGCCTGCCCAGGCTGCTGAAGCCCCTGCTGCAGAGTAACGGAGGATACACTTAAATGTTACAACCAAAGCGTACAAAGTATCGCAAGACTCAAAAGGGTCGTAACGAGGGCTTAGCTTACGCCGGCGGAGAAGTATCCTTCGGTGAATACGGCCTGAAGGCTACCTCACGTGGTCAGATTACTGCTCGTGAGATCGAAGCTGCTCGTCGTGCTGTAACTCGCTGCATGAAGCGTGTTGGTAAGGTTTGGATCCGCGTGTTCCCAGACAAGCCAATTACTCAGAAGGCACTCGGTGTTCGTATGGGTAAGGGTAAGGGTTCCGTTGAGTACTGGGTATGCCCAATCCAGCCAGGTAAGGTTCTGTTTGAACTGAGCGGCGTTCCTGAGGAGTTAGCCCGTGAGGCTTTCCGTTTAGGTGCTGCTAAGTTATCAGTTACCACTACTTTCGTTCGTAAGGCGGTGATCTAATGAAGGCTAGCGAGTTACGTAATAAGTCCGTTGAAGAGCTTAAGACTGAACTTAAAGACCTTCAGCGTGAGCAGTTCAATCTCCGTTTCCAGCACAAGCTGAATCAGCTTGCAAGCACTGACAACATGCGTAAGGTTCGTCGCGACATCGCTCGTGTGAACACCATCCTGTCAGAGAAGCTTCGCGCTGAGAGCGCACAGTAGAGGTAGTGCTAAATGTCTGATACTCAGAACACTTCAAAGGTAGCACGCACCCTCCGTGGTCGCGTTGTTAGCGATAAGATGCAGAAGGCTTGTGTTGTTGCAGTAGAGCGTCGTGTTAAGCACCCAATCTACGGCAAGATCTTAAAGCGTACCACTAAGTTCCACGTACAGGACGTAAACAACGAGGCACGTACTGGCGATTTCGTTGAGATTCGCGAGTGCCGTCCAGTTGCTAAGACCATTGCTTGGACCTTAGTATCTGTCATTGAGAAGGCAGAGTAATATCAAGAACACTTAACGTGTTTAATTGATAAAAAGGATCTTGTAGCTTGTCTACAAGATCCTTTTTATTTTAAGCATGAGACTTAGAAACTCTCCTTATGTTTATAAGTTAGCTAAAACCATTTTTTATGATCTTCTCGCTCTGTGAGCGCATGATAAGTTTTTTGCGCTGAAGTATGTATAAACCGCATATGTAAAAGAGATCACAAGCATATTAAGCTTCAGTAAAGATCTTAAAAACTGAGATATGCTACACAAAACTTGCAGTTTCTTATTTTTCATGGTACTATTCAGCGCCCTCTTACTTTATAGAGAGGGGAAATTTTGTCTTTATAACCTTGGAGCATTTTAAATGATCCAGATGCAAACCATGCTCGACGTTGCTGACAACTCGGGTGCTCGTAGCGTAATGTGCATTAAGGTCCTTGGTGGATCTCACCGCCGTTATGCTGCTATTGGCGACATCATCAAGGTGTCTGTCAAAGAAGCAATCCCACGCGGCAAGGTCAAGAAGGGCGATGTACTTAACGCCGTAGTTGTACGTACCAAGAAGGGCGTACGTCGTGCAGACGGCTCCGTAATTCGCTTTGATAGCAACGCTGCTGTTTTATTAAACGGCCAGCACGAGCCAATTGGCACTCGTATTTTCGGACCTGTTACCCGTGAGCTTCGCGGTGAGCAGTTCATGAAGATCGTGTCCTTAGCTCCGGAAGTACTCTAATCTTAAGGGGTCTAAAACATGGCAGCGAAAATCCGCCGCAATGATGAAGTTATTGTGATCGCAGGTAAGTCAAAGGGCGAGACCGGTAAGGTTATCAGCGTTCTTACCAAAGAGCACAAAGTAGTAGTCGAGGGTGTTAACCTCGTAACTAAGCACGTTAAGGCCAATCCACAGGCTGGCGTCCAGGGCGAAATCGTTAAGAAGGAAGCCCCACTTGACGTTTCTAACGTTGCAATCTACAACCCATCCACTAGCAAGGCCGACAAGGTTGGTTTCCGTTTTGAAGATGGTAAGAAGGTTCGCTTCTTCAAGTCTAACAACGAAATCATCCCTAACAAGGCTTAATAGCAGTTTTTATCAGGAGTAATAACGATGGCGAAACTGCATGATCAATACAAGCAGGAAGTAATCAAAGCTTTGTCTGAAAAGTTTGGTTACAAGTCAGTCATGCAAGTCCCTCGGATTGTGAAGATCACCCTTAACATGGGTGTCGGTGAGGCTGTTGCTGATAAGAAGGTTCTTGAGAACGCAGCACGCGATATGGCCGCAATTACCGGCCAGAAGCCATTAATCACCAAGGTTCGCAAGTCTGTAGCGGGCTTCCATATTCGTGAGGGTTACCCAATCGGTTGTAAGGTAACTTTACGTGGTGAGCGCATGTGGGAATTCTTAGAGCGTTTAATCGTAATCTCTATCCCACGTATCCGCGACTTCCGTGGTTTATCTTCCAAGTCTTTTGATGGTCGTGGCAACTATTCAATGGGTGTCCGCGAGCAGATCATCTTCCCTGAGATCGACTATGACAAGGTTGACACTATTCGTGGCCTTGACATTACCATCACTACCACTGCCAAGACTGATGAAGAGGGTCGTGCCTTATTAGAGGCTTTCAAGTTCCCATTCCGCACTCAGGCTAAGTAATTAGGACGAACCTAAATGGCTAAGACTTCAATGAAGAACCGCGAGCTCAAGAGAGAGCGCCTTGCAAACAAGTACTTCGCAAAGCGTCAAGAGCTCAAAGCAAAGATTTCCTCTGTTTCTCTTTCTGACGAAGAGCGTTTTGCCGCAGTTCAGGCTTTAGCTGCACTGCCACGCGATTCAAGCCCATGCCGTCAGCGCAACCGCTGTGCTGAGACTGGTCGTCCACATGGTTACCTGCGCAAGTTCGGCTTATGCCGTATCAAGCTCCGTGAGCACATGATGCGCGGTGAAATTCCTGGTCTTCACAAGGCCAGCTGGTAAGAGGAGAGAAACACATGAGCATGCAAGATCCAATCGCGGATTTGCTGACCCGTATTCGCAACGGCCAGGCTTCCGGCAAGGTAATGGTGTCCATGCCTTCCTCCAAGCAAAAGCTTGCTATCGCTAACCTGCTGTTAAAAGAGGGCTACATTGCCTCTGTTAACGTAAGCGGCGATACCAAAAAGGTATTAGAGATCGGCCTTAAGTACTACGAGGGTAAGCCAGTAGTAGAGATGATCCAGCGCGTTTCACGTCCTGGTCTGCGCATCTACAAGAAGTGCCGTGATCTTCCACGCATTATGAACGGCTTAGGCATTGCGGTTATCTCAACCTCAAAGGGCCTCATGACCGACCGTGCCGCCCGTAAGGACGGTTTAGGCGGCGAAGTCGTCTGCTACGTCGCATAATAGGAGGGGACATGTCACGTATTGCGAAGGAACCAGTTTTAGTTCCTCAAGGCGTCGAGGTCTCCATCGACGGCCAGTTAATCACCGTTAAATCCAAGAAGGGCCAGTTACAGCTGAACATTCATCCTTTAGTAAAGGTTGAGTTCGTTGACAACGCTTTAAAGGTAAACGTTGCTGACGATTCTGCTGAGGCTAATATGCAGTCTGGTACTACCCGTGCTTTACTGCAGAACATGGTAGTAGGTCTTGATAAGGGCTACGAGAAGAAGCTGAACTTAGTTGGTGTGGGTTTCCGTGCCCAGGCTAAGGGCAAGGTATTAAATCTTGCTTTAGGTTTCTCTCACCCAATCGATCACGAGCTTCCTGAGGGAATTACTTGTGAGACCCCATCACAGACCGAAATCGTCCTGAAGGGCTTCGATAAGGCTCTCTTAGGTCAGGTTGCTGCTGACATTCGTGCATACCGTCAACCTGAGCCATACAAGGGCAAGGGTATTCGCTACTCTGATGAAGTAGTGCGTATCAAGGAAGCCAAGAAGAAGTAAGGATTGAGGTAAAAACCATGTTTGATAAGAAACAATCTCGCATCCGTCGTGCTACCAAGTCACGCGCTAAGATGCACGAGTTGGGTGTTACTCGCCTCGTCGTTACCCGTACTCCTCGTCACATCTACGCTCAGATTATTGACAAGGACAGCCACGTTTTAGCTACTGCCAGCACCTTAGAAAAGGATCTGGTTAAGGAGCTCAAGTACACCGGTAATATCGATGCAGCTAAGCTGATTGGCAAGACTGTTGCCGAGCGTGCTTTAGCAGCTAAGGTTGAGAGCGTTGCTTTCGACCGTTCCGGTTATAAGTATCACGGCCGTGTTGCAGCATTAGCTGACGCTGCTCGTGAAGCTGGCCTCAAGTTCTAGGAGTGTAGTTAAATGCAACACAAAGATGAAACTCAGGCAGGCGAGCTTCAGGAGAAGCTGGTTGCCGTTAATCGTGTAGCTAAAGTGGTTAAGGGTGGTCGTATCTTCTCTTTCACCGCTTTAACTGTAGTTGGTGATGGCAACGGTCACGTTGGTTATGGCTACGGCAAGGCTTCAGAAGTTCCTGCTGCTATTCAGAAGGCAATTGAGCAGGCTCGTCGTAACATTAACAAGAACATTTCTTTAAACGACGGCACCCTGTTCCACGCTGTTAAGGGCGAGCACTCAGGCTCTATGGTTTACATGCAGCCTGCCTCAGAAGGTTCTGGTATTATTGCCGGCGGCGCTATGCGTGCTGTTCTTGAGGTTGCTGGTGTACGTAACGTTCTGGCTAAGACCTACGGTTCAACCAACCCAATCAACGTAGTTCGTGCTACTGTTGCTGCCTTAGCTTCTCAACGCACTCCTGAGCAGATCGCTGCAAAGCGTGGTCTCTCTGTTAAGGAAATCTTGGAGTAAAAAATGGCTGAGAAGAAAACCATCAAAGTTACCCAAGTACGCAGCATCATCGGCCGCAAGCCTGATCACGTTGCTACTATTCGCGGCTTAGGTTTACGTCGCATTCGTCACACTGTTGAGCTCGAGGATACTCCTTCTGTTCGCGGTATGATCAACAAAGTTAGCTACATGATTAAGGTTGAGGAGTAACAATAATGCGTCTGAATACTCTTAAGCCTGCTGAGGGCTCACACCGCAAGCACGTTCGCGTTGGTCGCGGTATCGGCTCTGGTTTAGGCAAGACCTGTGGTCGTGGTATCAAGGGTTCAGGTGCTCGTAAGAGCCCAAATGTCCGCCCAGGTTTCGAAGGCGGCCAGATGCCTTTAAAGATTCGCCTGCCTAAGTTTGGCTTCTACTCACCAAAGTCTGACATTACTGCAGAAGTTTTACTCAACGACTTAAACCGCGTTGAGGGTGATGTAGTTGACATGGCAAGCCTCTTAAAGGCTCGCTTAATCTCTAAGAAGATTAAGTACGTTAAGATCGTTCTTTCTAAGGTTCCTAACTTCACTCGTAAGGTTGAGGTCAAGGGTTTAGCTGTTACTCGCGGTGCTAAGGCTGCCATTGAGGCTGCTGGTGGCTCTGTTGAGATCGCTTCATACACCTTAGCTGCAGCTGCTCGTCGTGAGAAGTCTGCTGCCCGTTCTGCTGCTAAGCAGAAGGCTCTGCAAGACAAGCTTGCTGCTACCGGTATCGTAAAGCCGGCAAAGAAGGACAAGGCTGAAAAGTTAGCTGCCAAGAACAAGTAATCGCGGAGCGCACGTAGTGCGCTCTTTTGGAGATTTGCATGGCTAGAAAATCGCTCCTGGAAAAGGGTCGCGAAGCACAGGCTCAGGCTAATGGTGGCAACGGCGAACTTCGTTCCCGTTTGCTCTTCGTATTAATCGGTCTGATTATGTTCAGACTTGGTTCTTACATTCCTGTTCCTGGTGTCAATGCTGACGTTCTTCAGCGACTTTTTGATGATCAGAGCGGAACCATCATCGGTATGTTCAATATGTTCAGCGGTGGCGCTTTAGAGCGTGCATCAGTGCTGGCATTAGGTATCATGCCGTATATCTCTGCGTCGATTATCATCCAATTATTGGCAGTGATTAACCCTACCTTAGCTGAACTTCGTAAAGAAGGTGAGTCAGGTAGACGCAAGATCACACAGTACACTCGTGTCTCTACTTTATTCTTAGCAACATTACAGGCTGTCGGTATTGCTACCGGTATTCCTAACATGATGCCAGGTCTAGTAGACAACCCAGGCTTCGGTTTTTACTTTGTAACAACCGTATCCTTAGTTACCGGCACAATGTTCTTAATGTGGCTTGGTGAGCAGATTACCGAGCGTGGTATTGGCAATGGTATTTCTTTAATTATCTTTGCTGGTATCGTTGCAGGCTTACCTGCAGCACTTGCTTCAACATTTGAACAAGCACGTCAAGGTGATTTATCCACCATCGCACTGCTGATCATCGGCGTGGTAGTGGTCGTAGTTACCTTCTTCGTCGTGTTCGTCGAGCGTGGACAGCGTAGAATCTCAATTGAGTACGCTAAGCGCCAGATGGGCAACCGTATTTATTCACAACCACGAAGCAGCTTACCTTTAAAGATCAATATGTCTGGTGTGATCCCAGCGATTTTCGCTTCCTCGATCATTTTATTCCCAGGCACCATTGTTTCATGGTTTGGTCAAGGTGAGAATGCTGTTGCTAATGTGCTTCAGGAAATCTCTTTATTCCTGCAGCCAGGTCAGCCTCTTTATGAGCTCCTTTATGCAGCAGCTATTGTGTTCTTCACTTTCTTCTATACCGCACTTGTGTTTAACCCACGTGAAGTAGCTGAGAATCTGAAGAAGAGTGGTGCTTTCATTCCTGGTATTCGTCCAGGTGAGCAGACTGCACGATTCATTGATAAGGTGATGACTCGTCTGACACTCTCTGGCTCGATTTACATGGTATTAGTCTGCTTAATTCCGCAGCTGCTTATGAACTGGTTCAATGTTCAGTTCTACTTCGGCGGTACTTCATTACTGATTATTGTTGTAGTAATTATGGACTTTGTAGCTCAGCTGCAGAGCCATCGTATGAATCAGCAATACGGTGATATCATGCGTAAGGCTAATCTCAGGAATTACGGACGTTAATTTCTAAGGCCGTAAGCACTTTGCATTACGGCCCGTCCATCAACGGAGTTGATATCATGAAAGTTGGTGCTTCTGTTAAGAAGATTTGCCGTAACTGCAAAGTGGT
>Magnolia_p2__coassemble_1487_pt1 | contig 15667 bp, 7 predicted proteins | sample Magnolia_p2__metabat2_low_PE_025 | metagenome-assembled genome bin Magnolia_p2
CTAGGTATTACGTGGCATTGTGATTGATATCTCACGCATACAGCCCTCAATCACCAAACTAATGCACGGATTAGATCTATGCAGGTAAGTCATTGAGGGAAATATGGTTGAGCAAATTCACTCACGGTAATAAAGAGGCGTGGTGGCTTTGTTAATCTGAAAAGTCGAGCACCTTAGTGTTATAGAGTTTGTAGATGATGTTTGATACTCTCAGTGGGCATTCGTCAATAAACTCGGCAATTTCTTCTGTGGTGAAACCGCTAGAGCAAAGCGACAGAATATACAGCATGACTTCAAGCTCACCATTAGAATTATTACGTTTAGCTCTGGTCTCGGGATCGTTTGAGTTTGGATACAAGCCACGTGGGCCAAGTTGCGGGTCGCACTCGTTAAGTAGTGTAGGCTTGAGCTTGGCGATTTCATAGTAACGAATGAAATCAAAAATCTCTAAGGCGCTATCCATGATGCTGCATAAAGAGAATGTGTCTGAGTTATCTAAGGATGAGTGATAACTGCTATAGCTTGCATAAATAGTGCGGGTTGCTTGGACATACTTTAGATTGAGCTTTGGGCTACAGTATTGTTTTTCATCCGAGCCATGGTTAGGAGCGTACTCACGTACGGCGTAGCGTTCTGAATTGCTATGAGCAAGAGTACGCAGCATGTTATCGATATCAAAGCTGCACATAAAACCATCTTTGCGTGGATCTGTATACACGTGGCAATTAGGCAGATGGTTTAGTGTGAAGCGGCGACAGTAGTAGGCACAGGTAGCTAGATACTCTTCTACGCGTTGCTCATCATCAAGAGTCAAATCGGTCACTGCTTTGCTGACATAGTGACTTGAGTTTAGACTTTTTTCAAAGTAGCTACCTTTGGCATAGGCAGTAATATTTTTGCCTAGGCTACGCAGCTTTTTGTCATAAACGATAGAGTCGATGTAACTTTGTCTTGTTAGCTTGAATGAAACAGGCAACTGCAAAAAGTTATGGTTATAACTGTTTTGGAAGCTTTGGTAGAACTGCTTATGGTATTCAATGCGATCTTGTTCTTCACTACTTGAAAGTAATGCAGACGTAAGTGAGATGGTGCTTATCTGGTCTTCTACAGAGTCTTTAGAACGAGGAGAGGCTAAGCAAGTAAGATTGATGCCATACTCTAGCTTTTCTTTTAATTCAGGGGCGAATCTAGAAAGATAGGCAATTGATCCAATGCTCTCTGGATGAATCACAAAGCGATAGCTATAACGACGCTTTGGCAGCGATTTGAGCAACAAGTAGAGACAGACTAGGGCAAGAGGGCCTGAGAGCTCATTGTTGAGCATATTTGGATGGCAAAGATAGCTTGAGATTTGAATAATCTTGTCACTATCACCTTTAAGATCACAAATGCCAACTTTTAGCGCGCCGTTAGTATCTTTAATGGTGTCTATACATACCTCATACTCATCGTCTTTGAGTTCCTGAAACTGCTTGTACGAAATGTTTAAGCCCCAGCGAGGCTTGTAGTATGAGGTGGTATACGGAATGGCATCGGGGTTGTTCTTATCAAAGAACAGATGTTCTTTTAGCTCTTCAAAGCTCACTTTGCCAGTGAAAGGCTCGGAGAAGTTAAGTACGTGCAGTGGATTTTGGTGTGTATCTAAGATGATATTGCCTTGAGAGTCTTTTAAGGTGGCTCTATTTAAGCTCCATCCCTCTGGCACAGTCCAGTCGTTGACCTTGCCTCCAGATGGAAATGACTCAATGGTAAAAGGCACGTACTTTTTGAGAATTTCTAAGGACTGTTCGTAGGCAGGCCCTGTGATTGAACGGCATAGTGGAAAAAGCTCTTCATAGAGCTCTTTTAAGTTAAACTCACTTGGCTCTGCTACGTACATATACGTCAACCTTAGCTTGTTAGTCTATGGGGACTAAAGAGTCTAGCAACACGAGTTACTAAACCGCACCATAGCTATTGTGTGTATCAGCCATCACACACAACTAAACAAGCATTCAATACATTAAGTGCAAACTAAAGCAACAGCATCAAACTCACACTGTCGCATCAAGTGCTTCAAAATTAAAGAGATGCTTTAAGTAAGCTGTCTCAATTCCAATTTATGACTTGCTCGCTAAAGTTACAGTCATTTAAATGGTGGTAAAAGCACTAACTACTAATAGACTCGTGAAAAAGCGCCAGATCTGAAATCAAGCTAGACACTGCACAAGCAGCCTAAAAGTATAACAAAACATAGTACTCAAATGCTCTTACATCTAAAAATTGTTAGATCTTAGCAGCTAAAGATGCAATATGGTGCAAATGATCTGAAAGTTGATTGCTTTAGATAGCGTGACGCTACTTGTTAAAGTCAGCTTCAACATGAGGCATGCCTATACAAATATTGCCTATCGCTTGGATGATGATTTTTTATAAGTTAGCTATTCATGTGAGTACGGGCCTCAAGATAAATATGTTTACGTAGCTCGTGAAACTTTGTCATGACACATGCTGCTTTAGTTTTAATGATTGGCTTACCACCAGTAAATTTACGTATAGAGCAGGTAGTTGGCGATGCACGCGATGAGTGAGGTTGTACGTATTATTTAGCGAGAAAAAGATAATTAGAATAGATAGTGTACCGTGAACTGATTAGGCGGTGAGATAAAAGTCAAACATGCTAAAACTTATTGATATTTGTGCTTTATCACGAGCACAAAATGATGCACAATGAACACGTGATTAGAGTCTGCTCAAGATAAGACATTGCAAGGAACCATGTCTGAAAGGCTCATTGTCATTAACATCATAACAAACCTACAAATAGCTTCTTTTTGACGACAACTCACGCAAACAAGGCAACTTAAGAGCATATTTACCATACATATTGTGTGAACATGCTCTTAGCAAGAGCATCCGTCTAAAAGCATCTATGAGTCAGGCGAAACCTTGAGGTCTGACCATTTAGTGCAATGCTAAATGGTTACTCGTATAGTGTGTGTTAAGCAAAGTGGTTACATGGATTGTTAGCGCAATGCTATGTGATGGAGAGCTTTAAGTTTGTGCAATGCAAAGTTATAGCTACATTACATTAGCAAAGCCATGTCACATAGCCAGTTTGTGCAGAGCAAACGGTTATACTCACCTCTCAAGCATCGGCCTAACTTTTTAGCTGCTCAAAACGTATCTACGCTTTGAAATTGCATGCTCTTAAACATGCTTAGATGTCTTTAAAAGTGCTGTTAGATGATTAAAGGAGTTGTAGCTCTCTTAATAACTGCCCATCAAAGGTTTCGGAGCCTTTGCATGTGTTAAGAGTAGCTATAGAAGAGAACTGGTGAAGCTTAGTAAAAGATAGCTTTACATGTACTCAAAAGAGGTAGGCATTATGAGGAGTGCGAGCACTAAGCTTTAAGCTAAGGAGTGTTTAGAGCTTTAGTTGATGGCAAGAAAGCTTGATTGCTTTTAGAGCCAAGATTGATGATGTTAATGCACGTTTTGTGTGTTTGTTGTTTGACATCTTGTGTTCAACAAGACTTAAAAGGTTTGGCAGCTTGTGGTGTTAAGTTCCTAATAGATTGCTATTACTCATAGCAAGTCCCTCTAATTTCATCAAAGAGAATGTGGCGTGTACTAAATCTTTGCACTAGTACATGTTTGTCGCTAACCCCAATTCTTCTTATAGGCGCTTACAGCCAATGAAATTATTTTCCGACATCAGAGTTCGTATTCCGCGCTCCTTTGACAAGATAACCCACTCCGATGCAGCTGGCGGCATTGTAATGCTGCTGTGTATTGTTTTAGCTCTGATATTACAAAACGGCTCGTACTCAACTAGTTATAGGCACTGGCTTGATACTACGGCAGGTATTGTCTTTGGTGACTTCATTTTAATGAAGCCGTTACTGTTGTGGATCAACGATGGTCTTATCACGATCTTCTTTTTCTCCATCGGTCTGCAGCTGAAAATTGAGTTCGTTGAGGGACATTTATCAGATCCGCGCAATATCTTGCTCCCAAGTATTGCGGCGATTGCAGGTATCTGTACGCCAGCGCTCATCTTTATTTTATTTAACTACCATGACGAGTTTGCGATGCGTGGTTGGGCTATTCCAACCTCGACAGATACTGCTTTTGCTGTAGCTCTCATCATGCTCTTAGGCAAGAGGGTGCCTAATTCACTGAAGATTTTACTGCTCTCTATCTCAGTGTTTGATGACATGGGCGCTATGGCTGTAGTTGCTATCTTCTACAACTCTGGTTTAGATGTTTATGCGCTGATTCCTGCAGCAGTCTCCATTGTTGGTTTAATGATCCTTAACTTCTTTGGAGTTGGCAGAAAGTCTTTATATATTGCCCTGGGTGCGATTATTTGGTTCTCCATCTTAAAGTCAGGTGTGCACGCTACTATTGCAGGTATTATCACTGCCTTTAGTATGCCAATGCGTGACAGAAGTGGTGCGCCTGTAGTTCAAGAGGTAAGTGACAATATTGGTCTGTGGGTATCTTTTGCGATCTTACCGCTCTTTACCTTGGCCAACGCCGGTGTGGATTTAGGTAATATCAACATTTCCACTATGTTCTCCAATGTATCGCTCGGTATTATCTTAGCGCTCATCATTGGTAAGCCTTTAGGCATTTTCACTGTTATTTACTTAGCTTCACGCTACAAGCTCGTGCAGCTGCCATCAGATGTAAACACCAAGCAGCTTTATGGCATGAGCTTACTTACCGGTATCGGCTTTAGTATGGCAATGTTCTATGACTCATTGGCATACGAAGGTAGCAGTATTTATGGCTATGCTGATTCACTGGCAATTCTGATTGGTGCCACCTTCTCAGGTATTCATGGTTATTGTTATTTACGTTTCTTTGCTTGTAAGACTGCTTTAATTGAGTATCGTCCATGGCTGCCAGCACCAACTGGTTACCACGGTACTGCACGTACTGCAAACCTCTACAGCTTAGAAAACCCAATTCAAGGCCCATCTTCTGTAGCTCCAACTGCGGCAGCAGTGGCTGAGGCTAATAAGCGTAGTGCCGCTGCAGCTGAGGCTGCTCAAAAGGCTATTGAGGCTGCTGAGGCCGCATCTAAGGTAGCTGAGCTTCTCAAGAAAGCATCTGACAAGGAGCAAGATGAGCAAAATCTTGCCGAGGTACAGCTTGCAGCAGCTCAAGCTGCTAAGGCAGCAGCTACTGTTGCAGTGACCGCCACTAAGATTGACACTAGTGAGGACAATGCACAGAAGACTCAGTCTGCTGAGGCCGTCTTAAAGACCGTAAGCGAGGTTGCTCAAGAGGCTGAAGAGACTGTTGAGCGAGCTATCGATGAGGACAAGGCTGTAGAGAATCAAGCAACCTTGGCAGATGAAGACAAGCAAGATAATGATAACAAGGTTGCTAATAATGAGACTGAAGAGCTCAAGTCTAAGAGCAGCACTAAAGTTAGTGCTGCAGATGAGGCTAAGGATAGCGAGTCTGGCAAGAGCGAGGTAAAGAACCAAGATACTGTCAAGGCATCTCAAGAGGCGCAGACTGTTATTGCAGTTGATTCAGAAGGCCTAGCTAAGGTTAATAAGACCGTAGTTAAGAGCACTGATGAGAGCGCAGCAGTAGATGATAGCCCTCTTAATGCTGATGACTATGCCTCAACTACTGTAAGTGCTAAGAGCGCTAGCGATGAGTCAAAGACTCAAGAAGAGAAGATTGCATCTGAGCAGAGCTCTAAGAGCAGCGATGATGATGTTTCTGAGCTGTCTGATGAAAGTGAGTCTAGTGCTTCAAGCAAGGCTCAAAGCGATGTTCAAGAGAGTGTAGAGTCTGAGGCTAAGACAGTTAAGAAGATCAAGGCTAAGACTAAGTACGAGCTCTCAGTTGAAGAAGTGGATCACAGCAGTGAGAAGATCGCTGAGCACAAGGAAGTGGCTCAGGGTACTGCTAAGGCTGTGGCTGCATATCTGAGCAACATCGTTGGTAAGGCTAAGGTTGAAGTAAGCGAAAACATTGAGCGTTCTGATGAAGAAAAGGCTGCGCTGCGTGCTGCTGCCGCTGCTCGTGTTGCTGCCATTAAGGCTGCTGAAATCGAAGCTCAAGCTCTAGCAGAAGCTGCTGTGGCTGAGGCTAAGGCTAAAGCTGCGGCACAGGCTGCAGAGGCTAAAGCTAAGGAAGCTGCTCAAGAGAGCAAGAGCAAAGCTGATATAAATGCAGAGTCTGATAGCAAGGCGGTAGCAGATGAGCAAGAGACCTTATTGCAAGAGTCTACTGTAGATGTAGCTGAGCTTAGCAAGAAAGCAAGTGAGTCTAAGGAGACCGTAAAGGACAATGCACCTAGCGATGAGCTTAATGCTGCTGACTTTGCGGCTAAGGCAAACGATAGTGCTGATATCAAGGCTCAAGCTCAAGAAGGTGATGCAGACAAGGCAAGTCTTGAGGCAAGCTCCAAGGACGAGTCTAAGGAGGCTGATCAAGGCGAAGCTTGTGCATCTAAGAGTGCTGATTCATCAGATGATGAGTCCTCAAAGGCAACAGCTGAAGCTGAAGCCGCTCAAGAGGAAGTAGCTAAGGCTGCTGCTGAGGCAGAGGCTGCTAAGGCTAAGGCTTTAGAGGCTAAGCAGGCTGTAGAAAAGGCCGCACAGGAAGCTCGTGTTGCTGCTGAGATTGCAGCTGCTAAGAAAGCTGAAGGCAAGCAAAAGGCTAAGGCACAGCAAGCTTTGGAGGCTCAAAAGAAAGCTGAAGAAGACGGTGGCCACAAAGAGGAGAGCGACACCTTAGGTGAAGTTACTGCCAAGGCTGCAAGTGCTGTTTCAACTGTTGCTAGCGTAGTGGCTGCCCCAGCGGTTAAAGCCGTGAAGATCGTCACCGCTACAGCATCGGTAACGGCCTCTGTAACCGCAGCAGCAGCTAAGGCCGCAGTGAAGGTAGTAGAGCACAAGGACAAGGCTGAAGATGAACACAACGATGACAAGAAAGACACTACCAAAGAGGTAGCAGACACTCTTGTTAAGGAAGTCATCTCTGCAAAAGATCCTCGCTTTAATGAGTCCAATGAGAGTTCAAAAGATGGATCTCACGATGACTCTAACGCTACAGAGACCAAAGCTGACGCCAAAGCCAAAGCTAAAGCCGAAGCTAAAGCCACAGCTGCAGCAGACAAAGACAGCGCCGTCTCCGACAGCGCAGCAGTAAAGCCAACTACTCAAGATACTACCCAAAAGGCAGCTATCAAGGAGCAGGCTCAAGCTAAAACTGTAGATGCTAAGGAGAGCAAGTCTTTTGCTGAGGAAAATAGCTATAGCGAAAAGGCAGATGATCTAACCAAGGCTCATGATGAGACCGTCAAGAGCGTCTTAGAGGCACATGATGCACCTGAGTTTGCTGTTGCAAACAATAACGAGCTCAATGCATCAGAGCTGTCTCAAAAGATCTCAACTCTTGATGAGCAGCAGGCTAAGGTAACGCTCCAAGCTGCAAGCGATGATGATGACCTTACAGTTGAGTCCGTCTTAGCCATGAAGAGCTCATCATCAGATGTAGCAGCTAATAGCAACGCACAGGCAGATATTGGCAACATGCCAACTGCTAAGGACAATGCGGCAACAGATGCTAGCGACGATCTCAACGCTGAGGACTATCAGGATAAAAAGTCATCAGATACTGAGGACAAGGATGAGCAAAAAGAAGACTCCTCCGCCGTCAAATCAGTAGTTGGTAAGCTTGCTGGCATCATCCGCAAGGGCAAGGACTAAATAAGTCCTAGATAAATCTAGGACTACATAAAAGGCCTTCACTGGCCACAAAGAGCAGCCGTTGGTACTCACTGACGACTGCTCTTTTTATATGTGCAACAGCAAAGGCTTATCCGCAGAGCACTTTTATGCGCCAAAAGACCTAGCCTAACGACCATAAGTACAGTCTACAGGCGATGCGCGAACAACAAAGAACAGAAAAAAGAAAGCAACAAGTATACAGGCGAAAAGAATGTAACAAATAAACAGGCGAAAAGAAGGCAACAACGCGTAATCCAAGAGTACGCTATAACGCTAGCGCTAAAGCATGAAATAGATCCAAGGGCACAAGAGATATGCAAAACACAAGAGGCAGCCGAGGAGACAAACGACAGGCAAGGACACAAGAGCTGGTCTTGCAAAGTAGAGAGTGGTTAAGGCCTTAGCAAAGTGCCAAGGCCTAATTATGGAGTGTGCTAGAAAGGAAGAAGAGGTCTTTAAGAGATGCTTATGCTTGCGAGGCTAGGGCGCGTACATAGCGCTTAGCAAGCTCGGTAGCTTGCTCTAAGTTTTCGCCTGTAGTGATGATATAGCCACGTGCACAGTCGGTGCCGCAAGTCATGGCTTTTAAAGGATCTCCCTTTTTAAGATGGTTGCGAATAAGGGCAATATGAGAGCGCTCTTCAGGAGTAAAGATAGCATCTAAAAAGGCATCACTAGTTGCATCGTCATGAGCGTAAGTAGATCCTTCTGGACAATCTCTAAAGTCATAGAAATGCATGCAAGCAGGTTCTTGCTTAGCAAACTCTACAAACGGCTGCTTATCCACGACACAGCGTTTAAATACTGCAATTGGATTAATCTTATTGGTAAGCTGCATATCGATAATGCTATTACCAGTAAGACGTGGAGAGAAGTCGACAATATTGACCTTGCCATCTTGTCTATTTACAAACATGTCAGCCTGAACATAGCTGTTAACAAGGTTTAGGCTTTTACCAAGCTCCTCAATGCATGGCTTGATGAGCTTAAAGTCCTCAGCATAGTCATCAGATAAATAGGCAAGCTCCTGACGATAAGGCTTTAAAGTCATCTCCTTTTGATAGATGCCTAAACTATGGCATACACCATCAGCATCAATAAAGGCATTGACCAAGTACTCAGTGGCGTAGATGTATTGCTCAACAAGTACAGGATCGTCTTTAAAGCGCTCTGGTAGACGATAGGAGAGCAAGTCATCACGGTTTTCAATCACACTCACGCCTAAAGATCCTGAGCCATAGCAAGGCTTGATAATGAGTGGATAGTTAAAGCGCTCTTCAATGATGTTAACCATGCTATGGAGCTGTCGCAGTGACAGTGGCAAATCACAAGAGCTCTCATCATCCTTAATAGCCTCATCAGGCAGGCAGATAAAGTCGTGGTCATTGACATGATGAGCGTTTAAATGCAAGTGGAGCTTATGCTTATCAGTAAGAGTATCGATAGCGTGGAATGATGGGCCATTGAGCTTGAAGGTGTCGTTGATACGACCAAGTGCCGTTAACGCACGACCAACTGGCACAGCAATAGAGTAATCAAGGTGCTCTTTTTCAATTATGGCGTTGACCTTATCTTGTTGAGAAAAGTCGATGTGGTGGCAAGTTAAGTCAGGATGAGACTTTATCTCTTCAGATAGAGCGGGCGCTCTATCAAATGACAATACAGCAAGGTTTTCCTCAAGCAGTAAGCGATAGAAGATTTCTACTTCCCATGAGGCACCCAGTACTAATACTTTAGGCTTTAAAGTCTGCTTGCTGTGATGGTTTTCCATAGCGCTACACTCAACAAAGATAAAAGATATACGCTCTAAGCTATAGTATAGCATTACCACTTAACTGCAAACATAATGTGCAGCTAAAGCGATGAGAAATAGTCAGGTACAGGCAAGACGAGCATATGCCCTGCAGCAAAGACAAGAGGCAGCAAAGATATAAAAAAACCTTGCCCATATGAGCAAGGTTTCTTTGGGGATGCATCAACTACCTTAAGTAGTTGCAAGAGAGCTGCTAGAGAGCGCCTTGCTGAGCCATAGCTGCAAGCTGCTCTGCTTGGTACTCTTCGATAACTGGCTGTAAGATCAGATCTAACTTGCCTTCCATAACTTCGTTGAGGCGATATAAAGTCAGATTGATACGGTGATCAGTTACACGGCTTTGTGGGAAGTTGTAAGTACGAATACGATCAGAACGATCACCAGAGCTAAATACAGACTGACGCTGCTCAGCTAATGTAGCATTGCGCTTGTCTTCTTCGAGCTTGGCTAAACGTGATACGAGAACTTCCATTGCACGAGCACGGTTAGAGTGCTGTGAACGCTGATCTTGACACTCAACTACTAAGCCAGTTGGAATGTGGGTAATACGGATAGCAGAGTCGGTCTTGTTAATGTGCTGACCACCTGCACCGGAGGCGCGGAAAGTATCAATACGCAGATCAGCTGGATTGATCTCTGGAGCCTTTGATGGTGGGATCTCAGGGAGAACCATCACAGTACATGCTGAGGTGTGTACACGACCTTGTGACTCGGTCTCAGGGACACGCTGCACACGGTGACCACCGGACTCAAACTTCATGTAACCGTAAGCACCTTCACCAGAGAGCTTGGCAATAACTTCTTTGCAGCCACCCATTTCACCTTCAGAAATGGATACTACATCTAAAGTCCAGTGCTTTTGCTCGCAGTACTTGGTGTACAGTCTGAACAGCTCGCCAGCAAATAAAGCAGCTTCATCGCCACCAGTACCAGCACGGATTTCAAGGAAGCAGTTGCAATCGTCGCGCTCGTCGTGAGGCAGCAGTAAGATCTGTAAGTCGTGCTCAAGCTTCTCAAGACGCTCACGTGTTGGGCCAACTTCCTCTTCGGCCATAGCACGCATTTCTTCGTCATCACCGCTGAGCATCATTTCCATCTCTTCGAGATCTGATGAGCAGGTCTTGAACTCTTTGTAAGTATCAACCATTACCTGCAGACGTGAGTACTCGCGGTTAAGCTCACGGAACTTTTCCTGGTCTGCAATCACATCAGGCTGAGCTAATAACTGCTCAACTTCCTGGTGACGCTCTACGATGGAATCTAGTCTTCTAAGAATACTTTCTTGCATTAGCAAACCCAATCTATCTAAGATTCTGTACCGACCTTAGTGTCAAATATAAGCGGCCGGCAAATCAATCGCGTATTTTAACAGTTTATCGCACATACGACCACATCTAATGCAACCCTTAGAGCAATCTTTTGCCAAAATCGTCTCTAAACAAGCCCAAAATCCCCTAAAACTCAGGCACCGCTCCTATCAAACACGGAGTCACCAAAAGCAGAAAACCCCGCATAAGCGGGGTTTTCTAAATGAGCAAAACGCTCACAAGCAAAGCCAAAAACTCTTAGCCAAGCAGGCTTAAGCCTAGCTGTGGACGAGTATTGGCCTGCATCAGCATCGATGCGGCAGCCTGCTGAATGATTGATTGCTGTGATAAGTTGGCTGATTCTTCAGCAAAGTCAGCATCGCGGATACGACTGCGGGCATCAGCTTCATTAGCAGCAACATTAGACTGGTTGCGGATAGATGACTCTAAACGATTTTGTAAAGCACCAAGGTCGGCACGCATGCCATCAACCTTGGCAATTGCGGTATCCATCAGGTCGATAACTTCACCAATATACTTCAACTGACCTTGTTGGCCCTGACCTGTTGGAGGAGCAAAGCTGATCTTGTTGATGTTAATGGTTACTTCACCGTTGGTAACTTTAAAGAATTTGTCATTACCAATAAGATCGCCATTAGCTGCGATCTTAGAGAAGTAAACCGACTCAACATCAAATGAGATGGTGTCACCCTTATTCGAACCTACTTGTAAAGTGAGAGTGCCTTTATCACCAGCAGGGTTATTACCGCCAGCACCTGGGCCACCACCGGCAGCAGGATCGCCGTAGATAGAACCAGCTACTTTACCATTTAAGACTGACTTTCCAGCAAAGGTGGTTTGGGTGGAGATGCGGTTGATCTCTGTAGCTAAGGCGGACATTTCCTTAAAAAGAGCGGAGCGATCTTCAGTTGTGTTGGTGCCATTAGCTGACTGAACAGCTAAAGTACGCATCTTCTGAAGCATACCTGAGATCTCGTCCATGCCGGACTCAATAGTCTGAGCAAGTGCGATACCGTCAGATGCGTTACGATTTCCCTGATTTAAACCATTGATTTGGGAGGTTAAACGGTCGGCGATCTGGAGGCCAGCAGCGTCGTCTTTGGCGCTATTGATCCTCATTCCGCTAGATAGACGCTGATATGTGGTCGTCAGAGAGTTCTGGACGTTGCCTAAGTAGCGTTGGCCTTGAAGAGCGCTGTAATTTGTATTCACATATACTGCCATGGGAATTACTCCTTACTATTAGCCTAAGAGGCTTAAGCCAAGCTGTGGACGGGTGTTGGCCTGCATCAGCATGGAAGCAGCAGCCTGCTGGATGATGGACTGCTGAGATAAGTTAGCAGACTCTTCAGCAAAGTCAGCATCACGAATACGTGAGCGTGCATCAGCTTCGTTAGCAGCAACGTTAGACTGGTTGCGGATAGATGACTCAAGACGGTTCTGGATCGCGCCTAAATTAGCACGCTCAGCATCGACAGCACCAATCATGATATCCATAGCAGCGATCAACGATTCTGGTGCTCCTGCGACAGAGAAGTTGATGTTTACAGCGTCATCTGCTCCCTTTCCAATCGCAGTTGTATGATCCTTGTAAATCTTGTCAAATGCTGCGTTATTGCCAGTACCTTGAATCTTATTTGCTTCAGCCAACTTTGAAAAGATCATATTCTGTAGATCGAATGAGATTGTATCTCCCTTGTTTGAGCCAACCTGAAGACTAATTGCTTGCGCTTTACCTTTGTTCTGTGTAGCGTTTGCTCCTGTTGGAGGGGCAATGGAGTTATCTTGCTGACCATTCAGGATAGTCTTTCCAGCAAAGGTTGTCTGCTTTACGATACGATTGATTTCTGTAGCTAAAGCAGTAGCTTCTTTTGACAGAGCCTTCTTGTCATCTATAGTGTTAGTACCATTATTAGCTTGTACAGCTAAGGTACGGATCTTCTGCATCATGCCAGAGATCTCATCCATTGCAGATTCAGCTGTCTGGGCAAGTGCGATACCGTCTGATGCGTTACGATTTCCCTGATTTAAGCCATTTATCTGGCTGGTTAAGCGATCAGCGATCTGGAGACCAGCAGCATCGTCTTTGGCGCTATTGATCCTCATTCCGCTAGATAGACGCTGATATGTGGTCGTCAGAGAGTTCTGGACGTTGCCTAAGTAGCGTTGGCCTTGAAGAGCGCTGTAATTTGTATTCACATATACTGCCATAGTGCAATCCTATGATTTTTTGCTTCAAAATCTATTGATGAGTGAAGTAGTGTCCGGATATCTGCACCATGAGTTTGGTGGCTGAGCGTTTCTGGCCAAATGTAATCTTAATAGTTGCCTGAATTATGAGCGATCAAAACAACTAGGTAGCTGATCATATTAGATGTGGTCTAATGTGAGTAATGATTTTGCAAAAGACTGTATTGCTTTGGCTAAGTTCTTAAAACATATCCGGTACATCCACCTAATCGTATTTTACATAAAACCATAAAGATAAATGAGTAAGGTATTGTTTAATAGATTTTGCTGTTTAACGGATGCTGTAGTCTTTCAAAAGCGTATTTAATGCGTATTGTTGAGTATTAAGTGAAAATGAGGGGTAAAGCATAATGAAAGTCGTTTTATCACTTATTTAGACAAGGTGTTGATCTCACTAATTAGCTCTAAGTTGGTTAGAGATCGGCTTAAATTTAGGGATGGTCGTTTTAGTTGCTACAACAAAGCAGGGCTATGCCTTTTGTAGCCTAGATATATTAGTGATATCTATTGTCTGGCAAATGCACTAAATCTTTACGTTTGCGGAAAATTGCTTTGAGAAACTAAATGTTTTGTTCTTTTTGCCAGCAACGTCATGAGCTTTATCAGTGGTTCGTTATTATTCAAATGCCAGTAAATATAGGCTCTACAAAGTAAAGTTCGAAGGCGCTTGATTGTTTGCTGCTGGTATTGCACATAGGCCAGGCCGATGGCGTGGTTGAGGTTGCGGATAAAATCTTGGCTAAGATCGCTGCTGTAGAGAGGCTAGAGGTTATTTATGTGCGGTGGGTGTGATTTGAGGAGGGTAGATAGCAGAAAAGCAGCCGAAGCTGCTTTTCTACATGGCCAATTGCTTGGCCATAACACGATACACTTATTTCAGAGGTGCGCTCTGGTGGTCTCTCAATTAGTGAGAGGCTACTACGTTGGCAGGATTTGATTGCTCAACCTGCTCATTGGTCTTATTGTTGGAGCTTACATTAGCTGCAACTGCAGTGGTCTTAGCAGTGTATGGAGCAGCGATTGAAGAAGATAAGCTCATAAGGATGCTGTACATAATGTTAGTCATAGTATTACCTGTTTGAATCTTTTGTTAGTTAGTTTCTTAAGCACAACCATCTGCGCCGTTTGAGTCCCATAGGCATCTATTCTTTTAATGGTGTGACTATGTGCTTAAGCTAAATTCTGTCAAAGGCTAGGTTAGTGCAGTGATAGCACTATATGCTCGAGTCTCTTGTGAGACTTAGTTGATAGCAAGATTGATTGCTATGGAGCTTACGAACCTAAAGAAGCAACTATCTGAAAACTAATTGAATCATCAGTACTAGGTAGTCTTAATTTATGTGAACTATATCACAAAATAAATGTGATGTGGATCAAATTTTATGCTTCAAATTTTCAGTTACAACTGCTTGCGATGAATAAGCCGTTCTTGGAGGTATTTTTCCTTAGTTTTACTGCCTCATAATAATGCGAACGCTTATGAGTGAGGGCCTTTGTTAATCACAATTTGCTGTGTAGATGCTTCTGATCCTTGAGGCTCTAATTTTTTAGTCTGGTGGCGCTTTTGTATATTTTGCACGGACTGTGTGGCTGCTACGAAGAGCATATATAGCCCGTTTGATAACTTTGTTCCCGAATTTTGCTGATTGCTAGTGCTTAGTCAGTACAATATGCGACTGGGCAACAATCAAGACCGCAATACCGGCTCATGGTCTAAGTAGATGAGGATAGGCACGTGCAATTAAGAGAATTATTAAAAGAAGCGATCCAGTCTTTTGAGGCACAAGGTATCGAGTCAGCCAAGCTTGATGCCAAACTGTTAATGATGCATGTGACAGGTCTGTCCTTTACTATGCTCACTGTCTACGACGATAAAGAGCTGACTGATGAGCAAGTTGCGGCCTTTAAGGACTTAGTAGCTAAGCGTGAGGAAGGACATCCCATTGCCCATCTGATTGGTGAGCGCGATTTTTGGTCGCTTACTTTAAAAGTTACTAAAGATACGCTGATCCCGAGACCAGATACCGAGGTGCTAGTAGAAAAGGCCTTGTCTTTAATTGATGAGCATCATCTAAAGAGCGTAATCGATTTAGGCACAGGTACTGGAGCAATCATTTTGTCTTTAAAGAAAGAGCGTCCACTACTTGATGCCTATGCAGTTGACTTTAGTGCCGCTGCTCTTGAGGTAGCAAAGGAAAATGCCAGACTGAATGATCTTAGCGTTACCTTCATGCTTGGATCGTGGTTTGAGGCTTTAAAGTCTGACAAAGTTGCCTCTGAGGATACTAACTTTGCTGTATGCCAGTCCTTTGATTTGATTGTATCGAACCCGCCATATATCGAAGAAAATGATCCGCATCTAAGTGCGGGCGATGTTCGCTTTGAGCCGTTGAGTGCTTTGATATCAGGCAAAGATGGATTAGATGATATTAGGCTGATTGCCAGTGAAGCTCGCGAGCATTTAAATAAAGGCGGTTTCTTGCTCTTTGAGCACGGCTACAATCAAGCTGCAGCAGTACAAAAGATCATGA
>Magnolia_p2__coassemble_1527_pt1 | contig 15319 bp, 10 predicted proteins | sample Magnolia_p2__metabat2_low_PE_025 | metagenome-assembled genome bin Magnolia_p2
GCTCAACAGCTGGCTTAGCCTCAGGGGCAGGAGCTGCTTGCTCAGCAACAGGTGCAGGGGCGGCCTGATCAACTGCAGGCTTAGCCTCAGGGGCAGGAGCTGCCTGCTCGGCGGCTGGAGCTGGGGCAGCCTGCTCGGCTGCAGGTGCAGCTTGTTCAGCTGCAGGAGCCGGAGCTGCCTGCTCAGCGGCTATAGCGCCCTCAGGAAGGGTCTCGAGCTTATCGCCTACAACATTACTAACTAATTCTGGAGCAGCCTCTAAGGACTTCTCGGCAGCATCAATAGCAGTCTGTTCTACAACAGCGTCGATGGATATTGCATCATTATCAGTATTGCCAAGCTTACCACGGTGGCTCAGGACGAAGTTTAAGGTGTCGGTACCAAACTTAGCAACGTAATCCTGGTAGATTGGGAATGCCTTCTGTTGGAAAGCAGCAAGCTGTTCTGGGGTTAAGAAGGTAATCTTTACGCCCTTGGACTCTAAGGTCTTGAGATAGAGCTTATTGAAGTTCTCAACCATGTTGGTCTGCCAAGCAATGGTTTCCTTAATAGCTTCATCAACAGCCTTCTGGTTAGCCTTGCTCATCTTGCTCATGGTGTCTTTATTGGCAAGCCATACGTGGATGTCGTACATGCCATTCCACATGGTTACGTAAGGCTGGGTCTCGTATAACTTGGAGGTTAAGAACAGAGCTAAGTTGCTTTGCTGACCTTGAATCTGGCCTTTCTCTATAGCAAAAGGAACTTCAGAGAAGCTCATGCTAACTGGTTCAGCACCAAGAGTCTTGAAAATGTTATGAGGTGCATTGAAAGGAGGTACACGGAACTTCATGCCTTCAAGATCAGATGGGGATGTAATTTCTTTTACATTGTTACTGATCTGACGAGCACCGGCAGAGTAGAGGCTCTTTAAAGAAATGTTGTGAGGATCTAACCATGACTGCATGGTGGTGAAAACTTCTTCGTCATTTACGAAGTAGTTGATCTGCTCATCGTTTTCAAAGAGGAAAGGAAGCCAGAAGGTGCCAAAACGGTTATCGAGGTTGTACAGATCGGTCGCAGATGCAATCTGAATATCGATGCTGCCGTTTGTTAACATGTCCATGACGCGATCTTGTTGACCAGCAGCCAGACCATTGTTTGGATAGATGTCTGCAGTAACGCGATTGCCTGACTTCTGCTCAACGAGCTCCTTGAACTTGTTGGCACTTAAGTCAACATATGAACCAGCAGTGCGGGCGTGTGACAGACGAATGGTTACGGAGTAATCCGGCTCAGATAAGTTTGAAACTACAGTTGAAACAGCAGTTAAAACAATGCAAGCACCGAATACTGTTGTGAATTGTCCTTTCGGTGATGATACGACTTGTGAAAACATCAGACCCCTTCCTACATCTGAGCACTCATCAAAATCACTTAACTTCTATGTATATAAGTTGGTTTTGAGATGAGCTTATACTGAAAATCGGCAGCATTGGCGGTATGGCAACGGCCAGTGGCCGAATCAGTACCATTACCCTGAGAATTCGTTTTACAACATTTATATGAGTACTTTTCTTTTAGGCTTGAGCGTAAAGAGATCTAATCAAAGCTCATAGATCATCTAGCCATTGGCTTTTATTGCGGTAGCTCAAGTGCAACTTACTGTCTGAAAAGGTTAACTCTGAATTTGTTGTAATAAACAATGATAACAAGTCTACATTTAGACCTATATCCTCATCATTCTAGCAAAGCTATAAAGCCACGTCAGACACGGCTTGATAAAAAGTGATCTCTGTTGTAAAGAAAGTTCTTGATCACTTCAATTTCAGCTTAGTTGAGAGTGTTTTTGCGACTTTTGAATTAACTTGCACCCAAACTAAACATAAAAATTCAAATTTGATCTCCACTATTTGGACAATAGCCCTCTGAGACAAAACAAAACAGCCCCGTCTTTGTGGACAGGGCTGCTTTAGATAAAGATCGTAATAGTTTTAGTTTTTAGTCGCTAAGATCTAGAAGCGATGATGCGAGTCGTTAGAGTTGTTTGAGCCATTAGATGGATCGTTAAAGTTGGCATCAGCGTTGTTCTGATCGCCTCGGTAAACATCCTGATCATTGCGCGGATCATTAGATGCAAAATTATCGTGCTCAGATCTATTAGGCTCACCATTATATGGGCTGTGTGGATCAAAACCTTGACCATTAGGATCGTAGCCTTGGCCATTTGGGTTAAAGCCATTTGGATTAAAACCATTTGGATTAAAACCAGGGCCGCCTTGACCATTAAATGGACCGTTAGGATCGTAGCCTTGACCATTTGGGTTAAAGCCGTTTTGGTTAAAGCCTGGACCGCCCGGGCCGCCTTGACCATTAAATGGACCGTTAGGATCATAGCCTTGGGCATTTGGGTTAAAGCCATTTTGGTTAAAGCCAGTACCGCCAGGGCCGCCTTGGCCATTAAACGGGCTGTTAGGATCGTAGCCTTGGCCATTTGGGTTAAAGCCGTTTGGGTTAAAACCTGAACCGCCATGGCCGCCTTGAGGACCTGGGCCATTAAATGGACCATTTTGACCATAGCCGTTGAATGGGCCGTTTGGATTAAAGCCTGGGCCATTAGGGCCAAAGCCTTGTCCATTTGGATTAAAGGCAGGGCCATTGGCGTTAAATTGGCCGCCGTTATTGTAGTTGTAGTCTTGGTAGTTTTCCATTAAAGGATCAGGGCCAAAACGGTTTGGTCCTACGGTACCTGGCTGGACTAGCAGCACGATCATGTAAATAAGGACAGCAATCCACCCTATGATCAATACCGCCACGAGACCAACTGCGGATGCTTCAGTTTCAAAAGCATCAGAAAAAATAAGAGCAAGGAGCACCATTGCAAGGAGTGTGGCAAAAGGTATAACTGAATACCAACCACTCTTATTGGTGTCATGCAGACGGCGGATAGTTACCATCCAAATCAGCCAAGAGATCGCAATTGAGGCAAGTAGGTTGAGAATCTCTCCGATAGTGCTCAAATATGAAAGGATGCTAAGAGGGATGTTCAATAAGATTGTGAACAGATAGAACCACCAAAACTCAGATCTTGATGCACGATCTTTCCAATTAAAAGGTTTTTCTACTATGCAAACCTTGATGGCACGCTGAAAATTCATAAACCAATCCTCAATGCTCTTGATTAGACTGTCAGTACATATCTGTTAGATAAATATGTGTAATGAGGCAGTAACTAAAGATCGTATCAAAAATCACCAAGCCATGCTCAATCTCATTGAGCAAAATCTAACACGACTCGCATCCATTACAAACAAAACAGCCCCACTATTAAAATAGCGGGGCTGCTTTGTGACATTTATAAGCGTTTGGAGCAAGCTTAAAAATAAAGCTGCTTAGCAATATAACTATTACTGCTGATTGTTCTTGTCCTGAGGCTGAGCTTCACTTGTTGCAGGAGTTTCCTCATTAGCTGCACTAAGAGTCTCGTTAGCAGCAGGCTCTGACATGTTGTTGTCTGTTGGAGCAGACATATCATTAGCTGTAGTGGCTGACATATCAGGTGCACTGTATGCGGCAGCAGCAAGAGGATTTGGACCGTACTTGTTTGGACCTGGAGTGCCTGGCTGCACAAGTAAGAAGATCATATAGCCTGAGCCGCCTAAAGCAACAATGAATCCAAGAGCAAATAATAAGTCTGATCCACCCAAAACACCCATAACAATCATTATAATGCCAACTATAGATGCGCCTGCTGGTAATAAGAGCCAAAAGCCGCTCTTATCAATGTCGTGTAAACGACGGATAGCTGCAACAGTAGATAACCACCAAATGGCGATGTTAATTACTAAGGCAATGACTTGGCCGATAAGTGGAATGGCATTGAAAAGAGATGCGATGATGCCAATAGCGACGGTAGCTAAATAGAACCACCAAAATTCACTACGGCATGCACGATCTTGCCAGTTGAAACGCTTTTCTTTAGCGCAAGTGATAAACGCCTGCTTGAAGTCCATTTAAAAATCCTTATGTTTTGCACTAAAAATCTAAGAACGGATACATTTTGTGAACAGATAACGTCTTCTTAGTGCTTATGATTGCATAAGAGCTAAGATCGTTCGTTAAATTTGCAGCAAATATAGCATAACAATGTTAGATGATAATAATGTGCACTAGTATTGTGATATATCTCACGCATTAATTTCATTCGCTTGTATAGATATGTATATTTGGAACCATAGTTTTGAGTGTGCACCAAAAATAAGCATTTGTACCGTATACCTAGGCTGAATATATCGTGGCTCAACACAGTATGGTTTTAGGATCTTGCCTTTGTTTAGTGATGTGATTTAGTGCTTTAGTTAGAAGGCTCTGTTACTAGTAGTTCTTGGGATTGTGAGCTTTGTAAGAGTGAGTTCGTCAAAGGTGTTTTGACTACACTTTGCCAGCTTTGAATAGATGTGGTTTGTGCTTGCTCTGATGGATCGTGGGGATCGTAAATTTGTGGTGTTAGCTTGTGCGGTGGGGCACGGCAGCGATCTTAAAACTATGTAGATTAAGATGGTGGATGCTGCCGTGTTAGATGGAAGATGGTCTTATTAGGCCTTGCTTGGCAGTGGGGATGGTGGGCCAAAGAGATTGTCGCCTGCATCACCTTTAAGAACGCACAGAACAAGTACGTAAAGAGCGCCTAAGCCAGCAATGATCTCGCCTACAGTTACAGCTAGTGGCATTACGATGACGAAGCCTGCAAAAGAAACTAAAAGGCCAACGAGCATTGGGCCGATGTGCAAGCCTGAACGACCGGTGTCGTGAAGACGACGAACCATTACAGTGTAGTGACCTACGAATACAATGAAGTTAATGACAGAGTAAATAATGCCTAAGTACTGAATGGTGTTAAGTGGCAAAAAGACAACACGAACAGCAACAGCAAAAAGAGTAAACCACCAAAATTCAGCGCGTCCTGCGCGACCGCCTGTGATGAATAACTTGTCCTTAAGACAAACTTTGATGGCGGATATTAAGCCGTACATGATATCTCCTGTATTCAATATACAAATGTAGATCAGTAGCTTATAAAAGCTGCATTTAGATTGTATAGATTTAGCTGCAAATGTCTATGGTAGAGCTATGGCCTATTTATTTTTGTTGCGATCCCGACGGGATGGCTTGTTGTTATCGCTCTTTGGGGTTGGAACACTAACGTATTTAGGTTCCTCTTCAACTTCTTTACCGGCAGCGATAGCCTCTTCTTTTTCTTGCTGCTTTTGTTTGTCACGAGCAACACGAGCTTTAAACTTCGCCCATGGATCACCTAAATACTGAGGTACCTCCATGTGCACAGGATTAATGAAGTCTTGAGACTCTTTGCTTGTATCTAAAGGATCAGTGCCGTACTTGTTATTGCCTTTAGTACCAGGCTTGGCGCAGAGGAAGAGAATATAAAAGTAACTTAAAGTAATTACAGTGATAATGCCATCTAAGATCTTTGGTCCATACTCTGGCTGCAGCGCATTTAAAGGACCCCAAGAGATCAGATATACCAAGGTAAATAAATAAGGAACAGCTACGATCTTGCCAGCCATGTCAGTGTCATGGAGACGACGGATCGTGGCTGTGTATTGACAGGCAATAATGGCAATGATCGCTACTGCTTGCAGTAGTGAACCAATTGTTGGGATAGCATTGAGCTTAAAAGATACACCAATGAAGATCATGGTAGCTATATAGAAGTACCAGAACTCTGCACGGCTAGAACGACCGTAAAAACGTAGTCCTTTGGTTTTGAATCCAGCTATCAAGGCCTCTTTAATATTCACTAGTGGCTCCGCATATCTTGTAGTACTGATCTTTGATAAGTACAAATGTTTGTTGGTAAATTAGTGCTGTGACGCTCTTACTTTCGCAAAGCAGTCTCACATAGCAATTTGTATAGTGAATGGCTACTTATCGTCTTTATCTTGAAATGATCCGCGTAGCTTGCGCTTGAAATCATCATTGAGCTTATCTGTCTCACTACTGCCAGTATCAAAAGGAAAGTCGTTCTTATGGTATGGGCCGTCAGAATAATCATTCTCATTGTTTTGATTGTAAAAGCTATTAGATCCGTCATCTTGACCAAGAGGATCAGGGCCGAAACGATTGGTGCCATTAGTTCCTGGCAGAGCACAGATAAAGAGCAAAATTAACAAGCCAATAGTTGGGATGATGAGCAGTGCTAACCACCAAGCGCTCATATTGCGATCGTGAAGGCGACGAGCCATTAAGCAAATAGTAAAGAGAAAGATTACTACAGTACCCATCCAAGCGACTAAAGCACCGTAGCTGCCAAACATAGCGCCACCTCTGCCTAAAACGCCCATGGCAATGACGCAAACAGGGTAAACAAACCAAAACTCAGAGCGTATGGCACGACCTTCCATAGAGATGCCTTTACTAAAAGCACGTGAAAAGGCTTCGTTAATACTGAGCATGACGCCTCCTAAATACAGCAAAGTAAGTTAATTATAAGGCAGAGCATGGCTAAAAGTAGGCTTTGTATAGACCACCGTGCTCACATAATTGTAAAAGACTTAATAGTTGCACTTAGTTTGGATAGATTTAGTTAAGGGGCTAGCTGCAATCTTAAAGTTGAACTTAGCTTGGATAGATTTAGTTAAGGGGCAAGCTGCAATCTTAAAGTTGCACTTAGTTTGGATAAGTTTTTGTTAGGCGGCTAGCTGCAATCGAGAGTAGGCAAATTTAGCAGCATACAAAAAAGGCAAAACGATTTATGGGGTTGTGGATTGACGATCTAACGCATGCATAGACTTAGCATACATGAAAGGCAGTGTCGCGAAATTGTCAGATCGTGGTGCTAACGCGGTATGAAAAGCTTGCTTACGGGTGGAGTACTTGTCTTTGCAGATGAGCAAATGTGGCGCGCTTAAGGCTTTAAGAAGTGATGATGGGGATTGGTAAGATGATATATACATGAGTATATAAATGATGAAGGTGGCGCCCCCAGTAGGAATCGAACCTACAACTAGCCCTTAGGAGGGGCTTGTTATATCCATTTAACTATGGGGACACGGCGCATATTATATGCAAAAACACGACACGTTGAAAGTGTTATGCGTGCATGGTTTATAAGCCTTAACAAGGAGTGCAAAAGAAAAGAGCTGATCTAAGATCAGCTCTTTTCAATAGCCTAAATAAAGCTTAATAACTTAAATTACATCTCTTCTTTTAACACTACTAGGTCGTCGAGCATTACGTTAATTAAGGAGTTGTTCATATCAACAGGTGCTAAGGTAGCAGCATTTGGAGATACGTCGATTACCTTGTAAGTGCTCTTAGTGGTGTTGTTCTGGAAGTAGGTCATAGAGTGACGATCGGTGTAATCAGTGCGGTGAATTACACTAAATTTCATACCAGGCTTGATATTAGCACCTTCACCGAGGTTGATACGGATTAGCTCGTCATTAATTTGTACAACACGTGCGTATGGAACCTGGCAACGTAACTTAGAAACGATGTCAGCAATCGCGTACTTGGCGATCTGATTAACTCTCTGACCGTAGTCAGATGAGGCAAAACGATCAGTACGAATGTTTACAGCACCCTTAAGATTCCACTCAGCATCTCCGGTGTATTCCTTATTTAAGATCTGGCGGCCGTTGTAGACGTCATAAACCTGAACGTTAAAACGAATGGTACGTACAGGGCTGAACCACATCTTAGTTAACTCATTATTGCCGGTATCGGACTTAGCAATAGAGCTAATATTGCCAACAACGATGAACTGAGCCTGAGTACGACGAGAGATAGAGTCTAAAGTACGCTGTAAGTTGTAATCTGGACCTGATGAGCCTTGATGAGTCAGAAGTCGGGATTTATCAGCAGGTAAAATGGTTAAAGCAGGGCTTTGTGCGATACCAGCGTAGATGATCTTACTTAAGTACTCATCAAAGTCCTCTAAACCTGCTGCACTTGCTGAAGCCTCAGGATCTTGATAGCGGAACTTAAAAGGTAAGATAGTCTTCTTAATGTTGCCTGCATAGCAGTCTAAAACTGAATCATCATCAATGAGAGCCTTAACTAATACGGTGATAACCTTGCCGTTTTCTTGCTCTTCAACTACCTGCATACGGCGGATAGGTGACTTAGCCTTAATACGGAGCTTTTCATCAAGTAAGGTACCGTTTTCTAAAACCTGCTCGATGCTGATGTCAGCACCTGCTTGTAACGAGGCATTGCGTAATGCATCGTCAATAGCAGCGCGACGTGCTGCAGCTCGATCTCCATTAATAATGGCTGCTGATCCATGGGATGTATACCAACCTGCAAATGCTGATTGGCTAAACAGAGCCATAAACAGAGCAATACATAAAGCTTTTAAAGAAGCTCGCATTTTAATCTCTCCGATGATTACGAGATTGCCTCATGATCCTGCAGCATTGGATCAGACATAAAGCCTGTGCCCATCTGACATCAAAAGATCATTGCTGATCGGGTCATTGTTTGAATAGAAGGTGCAAGTGAGTAACAGCAAAGTTATCTACAACACATTCTTGCTCAAGTACGACAACTATATGCAGTGATATTACAAAATGTAAGATACGCTGTACAAAAGATGTTGCAAGACAACAAATTTTTGTCTGAGCACAGTTTGTCATATTTACTGCTATACCCACGCAATGGCTCATAAAAAAGCCATTGAAGCGGCAATACACTCAACTAGCTTTGGTATAGAGCAAGAAATATGCAAACATTTGTAAGATGAACACAATAGTGCAATGACGCGAATTAGGCGATCGTAATCGTCAAAAGATCTGCTAGACAGTTGTCATCGTATCATGGCACTGTTATTGCACCTTGTCGCAATATTCATTTATAGATGCGGCGGATATAATGCTATCCGCAGCTATGTGCTGCTCAAAGAGATTGAGGTTCAGGAGATGCAATTTAAGTCATCATTGCTCGTAGCTTTATGTGCGAGCTTATTACTTCCTGGCTGTGTTGCGGTTAGTAATAATCAATCAAACATACCGTCTAACGCTCGTATTCAGGGAGTTAGCTCCGTTCAAAGCGATAAGTCTGTATACCAGCAAAAGGGTATGGAGATCAGTGCTGTTACCTCTCGTATGGCTACCACCATGCAAGAGCACATGCTCCACTATCTGCTCCCATATGCTCCAGTAGATCGCACTTCTGAGAAAGGCGATGTCAAAATTGTGACCATGCCACGCATCGCTGTTACCTCATTTGTAGATACTGATACTTTTGAAAATGCAGGCTACTTAGGTCGTGCATTAGCTGAGTTCTTCACCCATGAGATGTCATCACGTGGTTTTGAAGTAACTGAGTACAAGTTAACTGGCAGCCTTTCTGTTACTAAGGATGGCGATTTCATTCTGTCCCGTAACTGGAAGAAGATTGCTAAGGATACCAATGTTAAGTATCTGCTTGGCGGTACCATCACCCGTAACAACTCAGGTGTGGTTTTAGTGTCTCGTGTAATTAACATGCAGACTCGCCAGGTCATCTCTTCAGCAACAGATTTCATCCCATACAATCTGTTACCAGCTTGCTATCGTACTGTAACTAAGCAGTGTGATTTTGCTGGTGCTGGCGGCTATCTGTCAAAAGAGCAGATTCGTGAGGCCAACTACTACAAGACTAAGTATGTAGAGGCACAGAGCAAGCTTGATGCTTTAACTGCTAATAGCGCTGCTGTTAAGGCAGAACGCGCCCGTGCTCAAAAGGCTATTACCAAGGCTCAGATTGTTTCTTCTAATGGCAAGCCATTAGGCGGTGTATACCTTTCTGCTGATGCTGCTCCCAGTGTGGCAATGACCACAACTTCAAGCGCTAACGGTTCTAAGGCAACCACCAGCTCAGGTACTACTGGTTTTACCGCTACCCCAGAAGAGCGTAAGAACTACAATTTCTTTGACAGCTCTGATGAGGGTCCAAAGACCAAGCCTGATCCACGTTTCAAGGATAATGTTGTTGTAGGCGCTACTTCACGCGGTAACTACGATGTATATCTTGAGGATACTGCCTCAGACAACGTTATGCCTACCTGTATCTTAGGTAAGTGTAAGGATCCAGTTGTTTATCCTGCTAACACTTATCTGCACAACACTATGTTAGTTCGCGATACTGCTGATGAAAGCGGTTATAGACGCGTTAGCAAGTAATGTAGGGCATTAAGGTAGATTGAATTATGAATAAGTTTCTAAAAGCATCACTTTTATGCGCCGCATTAGTAATGAGCACCACTGGCTGCAGCACTATTATGAAGAACGCATCCATGGTTGTTCACTACACTGACACTGGTGTTAATGAATTAGACGACTTCCCAATTTTACGTGCTACAGGCTATGCTCCTTTATCACGTCAAAAGGGTGCAACCTTAGCTGAGAAGCAGATTAATGCCATGAGAGCTTCTAAGATTGAAGCATATCGCGAGTTAACCGAGCAGGTCTCTGGCGTATATATCAAGGCTATGAATCGCAATTCTGACAACATCGAGCGCGAAGATCGTTTAAGCGCTGAAGTTGAAGGCTTAATTCATGGTGCACGTGTAGTTCGTCAGTATCCACTGGGTGACACTTATGTTACCGAGCTTGAGATGGATACCAAGCGCATTTACGAACTGTACCAAATCCGTGGCGCTCTCTAATTGCCACTGATTTTGCAGAGCACATAGCATTAATGGCAGAGCTTCGGCTCTGCCTTTTGCGTTTATGGGCCTTTCCATGTATCATATTTCACGCTGTCTTTTGTAATTGACAGTGCGTGATTTGCTAACAAGGTTGGATGTATTGTTACTTTTAGCGAGCAGTTTGTTTGGCATTAAGATCAAACACTCAGGCTCACTAAAATCATTGTCTGCCTTTGTTTGACTGTTCACGATAGGTTTCTTTTTGGCACTTTTCGGCCATAGTCATAGGTACTCTCATGATTACACGTCGTTCAATCAATAAAGCAAAACCTGTATCAGCAATTAAGTCATTAGAAGACTACTTAACTGAGCAGGATGCAATATTAGATGCCGTAATCCGTATCCTCGGACGTGAGTACACCGCGATTAAAGATCGTCGTTTAGAAGATCTCGAGACCATTGCTGAAGATAAGTCATCATTCATGTTAAAGCTTCAGGCCAATGATCAGCGCCTTAAGCTGCATCCTGATGCTCCAATGCTCAAGACCGTATATGCAGATCGTGTCAATGCATTAAAAGAGAAGCTCAATCAGTGCAAGACCATGAATGAGACCAACGGCAAGCTCATTTCCTTATGCTTAGCTGCAAACCGTCGCTTAACCTCAGTGCTAATGTCAGCACGTGATCGTATGTCACGTAACATGACTTACAACGACAAGGGCAACACTGTAGCTACAGGACCACTGCGCGTTAACATCAACGCCTAAGATAGCGATCTTCTTTCACTCAAGATTCTCATACCAGGCCAGCATCATGCTGGCCTTCGTTTTTCTATCCTGCCATAACGATAACAGCCATCAATTAGTGTTTATAACCCACCTCTTACCGCATTTAGGTATCAATCTAACTAAAAGCTGGTGACTGCTCATGATCTCTGTCTAAGTAATCTCAACTAATTGCAACCAACCAACCAACCAACAAACAAACTAAGCAGTCCCAACTCATTGCAGCCAACCAACCGAGCAAGCGATCGAGCAAGCAACCAACCAACCAACCGAGCAACCGATAGAGCAACCAACCAATCAATCCACAGCATTAATATCGCTTCCGTCGTGGTTTTATTGTGAGGGCACTAGCCTCAGTTAAAGCTGTTACATAAGAATGGCTTATTTATGGGTTTTTTGTGTCTAACAGTAGTTCGATTTTGCAGATCCCTTTTTTGCAAATAAGTCAAATCGTTATCTTGGAACCATCACTGAGATTAATAGCATCAGCATTAAACGCATTTTTTAGCATTAGTTTAATGATTATGCTAAAAATTGCGATTTTTGCCACTTTTAGTACATTTTCGTGGAAATTGTGAGTATTTCATTTCTGAAGGTCAAATTTTATGAGGCGAAAATGTGTGCGTCTCAGACCTAAAAAAGATCGAAATTTACCAATTCAATTTTTAAATTACCAAATTTTTACGTACAAAAATACATGATCAATATCACAAAAATTTTGTAAAAGTAGATAAACATCAGCTTTACAAATGCAAAAAATCGCGCTTTAAATAAGTATAATTTATAGTTTCATTCTGCCATCAATTGAAAGGTGCAAGATAAAAGGCACGAGCTGATAGCAAGGTGCTTATACCTTGATAGCAGCTCAGGACCTAAATCTTAATTCTGAGTTCGATGGTATAGGCATGTCTTGTAACAATACTTCTACTCAGTGCGGCGTTGTAACCTCTGCACCGAAGATCAAGCGCGATAGTAAAGGCAGAATCTATGCTGAAGTACATGTGCGCTTTTTAAGTTATGAAGAGGGATCTCTGCATAGCACCTTAGTTGATAGTGGCTTTGAACTTAAGCCAGCAGAGTTCTTTGAAAACTACTCGCTCAACGCTACAGCTAAGATTAAAGACGACTTATCAGTAAAAGATCAGAGCACTAAGAGCCAAGATAGTAATGTACTCATGTTGCCTTCAGCAGAGTCACAAAAGATGGCTCGTGCATCCAATAAAGCTAAGCAAAGATCATTAGATAAAAGCGGTGATCTCGAGCTCTTCGATCGTGCACAAAAGCTCACTGAAAGCTACTCAAAGCTTATGCTCAGTCATGGTGTGTTACCTCATGATCTGATGGATAAACTTATTGAGGCAGCCAAGCTTGATGAGAAAAGTGCAGCGGCATATCGACGCCCGCGCCACAACGGCAAAGATAGTGATGCTACTAAGACAACTAAGAGTGCTGACAACACAAAAGATCTCTATGCTAACAGCAATGCCTTGGCATCGGCGATTGCTAGTGCTTATAGTGCTTCAACTTTCATTCCCAATAATCGCTACCACGCTTTAGATAGCGGCGATCTTAAGGATGAAGGCAAGTCATCTGCACTTGTTGAAGAGCTTGATGCGCTCAGCTCAGTAGCGCCATCTAAATTTAGCTTGGGGTCTAATAATCTAGATAAGCTCTCATATCTCAAATTCTTAAGAGATACCAAGGATAGTATTGCCTCGGTGCGCTCGCAGAAGTCTAAAAAAGCCTCTGATCTTGTCCAGATCTCAAGTGAGCTTAATGCTATAGAGAAGAACCTTGAAGATGAGATTACTAAGTGCGAGTACTCCTTAGAGCACGCAAGAGCTACAGACTTACTTCTAGACTACGCCAAGAGCACTACTGATGCTCAAAGACTTAAGCCTAATTGCGATAAGAATCAGGTAGTTACTGAGCGCTACTTGCGTTATTACGGCAGCAAGGACGAGCTTGAGAGACTACGTAATGTCATAAGCTCACTCCTGCCTTGCCAGATAGTCGCTTTGTGCAAGCTCAATAGTGTACTGCCATATGGTCAAGACAATAGAGATAACCCTTACTACGATGCTGTTGTAAATGTCATTGTGAGGCTCTACATCAAGTCAGCCTCCCCATGCTCATTTACATCATATGTCTACGACACTAGCAGCATGCTCAGCAATACCAGCACAAGCAGCATGCTCAGCTCTAGCCTGAGCTCAGGCAACATGTCCAGTTCTAGCACCATGCTCAGTGCTAGCAGCATGCTCAGTTCTAGCAACCTGCTCAGTTCTAGCCTTGCCGCAACACCATCAGACTCATCAACGAACACTAGTGTAACTACATCATCATTTGTAGAGTCAAAGGACTCTACAGCAAGCAGCACCTCTCAGGCGAGCAGCGCTACATATTCTCTTGATGAAGAAGAGATAGTGCCTGCTAAGCTGCTAGGGCTTGATGCTCTTGTTCCAATGCCTTGTGTAGCTGCTACAAACAGTGATCAAAGCATCTTGGATAAGGATTTGACTGCATCTAAGAGTGCTAATTGTGAAGGTACTAATCAAGCTAGCCTCAACCTTAGTTGCGATCTTCCTAGCTTAGTTAAAGAGATTGATGCTAAGAGCGGCCAAACTGAAGATGACAAAACGTTAGAGCAAGACACAAATAGCAATGGTGATCGTAAAAATGACCCACTATGCGTATCTTTAGGGGAAGAAAAATTTAGATCTTGTGATCGTGTTGGCAAAAATCAAGAGTCATCAAAAAAAGTTTTTAGCGCTCTTAAAGATGATAAACATCAGCTTTTAGAGATAAATGAACGAGCTGAGAATACCTCTGAGCATAACGCCGCTATCGCAGGTGCTGATCACAAAGTATTCGTAGATGATTCATATAACACTTCTAAAAATTCATCAGACCAAGACAAAAATAACAGCTCACAGACTAAGCAAACTTCCACTGATGTAGCTGCAGCTACTAAAGCAAGTGATAGAGAGCTAAGCAGCACTCAGTTAGCCACAACCTCAACAGCAGTAGATGCCAATGCTTGTGAAGTCTCAAGTGCTGATGGTGCTATGAGCTATTCAAGTGTAGAGCAGGTATCTGTAGATGCATGCAAGGAGAAAGTAGTTGCTGCAAATACTGCTATTAGGCTTGCTGATCAGCTCATTCTCTCTGCTGATCTTAAGGGCGCTTTAGCTGAGTTACTTGCCAAGGAGTTAAGAGAGCCTCCGGTTAAACCAGAGGTTTTTAAACAGTCATTAGACAGCATTGTCGATTGTGAGGCCTTATATAAGTCACAGCATGACAGCCAAATCCATCATGGATGCAATGTAGCTGCTAGCGACGATGCGATTAGTAAACGTCTACAGAGCATAGGTTTAAGCCCTCAGCCGCTTAAGAGTGTGCTCATAAGTAAGATTCACGAGCAAATAGCAACCCAAGAACAGCCTCCTACCCAGACTGCTCGGCAGATAAGTGCATCCCAAGCTACTCCGTAGTAATGAGGCACAAAGTTATCTAGCTGTATATGAGAAGAGTGCTTGGATTAGTCAGTTCAGCACTTAGTAGAAAACATCGTTGTTCTTGAGGTTTGTTTATTCATGTTACGCGTTTTACCAACAACTGTTGCTTCAATTACCACTAGCTCTGTAGGTACGGAGATCTTTTACAAATTTGCCGCCAAAGATCTATTAGATGATGCTGCTGTCGCTGCTGATCCCGAGCTCTTGGCTCTAGCTGATAATCAGGCTACACATAAGGTCAACATTAGTGATCTCTATATGCCGCTCTTTACTCATGATGAAGGTAAAGAAGCCGCTACAAGCAATCCTGCGAGTGCCACCAAGATCGCTGCTACTAGCTCATCCATCAGTGATCCTGCGAGTGCCACCAAGATCGCTGCTACTAG